>Ga0181417_1000041_pt1 | contig 37646 bp, 42 predicted proteins | sample 40SPOviralmetaG_FD_130142 | JGI IMG/M metagenome (GOLD analysis project Ga0181417, IMG submission 130142) | Marine viral communities from the oligotrophic San Pedro Time Series (SPOT) site, San Pedro Channel, CA, USA - 40 SPOT_SRF_2013-02-13 | ecosystem: Environmental > Aquatic > Marine > Strait...
CCCGGAGAGATAGGTAGACAACTTTATAAACACTTGGAGACAAAAAAATGAAAAATATGAAGCTAATAATGGAAAATTTTAACAAAACTGTAAAAAATGAAGCCTGGAACTGGGGAGGTTCTCAAGAAGACGCTGAAGAATTTGCTAAACAACAGATGGCAAAGAGTGGAAAGTCCCGCGAAGCAACTGAACAAGCAATAAAAGCGGCCGCCGAAGCAGTAAGGGAAGAAATTCTCTCTTCGTACCGCGGTCAATATGAAAATGTGCAAGATATCATTGATAACGAATCAGAACCTTTGGACCTTGGAGAGTTAAAAACTCTACTAAACAGGGCTTTTGGCGATGCACATGCGCAAATCGCTGGCACTCCAGGCATTGAGGCTCATGAACAAGACATGTTGAAGATGTTCGATGTCTTGGATGTACTAGAGGATGACGAAGAAGACGCATTAATGCCTTCAGATCAAGAAGACCCTCCGGGTTACATGCCTGGCCAGGGTGGGAATTACTAAAATATGTGTATTATTTGCATTGAGCTTGAAAAATCCTTAATTTCTCCACTTGAAGCTCAGAGAAATCTCTCAGAAATGGCATTTGATTTAGAGTTGGATCATTTTTTTGAAGTTCAAGAAAAAATTCAAGAAGCTGAAAGTAAAAATCAATTTTCAGTACTCTTAAAAGGTGAAAAAACAGCTGAATTGTGTTCAAAGTGTGGTTACGACCCTTGTGACTGTTTATGGGGGCCTAATGAGTGAAAAAAATTATAGTTTTCTTGATACTTTTTCCTTTTTTGGCCGAAGGTAACACTCCAAAGACTAAATTTTACGATTTTGATGACCTGTTGATCAACGGAGAGTATAAAAAACCTCAAGTTATGTATATTGACGATCAAGCAAGGGTAAAATTCGAAAGATTGTTAAAATTAAAGAAAGATTTCATTCAAAAACTCAGAGAATCAAAAAGAGACACTAGTTTACGTTAAAATAAACTATTTATAAGGTATAATAACACTGAGGTTCGTTTAATGTCAAGAAAAATAACTGCAAATCGTAAATTTTTAGAAGAACAAGTAAAAACTTTATTAGAATATGATCCAGAAGAAAATGAAAGAAACCCGCCAGCACCACCAGTACCAGAAGAAGATCTAGGAAATACGGATAAATTACCAGGAGACGAAGATTTTGGCGCAGTGAACGTAGATGCCCTTGAATATTCGGACCCAGTAGGGTCGAAGGGTGACATGTACGAGCTTATAATGACTATTTTCTTTGGCCTAAAGAGTTCCCGCGATACTGTGATTCAATATATAGAAGATCATTATGATTACGGCACTGGACATGACCTTGCAAATATACACAAGGCGTTGGATCGAGTTGACGATTTAACCCCTTTCGAGGCTGTTATTTTCAGGTTCTTTGAATTGGACCTCAAGCCAATGGCGGTGCAAGCGACTTCAAATATGAAGTGGAAAAACGAAATATTCGAAACAATAGAAGAATTTGTGGGCTACTATGCTACTAAAATCTACGACCCGTACCGTTCTCAGGGAAAATTTGATGAAAAAGATGTTAGAAAAGATTATGAGGAATTTATAGAGAGAGCTTATAAAGAAATCTTTATTAAATACAAACTTTCAGATGACTCAAGTTATCTTGATAGGATATTGAGCGAGCCATATATGTTTGGAGGAATTAACCCAAACAAGAGCATTGCAACGAAAGTAACTAGGAAGCCCAGTAGGGACTACGTCAATAGAGGTGTGAGTCAGTTGGTTCAGGCCATGGAGCAAGGAGGCTTCGCAGCAGATGACGGATCTGATATGTTATATGACGTTTCTAGAGGTGAGATAAAAGCTTTTCTAGAAAAACAACTGGTGCACTTATCTTACCCTATGTCAACTGGAAAGAACCCTACCGGTAAAAGTATCGACAGTTTCGAGGAGATGCGCATCGCAGCAAAAGATATTGAAAGTAAAAATCCAGTAGATCCGAACAGAGTGTTGGCAGCTATCGCGATTAGAGAACAGTCTGCAGCGAATAAGAGATTTGCAAATTTAGCAGTTTCTTTTTCGGACGTTACTCTGTCCATAGTTGGCTCTGTTAGTTTGTTTCTCGGGCTTCCGGGTTTTCTTGCATGGTTTCGGAATATGGGACTAAGGGGTCTTGGCCTGTTTGGTCATAAAGGTGCTAAAGAATTTCTTAAGGTGATTAAAAATAGATACAAAAAATCTAGCCCATCTACTTTTATTCTCGGAATGTCAGAATTTTTCGCCGGGTTATCTGTTGCGTTCGCACAAAATATCAGAAATGTTGAAAATAGATTAAATAGAGTACAAGGGTTTCATGACCAATATTTTAGTCTCTTGAGGCAGTATATAGAAACGCCAGACGCTAAGTCATACGACTATTTAAAGTCTGATGTGGAATCCTACCCATACACCAAAAATGAGTTCGGAAAAGTATATGATGCTTTTAAATCATTGATGTCTTCAGAAGATGAACCTGAAGAAGGGAGCCAGGCCATGTCAATGCCGGCAAAGCCAGATCCGCAGGACGAAGAGGATCGTCAACAGGTTACAAGGAAAGATCTTTTAAAGGTTTTGGACAATATACTTGGTGCACCGGAACAAGCAACAATGGGCGCTGATATTGAAAATCAAGTACAAGATTTTGATTCTATTTCTCCAACTACAGGTAGCTCAATTATGCAGAGTTGGAGAGATATATACACGCTAATCATAGAATTACAAATGTCTGCAGCCATATACTCTGTAAAGCCCGGAGCAGATAGAGAGAGAATAAGGTCTCGAATTCTTAATAGTGCCGATCAGAAAATTCAAAAAGAATATGAAATTTTCATGACAAAAATACAAAATTTATATAAATTGGCTCAAAAAGCTGCCATACAATCCAATAAAGAAGAATTGAATTCAATCGAGAAAGATATCGATGAAATACTAAACAAGTTTAGAGAACTCGTGGGCATGTTTAAGAGACAAGAGAAAGCATTGTAGCAAGAGATCAATGAAGCAAAGCCTTTATTGCAGAAAATGTCCAAGTCTTCTGGCCCCAAGAAGACCAAAAAGAAAGAAACCAATGAATCTATCTTAAAAGAAAAAACTGCAAACAACAAACAAAAGCCACCAAAAATGACAAATCAGGAAAAATTCATCCAAGATGATGGAGGCCACACAATAACAAAAATAAAAACACCAAAAGGTGCTGGGTCAACCACGGAACAGTGGATGGAAGTTAATCATAATGATTTTAAAAAGCAAGTAAAGCTAACAGAAAAAACTGCGTATGCGTTTGTTGAGTTAAGAAAAAAATGGAAACAGAAAGGTTACGATAATTCGGTCGCGCCTTTAATACCAAGCAGTGTATTCCGGGAAGCCGGAAAAGAGAGTAAAGGCAATCACGAAAATGGCCATGCCCTTGATATTGTGACACCAAAGGGTAAGAATGAAAAGAAAAGAGAGTTTTTCCACAGGCTTATTCCACTAGCGTGGCTGAGTGGTTTTAGAGGTTTTGGGTTTCCACAAGTGACACCTTGTTCGAACAGAGATTTATGTAACACTCACATCGACACCGGAATCCCGCGATGGTGGTTGTACAGCGAGACTGGAAAAGAAGTTTCTGGAAAAGACAAATGGATCTATAAGAATCATGATGGATGGTTTGTCGGTAATATTTTAATATATAAGGGGGGTAAATTTCTTAGCCTCATGAAAGAGCTTAAACAAGATAACTTGCACAAAAAAGCAATTGAGGATTATAAAAAAGAAGAAGGCGTCAAGGATCAGTTTAAAAGACAAGCTGAAAAATGGCTGAAAGAGAAAGGCCTGGATAATCCTACAAAATTAATGAGTTTATTATTAGATGAGTTTGGCGATAAGTTCAAAGAAGGTGATGATAAATTCAAGGCTTGGAGCAAGAAGCAGATAAATGACCTGGGTGATGTAACATCTGATGTTGGGGAATTTCTTGATAGGCAAGTAAGAAAAGGAAGAGAAGCAAAAGTAGATGCTATAGCGGATAGAAAGTATTTTCAACCAAACTACAGTAAATCGATAAAAGCAATTGAAGAAATAAAGGATATTGATGCCTTGATCCGAGAATATACATCTGAGTATGGTCTGGCCAGGCCAAACGTTACTGGACGTGTGAATACTGTTGGGAAGTTTGCAAGAGATATGGACAATCCAGATCTGAGCGGTTTTTTCAAAAACAAAAATAAAGAGTTTGATCGCAACATACTCAGTCGATTCAAAGCCAAAAAACGTGCCGCTGATCGGTTCAAAGTTAAAGAGTCAATGGTCTATGAACAAGCCACATCGGATCAATTGCCCGGGATCCAAATGCCGGGCAATGATGAGGCCGCAAAGACCGGAAAGTTAATTGACGCCAGCGCTGAAGTTGCTGATAAAAAAATAACTTTCTCGGTTGTTTTTGATGGGGCTGGTTCGAGTGCATCTGTTATTAATGATAGCTCTGATCCTGGTGTTTTTATAGTTCGATTCGATGCCGCGAGCATTGCTGAAGAGAAACGTCTCTCTATCTCGGACGACGACATTGAATACGCGATAATTGTCCCCTCAAAAAACCACCTTGAAGGAAACGCAGTAGACCTTCGTGTCAAAATTAAGAACTTAAGAGTAAATGAAAATTTCCTTAGCTCGATACAGTTTAATTCTTACTTGGGGGATTACAATAAAGACACTGAACAAAAAAACAGAATATATAGTTTTACAGTCCAGCGTGATAGTATCGTTAGAACAGCAGCATCCCAAAAGAAAAAAGCTGCATCAGTCGAGGTTGCCAAGCAAAAAGTACAATCACTCTTTAAACAGTTGAGAAAAAATGAAAACTTAGTAGGAGATGTGCCGATGGCCATTTCCGTTGGAAACAACCCTCTTGTACCTGGAGAACTTAAATGGATGGCTGTAAAAATAGATAGTAATGGTATCAGTTTAAATGAGAAAACATTTAGTTTCAGGAAGCATGCCGTTTTGAATACGACGATAGATTGCAAAATTGATAAAGCAATAGTATTCAATGATAAAATGAAAATACAACTCTCATTTATCGGATTAGAAGGGACAGTGACCTTAAGTGAAGAGCAAGTTCTAAATCTTTTTTCTGTGGCCATGGCTATACCAAGCCGCGGCGAAGCAAGTCCTGAAATGAGAATGGGTCCTAAAGGCAAAGACAAGGGGTCAATTAAATGGTCCTCCACTGATGATAACTTCGAATTACCGCCTACATGGCGATGGAATAAAGAAAAAAAATCTCTTGAAATCGACCCGAATCAGACAGATAAAGGAACTGGAAAACCAAAGAAAAACCCTGCATTTGAAAAGGCGCCTGAATTTGATTTAGATATTCAACTTAATTATTTCTTAAAAGATGGACAAGAAATGCCTAATGATGAAGAGTTGAAGCCAGGAAAGACTTTTATTAACCAGAAAAAAATGGCCATATCTGCGTTGAAAAAATCAATCACCAAGATGTTAAATGATTTTAATAGTAGCGAATTTAACAAAGTGAATAATTTTAAAGCTGAATATTCGAGCGCTCGAAATGGTAATCTTATATTAACCAAGCCAGAGAAATCTGGTGGTCCAATAACGGTAACAGTTAAATTCAAAGTAAAGGCAGACCCAAGCTTTATAAAGCAGATTAAGGGGAGTGGATTTGATTTTAATAACCCCCAGGCCCAGAGTGAGTTGAATGATTATATTAACAAAGCAATTGCAAGGAATTACCAATCGGCGGGCGGCAAAGCGCTAAGATCCAGCCTTTTGGGCCCGTTTGCTGCGAACAGAGAAATACGCGCTAAGGCGGTGATGAGTAAAAAATTTAAAGACAAACCACAGGTATCAAAAACAGAATGGGATTTTGAAAAAGCAACCACTCAAACAGTTTCAGCACGCGGCTCGCAAGACCTTGACGACCCTTATGAAGTTTCTGAGTTCAACAAAAGGAAAAGATTGGTAGAATATATACCGACAGACTTTTTGAAATTCTCAAATGAAAGTATTTTTACAGTTACACTTGACTTACCAGGAAATGGTTTTGATGAATTTTTAACAGTGAACCCAACTGTTATAAGAGGAAGAGAACCTTTCAGTAAGTCTGCTCCGGGTCAAAACGAAGCAGATCGCAAAGTTTTATTGGTCATACTTAAAAGAAACAGAGCGACATTTGCCAAATTTTTAGATAAATTAGAAGAACTGTCAAATATTGTGGACCAGAACGGCAAAAGATCAAGAATTGAGTTTGGCAGATATTCTATGTCAGACTATAGAGTATATAAACAATATTTTCAAAGTTACATAAAACTATTTGATGCCGGCATATCTGCTATCGAAAATGTAGGTGAGGATGACTTTGATTCTATATTAAGAAGAAGTTATCACCTTAACTTGATGTCGGCAGCGATATATAACTTATAATAAAACTATTTAACTTGTTTGGAGAACAAAAACAATGTCAGAAAAAGAAAACATTTTACTTATCTCACCTCTTCAGAAAGGCACCCTTATCAAAGAAGAGGGTATGGTTGACGATTATGAGGTTCCAGATCCCAGTTCTAAGAATCCTAAGGTTCCAAATCCCAGTTCTAAGAATCCTAAGGTAATCCAAAAAGTTTCGGGCACAGCTCAACCAGGCCAGGCCAAATCAAAAGTTCCAGTCCCAGCCGGCACCGACAGTGAAATTGCTGACGATTATGAAGGATCCGACGTTGACGATATCAGAACGGAATTCATCGACCAGAACATAAATGCGGTGGCCGCTCTCAAAGCGTATTTTCTTAATGAGAAGAAAAATGGCAACGTTTATCGAGATGATGAAATGAAGAACTTGGAAAATAATCTAGAAGATCAGGTCCAAGAGGTTTTAGATGAAAAAAACATGTGGGATCCAAGTGAATATCGAATAAAATATCAGGCTGCAATAAAATCCTATCAAGATCCAAAGTATACAGATCTCGTAAGCCATATATTAAAAGATTTATTAAATGTTGAGGGTGTAACATCGGAAATAAAAAATGGCATTAAAGGCGTTATTAAATCAATGAGGGTTGAAATTGATCCTGTTGGGGTATCTGATATATCCGAAGCCGGCTGGGATTATTTGTCTGAAGTTTTCGAATCATTTGGTGGTTATGCGTATGAACAACTGACAGGTGATATCTTAAATACCTCAGGAGATGATTGCTTCAGTAGTCACCCATATGTCACCGCGTTCGCTTTGTTATCAGGAACTAGCTCTGGCCTCTTCACAAAGGGCCCGCTTTGGGCACGAATCCTCAAAGGCGCTGCACTTCCGATAAAGGGCCCTATTAGTCTTGGAATTGCTGCAGACAAGGCACTGGCAAGAACTGTGGATAGATTACCATTCTTTATAGGTACTGCTAGTAAAGTAACAAGATATGGAGTTTATGGTGCTATTCTCGCAGGTGCTACTGCGGCACCGGCTGCAGCGCTGGCTTTGCCAGATGACGCGGACGAATTGAACAAACTTAGAGATTTTGTGAAACAAAAGGTGGAGTCATTAATAGGAGACATACCTATAGGATTCTTACCATCAGCTTTAGAAGACATCATTGGTGGTCTAATCGTAGATAACTCCAAAAGTGCGACCGGTGGAACGTTCGGCGTGCCAAAAAGTAAGGCAAATAAGATTGCGAAAAAATTCGTAGATAAAAACAGTAAAAATATAGAAAATGCTATTAAAGATGGAGCAACAGACTGGACTCAAAAACAGATTGATGCATTGACAGCACAAATACCATTAACTGGAAAAGAGATGAAAGATCTTGTATCATCCGAAGTCATAAATAAGATCAATGCTGCAGCTAAAATGACAGAGGCTGACCGCGGGCATATGAATTCTATGAATTGTTATCTTTTGATGATTGGTGGAGCTTTCGCACTTGCAAATTTGGCCCGGGCCCCACTGAAGTCTGCGGGCTTCGATGGCATGAAAGCGCTAGCGATGATGAAGAATCAGCTCACAAACAAGATAGCTGAACAGTATAAAGCATTCAGACGAGCAAAAGGGGGATTTTTTAAACTTAAATCAGGGAATGACCTCGCTGCCTATCTTGCATTAAAATCCATAATCGAAAACCCAACAGTAAGTCGACAACTAGGAGAGGTGAGAATATCACAAAACCTCACAGATAAACCCACTTTAATGATATATGGAACCGGTCCGAGCGGGGTAGGGGCAGTTGTGAATAATAAAGTAATAAGATTCAATACACGTCATATACCGGATGTACATCGCAAAAAGTTCAAGGCATTTACGAAAGAAGTAACTGCGCGAGATGGTACCAAATTAGAAATCATCGAAATAAATATATCAAAAGCTAATCAACAATTGAGAGATGATGTATCTATCCCTGTTTTTGAAAGTGTTCAAACAGAACTTAGTAAAGAAATAAAAGGAGCTTATAGAACTGGTGTAGCCATGAATAGAATTAGAAAATTAGCCAGTCATGTAGATAGCCTAAACATGAGGCCTGCAGCTTTAATGGATCAACATTATAAAAACACTGCTACAATGATAACAAAAATGATGGAGAGAACAAAAAATAATTCTAAAGTGTTTGAAAGGGCGCTGACAGAAATAGAAAGAAGGTCAAAGCGTCTTAGAGGAGCCTTGGCAAACACATTCATCTCACCAGATGAGGTCATTGATGCAGTAAAGAAATACGAAAAGCAAAACCCTACCGGCCCGAAGCCGAACTTTAGGTTAATAGCGAAACATTTGCCTCCTACGGTAAGAATTGACAAGACCTTGAGAGCGGCCTTAGGAAGATCTACTCGGACGAAATATGATAATTTGATTGATGACATTTTAGTACTAGACGCACTAGAAAAGCAAATGGTCACAGAATTTAAAATGATTGATGAGATGTATCAATTAGAGAGGAAAATGCATAAAAAATTCAAAGGTACTAGGGCGCTGGATGATATCCCACCAAACTTTGATGCATACATTCGCGCGGAAGTTGGAATTGGAGACAAGCTTTTGAAGTATTCCAGGAACATCGCGATTTTGTACGAGCAATTTAAAAGTTATCTGAATAGCAGGTCTGTAATTGTTAACCTTAACCGAAGAATTTCTTCTGCAGAGAGAAAAGCCGTCGATGCAACAATCCAACTTGCAGGTGAAGCGGTCTGGGCAGCGCAGAAGCTAGGGCCGGCGCTAATGAACGTCCTGAGGTCTGTAAATTTAAGAAATATAAATGAGGCATTTAAAAATGATCCGAAACTTTTCGCGTTCTTAGCGGTAAGTTCTCCGGGACTTTACGATTTCATTGATGCAATAATTGATTATCTATCCAGAGTTGTGAATGAAAATGTTGCAGACTTAAGTAACGACGATAGAGTAATGTTTGTAGAATTTTTGAATGGCTTTGTAGTAAAAACCAGAAGAAGAAGAAGAAGAAATGGAAAAAAAGATGATAAATGGGTAGCATGGTTGAGAGATTTTAAGTCAATAGGCGCTGGGCCAGTCAACCCTGATAAAAAAGACATTACCTCTGCTAAACAAAAAATGGCAACATTATTTAAGTTGTTTCAAGATATGAAAAACCAGGGTCAAGATGACACTGTAAAAGAAAATAGGATTATAACAATGAAGAAAACAGATTTAAGAAAATTAGTTTCAGAAGTATTAAACGAAAACACAGGTATGGGCTACTCAAAGTATCCTTATCACGCAGAAGAGTATTCAGAAGCAGAACCTGATGAAGATTATATGTCTGAATGGAAAATGTTAGTCGATGAAGTTTGCGGCCGCAAAAAGAAAAATGTGGACGGGGACCCTTCAACTGTTGAAGATACTGCCGTTGAGGTAGCAAAATTACTTATAAAAGACTCAGATCTTTTTCGAGAGGTTTTAGAACTGGCCGGATCCAATAAATCTGTTGGTACGGAAATAATGAAGCAGTTAAAGGTAGTAAAAGATAAATCAATGATTGACAATAACTCTAAAGTATGATAAGATAAACTAATGGAACATATAGTTAAAAAAAATTGGATCACGGGAAGCAATCAAGAAATAGACTTTTATGACCTTCTTAGTTTAACTAGGCAATATGTTTTAAAGGGCGCTAAAATCTTTATAGGGTCCGACTCCTTTATTTCACAAGAAAAAATATGCTTTGCTTCGGCAATATGCCTTCATGGTGGCCAAGATAACGGAAGATACTTCTTTTTTAAAGATTTCGTTCTAAAAACACAGTATTCTCAACTTGTGACCAGAATAACAGAGGAAACAAGAAGATCTGTTGAAATAGCATGCCTTTTGATGAACGAATATGGTGTTGACCCGCAAAGTATCGAGCTACACTTGGATGTAAGTCCATTTGGAGCCAATAATGGCACCTCTAAGTACTCCGACATGCTAAAGGGGTATGTACAGGGCTATGGAGTCGATTATCGTCTTAAACCGGATGCCTGGGCCTCACAAACAATAGCGGATAAGCACTCAAAATGAAAAAAAGAGGCACACAGGAAACATCTGGATCTTTCTATCAAGATGTATATTCAGTATCAATGGATGATCTTGTTGATATCTGGATTGAGTCGTTTCACCCATTCGGAACCGTATTAGTATTGTTTGATGTGGGGAATTACTTTGAATTATTAAAGGATTGCGGGATATTGTGTTCTAAAATGAACGCATATGAAAATAAAATACTCACAGTTAGTCTTGCAGGGGTCGATGAAGCCTTGGGTGTGATGGATAAAGTGAAAAACGCCGGAATATCTCCAATAATGTATCTTTATGACAATTCTAAAAAGATTTTAGACAACATAGAACCCTAAAACTATTTAATATTAGAAAATGATTAAGATAAATATTACAGATAAAGATTCAAAAAGAGTTGCAAAAGTTATAATTGTTGATGATGACAACAGAGTGCTTATGTTGAAAAGATCAAATTATGTTGACAAATATGCAGGAGAATGGGACTTACCAGGAGGCCATATAAAGGTTGGTGAAGACTTTAATAAAGGAATGCACAGAGAAGTCAAGGAAGAAACTGATTTAGACATAAGTGATCCTGTTTTTGTTGGAAAACTTGAAAATTTAGACTTTTATACCTGTAAATATAGTGGAAGACCAATAAAAATTAGTCACGAACACACTGGGTTTCGTTTTTTTAAACAAAAAGACCTCAATCCTGCTAATAGGTTCGACAAAATGGCTTTAAAAGTTCTTGAGGGCACAAAATGATAAAACTTAGAATTAAAAACAACCTACCGTTCGGGCCAGAATTTAACACCGGACTGCTGAAACCAAAGCCCAGTTTATACCCAAAATTTTGGAGTAACAACACTTTAAACCCAATTGTCTCTAGAAAACTCATGCAAATCGCAGATGATATTATCAAATCCCTGGATTTAGATGTCGATGTGGAAGACGTCATCATTACCGGCTCTATAGCCTCCTATAATTGGCACGATCTATCTGATATTGATTTGCACATTATGCTTGACTTTGAAAAAATTGATGATAACTTCGAACTCGTCAAAAGAATGCTCGACCAAACTCGAATAAACTGGAACAAGAAACACAACATACTTATAGACAACAAAGAAGTGGAACTATACTTCCAACATTATACAGAACCACATGAAGCCAACGGTATCTGGTCTTTAGAACTAGGAAAGTGGTTAGCTCAACCAGTAAGATTAAACCCAGAAATAGATGTCGCGACAACCGAAAAGAAAGCGGAAGCCATTGCGAGACAGATCGAGCACTTATTTGGAATCTTTCATGAAGAAAAATATAAAGAAGCTTATGAATATGCTGGAAAAGTAAAAGATAAGATCGCTAGAATGAGAAAGCTGGGCCTTTCCGATCAAGGTTTATATTCTCCAGAAAATTTAGCTTTTAAGATGCTAAGAAATGCTGAATACCTTGAAAAACTATCAGCATTAAAAATAGAGGCCTACGATAGAATGATGTCTGTATCTTTAAAACCCAATTCTCGAATAAACGAAAACAAAGTATGGCGTAACTATTTAAATCAGGGGGACAAATAATGCCGTTCAAAAGAAAAGGAAAGTGTGTATTTAAAATCACCAAGAGTGGTAGTCAAGGTGAAAAGAAAGGTTGCTCCAAATCTGTGGCCATGGCAAAAAAGTACGCTAAAGCTTTATATGCCAGTTCTGATGATGTAATGGCAGAAGTAAAAGATTACTTCAGGAATCAAAGCGATGAAGATTATCTTGAATTTGACGATCACCCCCTTTCGACTGCGAGCGCACTGATGGACCCAGATAAGCCTGCTCCATGGGATCACTTAACTAATGATGAAGATGATGAGGACATAGATATTGATGTCGAGGAGAAATAATGAATTTTTTAGATTGGATGAATATGAACATGATTATTGATATTGCATTTTTGGTTTTCAGCGCTGCTGTTGTATGGAAGATGCGAAGCTGCTCAAAAATTATAGAGATGCACAAACAAGCAATTGTAGAGATGCACGGAAACATTAAAGTTATCGATGATAAATCAAATGTTAATTCTGAGAATATCGAAACAACCAAGGAATTGTTAAATGCCACAATTAAAAATCCACTTTTGGCTAAAAGAAATTTAAAAAAATAGTATTGTCTGATAGAATCTTATTGTTCTGAAAGGTTTTATATATGATAGCAGATGTAGTAGTTGATCTCCAATATGGAGATTGTGGCAAGGGAAAAGTGGCGCATGCGCTTTGTAGAGAAAATAAATATACTCATGTTATTCGATATAATGGTGGTTGCAACGCTGGTCACACCATTTATCATCATGGTGAGAAATTTGTAACACACCACATACCTTGTGGTGTTTTTTTTGGTATTAAATCGATTATTGGGCCCGGATGTGTGGTTCACGTAGAAACCTTCTTAAAAGAAATTGAAGAATTGGAAGCTGCCGGCATACCAGCAAAAAAATTGGTTCACATTGCCTCAAATGCTCACCTAATTACAGATTTTCATCGACTCGAAGATGGAAAAGATGAAAAAATAGGAACCACCAAAAGAGGTAACGGACCAGCTTATAGGGACAAATACTCTAGAAAAGGAGTGAGAGCAACAGAAGACCAAAGACTTCAATCTTATATTATTAGTATGTACCATGAACTTTATGAAAACGAGGATTACAACGAAATTGAAATACTTTTTGAAGGAGCCCAAGGATTTGGCCTCGATGTTGATTGGGGTGACTATCCTTATGTTACTTCTTCGCACTGCACTGTGGGCTCTGCACTGCTAAATGGTGTTCCCCCAAAATGCATTCGTAACGTTTGGGGAGTTGCCAAAATATATGAAACTTATGTTGGAGCCAAGTCTTTTGAGGGTCCTGATGAGATATTTGACACGATTCGCGAAATAGGTCAAGAATACGGTGCTACAACAGGGCGCCCCAGGCAAATAAACTGGCTAGATTTTGATATGTTAAAAATGGCTGCTCGAATGAACGGATGTGATAAGGTAGTGTTTAACAAGATGGATGTTCTCGAAGGTCTTAATTCTTGGTGCCTTTATGATGGTCCGAATCTGTATCAGTTTGATGAGCGAGGTGATATTGAGATGTGGTTATCTGGGAAATTAGAATTAGAAGTTGATGAAAACATACAGGTCATTTTCTCCGGGAACAAGGAATTTATTTAATTTAATCTATTTATTGTATGAGTGTAAAAAACGATGATATACAAACAGATTATGTAATCAATCTTTCTGGCTCTATTGTTGAGGAGACCGATTCTAATAGTAGCGGATTCTCTCCTTTTAGATTATATGCATTCGGCCCTTTTAATATTAAGTTGCAAGACGCCAATTCCCACTATAAAGTTTTTCTTGGAGAACAAAAAACATAAAACTATTTATGATTAGAGGTTTTTAAGTATAATGATTGATCAATTAAAGCCATTGATAGGAAAGTTGTCTATTTTTGCAAAAGATAGAATGGGGTTTGAACATCCTCCAAAACTTTTTTTAAAAAGCGATGCAGAAAACTCTCAAATGGCCTTAGGAAGAACAGCTCACTACGATCCAAGTGAAAAATCTATTACACTTTACATAACTAAACGACACCCAAAAGACATCCTCAGGTCCCTGGCCCACGAACTAATTCATCATACACAAAATCTCAGAGGTGATCTAAATCCTGAAAAAATGGGTATTATGGGTAAAAATTATGCTCAGGATAACGATCATATGAGAAATATGGAAAAAGAGGCCTATTTACAAGGTAATATGTGTTTTCGAGATTGGGAGGACAGTCTAGATGACAAAGAACTATTTACTATAAAGTTAGCAGAATCAAATTTTGCAAAACAAATTAACAAGGAGAAAAAACCGGTGAATATTAAACAATTAAAAGAAACAATCCGACAGGTCATAGAGGGTGCTTCTATCAGCCAAGATGAAAATGATAGTGACATCGAAAACCCAGGTAAATATATTGATGGCGAACGTGCAAAAGCCGGCCAAGATGATGACGGTGATGGTGTTCCAAATTCGGTAGACCCGGATCCTAAAAACGGGGCAATAGGAGCAAAATCAAAAAAGTCAAACATTAAAAAGGAGAACAATTCAATGACGACCAAAATAACAAAGGAATTTCTTAAAGATACAATAAGAGAAATTTTAGAGAAACAAATTAACGTGCAAGAGGATGTTAGTTTCAAAATGTCACCCGAAGAGAAGTCTGCAATTCGAAACGCACCGAATAAAAAAGCTGCGGGACTTATAGCTCGGAAATTATTAATGCGAAAAGGCCTTAAGAGTATGACATTACGAAAGGGTATCGACCAAGTCGTAAGGTCACATTACAACCCAGAAGGTATGAACCCCGATGGGACGAAATATGCAAAGGATATGTCCGGTTCAGATAAATCTGCTATAGCGCAAAAAGTTAAAGACAGCACGCTTTTAAAGTTTCTTGACAAAGACGATCAAGAAGGAAACTTCGATGCTGCAGCGATGGATAAGAAATTCGCGAACGCTGTTTCATCACTCGATGTTGATGACGCTCAAAGAGAGAAAGATGCAGCCAGTAGGCAAGCTAGAATGGACCGTATTGACAATAAAATGCGCCCTGTTGCTGTTAAGCAAGGTGAGACTCCTGCCATGGCGCGCGCCCGAGAGGAAGATGAAGAGTTGGATGGTAAGAAAATGAAAGCAAGTCCAACAAAAAGCACATTACCAGAATCAACTAACACGCCTGAAAATGAAGAAGCTTTATACGAGCATCGTTTTGACGGTAGAAATGAAAAGTTATATCAAAAACTACTCAAAGAGTGGACCAAATAATATAGGGTATAATCATGGACAATAAACTCCTCTTAGAAGGTGCTGTCGCTGGGCACATGAACCATATTTATGACAACGGCGAAATGACCTTCGGGGAGTTGAAGCAACTTCTTCAGGCAATTGCTGATGGTAAAGTGCGAGGTACTGAAAAGACTGACGGTCAGAACATTTTCCTCTCCTTTAATGTTCGCGACCAAAAAGCTAAAGCCATTCGAAATAAGACTCAAATTAAAGCAGGGGGATTAGATGTTGAAGAGTTTGACAACTTTTTCGAAAATCATCCATCCCAAGCTTTAAGAGCAAGCTTTGTAGAAGCCCTTCAGGCCTTTGAAAATGCAATAAAACAAATTGACCCAGAAGCACAAGAAAAAATCTTTGGCCAAGATAACCTAATCTACTACAATACTGAAGTTATGAACCCGGGTACCCCGGGATTAGAAGAGGATGACCCTCGAAGCAAAGGCACAACAAATGTGATACCCTATGATAAGAAAACGTTACTTATCCACAGGGTTGGTCACGGAGCTTTTGACAAAGAAACAGCCAAAAAACTTGAAATAGATATTTCTAATAATTTTGATGTCCTAGAACAGTCCATTATGGGCATGTCCACAGAGGATCCAGGCTTATTTTCTGTTGAAACAAATCAAATCAAAAAACTTCCTCCAATGAACGGTAAAGAGATAGTTCCGGCAACAATTTCAGAAATTGACAATCTCGTCGGGGACCAAGGCCTTAACGATAGTTCTACTATTAATGACTATGTTATTTCTCAGGTTGCACCGATTATAGATAGTTTTGGACTAACAGAAGACAGAAACAAATTAATTTTAAAAAGAGTTATGATGACGACCGGTGGACCAACTCTTAGGCAAATAACTAAGGGGATCCCAACAGAACTAAGTGATGAAATATCTCAATTTGTTAAATCCTTTAAATATGCAGAATTTACAAAGACGCTTCAAAATGTATTGCACAACTTTTCCGTTGCAGCAATTGATGGCCTTGAATCTTCCTTTATCTCTGATAATGGCAGACAGATAAATTTCTTACAGGATGAACTTAGAGCATCAATTCAAAAAATTGCAAAGTCGTCAAATGAAAGAGCGAAAAAAGAATTAGAGAGACAGATGGAAAAGTTGAAATCCGCGGAAGGAATAAACACTCCTTCTGAAGGTTTTGTTTTCAACTGGAATGGTGCAACGTATAAACTAACAGGAAACTTCGCTCCAGCAAACCAAATCTTGGGCATGGAGCGCTTTCAGCGGTTTGGACCTATAGAGCCTCAAGAAACTAACAAAGACGCGTTAGGAGGCGATTCTAAGCCTCTTACCATTGCTTTATTCCCTGGCTCCTTCAAGCCTCCGCACAAAGGGCACTTATTGGCAGCAGAAGCTCTAGGGGCACAAGCTGATCTAGTTTATATTTTCGTATCGGCTCCTCAATTATCTGGGCGTTCTTTGAAGTCTGGCAAAACTATCACTGCAGACCAGGCTGTTCAAATATGGGGATCGTTCTTGGACAACTCCCCTATCAAGAACAAAACAAAAGTAATGATCGGACCAGACGGAGTAGCCTCTCCAATGATGACAGCTATAAACTTTATTCAACACCCAGCTGATCCTAACAATATGTTTGCTGCTCCTCCAAATTCAACAGTTATTTTAGGAGTTGGAGACAAAGACTCTGATGCTGACAGGTACGGCGAGAGAATACTAAATAAAAGTAAGGAGATGCGCCCTGATTTGGCTATCAAGAAAATGGCTGTGGGGCCGTTCACACACTCTTCTGATTATTTAAATTTACTTAAACAACATCCAGCGATCGCGGGGATGCTAAACAAAGGAAAAGGCAGAGGTTCGGATGCGCAACTATATCACGCTTCCGATATGAGAGACTTTATTGATTTGGCCACAGAGGATCCTCTCGGTGTTGAGTTGTTGAAAGATTTCGTACCTTTGCCTGAAGATGTTTTCGCAGTCATGGGAGTATTGGGACTTAATCCGTCAGATAAAAGAGACCAAGAAGAGGATCAGGTTCAAGAACCTGAACTTGATCAACAAGAAGTGGAAACAGATCCTTTACAGGAGATAATCAACCAAGAGGCTAACATCTTCTATGAGTCGTTTAAAGCACAGCGTGCTCCAAAGTCAGGTCCATCTAAGGGTAAATTTCAACGCAAGATGCGCAAAAGGCTTTCCAAGGCTCATAGCACCTATTTAGATATGGGCAGAAAAGATCTTACCAAGCATGGTGGAGGGTTTCACAAACCTAGGCCGAAAAACATATCTAATGCTTTTTTAGCTGAAGAAGAGATTGAGGAAATGTCAATATCTGCAAATGTTGCAGGTGCACCAATTGCAATGAATACTAATAAAAGGGATGATAAAAAAATGAATGATGAAAAAAGATTAAGAATGAAGATCCGCAGGGGACTAAAGAGATTCTTTGAAGAGAAAGCTGTAGAGCATGAAAGTACTATAGCATCAATCCTAGAAGAGCATCAACTAAGGCTGCAGCTAAGAGAGATAATTTTAGAGCAAAGTCTGAATGAGACTGAAGATCCTACAACCGATATTCACGACAACACTGGTATTAACACCTTAAAAGACCTTATGAAAAATACAAACGTCCTTTCAACATTAAGAGAAGTTTATAAGACTCTTACAACCGACGAAGATCAAAAGCGTTCTTTTCGAGCCCATATTGTAAAGTGGGTTCAAGATACACTTGCTCCTGTAAAATTAAATGATACGGACTCCGAAGATGGTGATATGCAAGATCTTGATATTAATGAGGAAGTTGGTGTTGACATTGAAGGAATCGATGTAAGTAAGTTCATAGGCGGAGATGGAATTAAAGATGGCTCTGAAAAGGAGGAGGCTCCCAGTACTACAGAAGAAGAAGAATCCATGAGGCCTATTGATGGGGAAGATACAACAGGTCGAAATAAGGCTGAGAGAGTATATCCAACCATTGAAAGATCTATTGTAGACTATTATAGTGAACTAGATAATGCCGGTGATCAGGAAATGTTTTACGATTATTTAATTGCCAACTTAAAGCTTTATTTTGATAAATGGGATGGAGAAATGTCCAAGGGCGTAACCGAGCCTACCAACGACGAATACGAAAAAGCGAAACAAGCAGTATAAAATACTTGAATATTCTTTAACCGTATGTTACCCTAGGTAGGATGGTTGGTAAAACAGCAAATAAAGACAGTACTTTAAAAAATACTAAATTCTATTCTAATAATAAAAACTATAATTTAAAAAATAAGTTATTAAAAGAATCTAAAATAGATAAACAATTCTTAGAAAAACTTAGTTTTATTACTTTAGAAGATTTAATAACTCTTAAATTATTAGTAAGTACTGAATCTCTCAAAGGAAAGATATTCAACTTTCCTTTTCTTAAATACACAACAGATATATGTAAAGAGGCCATAGTAAGGTTCGCTCTTTCAGCTTCTAACAACAGAAAAGAAGCTTCCTTGATCCTTGGAATGAAAAAGGCAGATTTTATTAATTATTTAAGAGAATATGATTTGATAGAAGAGTTTAATTATAATGGTAGACCAAAGAAAGACTAATTAAGAAAGGAGGTGAATACTATGAGTGATACACAAACATGCAAATGTTGCAAGTGTTGTCAGTGCACAAAGGAATGTTGTGCTGAGGGCAGCTGCAAGTAAACACAGCTTTATGCCGCCTCTTCGGGGGCGGTATTTTAGGGGGTGACCTGGTTTCGACAGGGTAAGGATGGTAGTTCGTGCAAGGCTGTGTGGGTAGGCACAGTAAAAATACCCAAACAATAAACGCAAACGATGACGTTGAAAATTTCGAGGATTTTGCGCTTGCCGCATAACCCTTGAGGAGGTTTTCCAGATACCTTCTTAACCCAACATCTGGAATTGTTACTTTATATTTCTATATATTTGCTACTTAATGGCTGTCTAGGGCCAGATCTAGACTAACCTTGTGAACGACGAATTATTTGAGATGCTTTGGACGCGGGTTCGACTCCCGCCACCTCCACCACCTTTTCTATCCTGGGAAACTACTTATTATTATGAAACTTATAATGGAAAATTGGAGACAATTTATAAACGAATCGAATATCCACCCGAATATCATGAGAATGATCGATAGGTTAGAAAACGAAGACGGCGGCAAAGTTAGAATCAATAAGTATCAAGTACTAGTAAAAGACCGGCAAAATAAAACATTAGCTCAAGTTAGCTACGACCCCGCCGACGGTATGTATGGTAAGTGCGCCGGCGCAAGCATTGTAAGTTTCTCTGAAGCAGAAGGCGGATACGGTCCGCTAGCCTACGACATTGCAATTGAAGCAACTGGTGGCCTAGTTTCAGATAGAACCGAAGTTTCCAACGCTGCAAGAGGTGTGTGGGATTACTATGATAATAATCGCCCTGATGTAATTAAGCAGCAAATGGATAACCTTGAAAACGAATTGACCCCGGAAGAAAAAGACAATTGCGAACAATTAACGGCAGATCAAGATGGCCAGTCATCTTCTTGGAAAGATTCACCCCTCAGTAAAAAATACAGTAAACCCCATGGTAAAACTCCAGTGATTGATGAGTTAATTAAGCGAAGAATGCTACATCAAAAGCATCCCCTGAAAAAAGATTTTTCAGCAGATGGTATGACTCCAGGTAAGTACAACGGAGATCTTCACCCCGGGGGCATTCCTTAATATTACGAAATATATTATGGAAAAAAAGAAATGATCACATTAACAGAAGTAGCAGCAAGTAAGATAAAAACACTCCTCGCAGAAAAACAAGAAACCGGAATAAGGGCCGCCGTTCAAGGTGGTGGGTGTTCTGGTTTTACCTATCAATTAAAATTTGACAACCAAAACGAAAAAGACAAAATTATAGAAAGTCATGGAGTAAATGTTTACGTTGATCCAAAAAGTTTTCTTTATCTAATGGGCACAATGATAGACTTCGTAGATGAACTAAATCAATCTGGTTTCAAGTTTGTTAACCCAAATGCAAAAAGGACTTGCGGTTGTGGGGAAAGTTTCTCGATTTAAATACTATTTAAAGTATGAAAATAAAAATTATTATAAAAGAAGCGAAAGAGTTCAAATCTCACAAAATGTACGATCCTGATTCTGATGATGTTGTTGATGCAGAAACAGAAGAGGATCACAACGACGCCGGCGAAGATGGTTATATTCACATAGATCCTGAAATATTAAGAGATATTCTTAAAGATGAAGGTGGAGCAGCAGGCATTGACCCGTTCTTAGACTCAGACGATATCGATGCAGACGAAGATGATATTCGTGATGCTCTAGAAGCAATGGATGATGTTGGTGAACATGAAGAAGGTGACTATATTCTAGACGATGATAAAGAAATAATTGTTAATATTGTAAAAGAAGCTGTCAGGTTTGTTCTTGAGAAGCGAAAAAAGCGAAAAAAAAAGAAGAAGTCCTCTGGTAAAAAAGACGCATGCTACCGTAAAGTAAAGAGCAGATATAAAATCTGGCCTTCAGCATATGCTTCCGGTGCATTAGTGCGTTGCCGCAAAGTTGGCGCCAAAAACTGGGGGAATAAGAGTAAAAAGAAAAAATGACAAAAAAACAACTTTTACAAATTATCAAAGAAGAATTGGAAAAAGTTTTGAATGAAAAATGTCAAAAAGGTTATAAAACTCATCCAAAAAGAAAAACAAAAAAGATGTACGGAAAAACATATAGAAATTGTATAAAAGCAGATGAATCAAATGAAGAAGAGTCAGATGATGTTTTGGGCGAGAAGAAAAGTAAACGCGACGGTAAAGGTTCTAGTAGTAAAGGCTATTCTCTTAAAGACTGGTTTAAGGGTGGCGGATGGGTACAAGCAGGGGGAAAGTACGATGGTAAACCTTGTGCAAAACAACCGGGACAAAAATCTAAACCATATTGCAGAGATCCCGATGATAGGGCTAAATTAAGTAAATCAGAGCGAGAAAAGAGAGTGAAGAAGAAAAGAAAAGAGGATGGAGACTCTACGCGAAGTGGTAAGGCCAAGAACGTAAGCCAAAAACGCAAAAAAAGGAAGAGTAAAAAATGATTACAAAAAAAGAATTAATACAAATCATCAAAGAAGAAGTTACGATTGTCCTCGATGAGAAGAGAAAAAAGAAAAAAGCCTGCAAACCCTCCAAGGGAAAAAGGTTCGCTAAACGAGTCAAAGGTAAGTGCCGTTCGTTTGGTCAAAAAGGTAAAGCTAAGGATGGTGGAGACCGAATCCGACCTGGAACGAAGAAAGGTGATGCTTACTGTGCACGCTCTTTTGGGATTAAGAAATGCAAAAACCCACCATGTGCCAATACTCTTTCTAGAAAAAAGTGGAAATGCCGCGGCAAAAAGTCCGTAGCAGAAGAATAGACCACGCCTTTATAAAATGTAACCTAAATGGCACACACTAATACTCCTTATGGTGTATACTTACATCAATCACAAGGAGAAAATAATGTTAGAAATGATCTTTCCGCTCATTGGCCTCACTTTAGCAAGCGCCGCAGTAATGAGTAACGACGCAGTCCAGACCCTGGGCACTTTCATGGTATCAAACGAAAAAACACCGTGGTGGAAGCTGTGGGCAGCTGCCTCAATAGTTCTAGTGTTAACTGTTATTTACAGTTGGTTTGCTTATGGGGGAGACATATCCTTCGGCCGATTAGATAATATACCCTATTTAACCGTTGAATGGTACCATGCTCTAGCACCGGGAGTGTTGCTGATGATGACCAGATACGGGATCCCTGTTTCAACAACATTTTTGGTACTATCAGCATTTACCAGCACAATTGTGTTTGAGAAGATGTTGGTAAAGAGCATGCTGGGTTATGCTATAGCGGCCGTCGTGTCATATACGTTTTGGATGATTTTGTCCAAATATCTAGACGAAAAAAAGAAAGTTAATCCAGAACACGAAAGATTCTGGAGAGTCACCCAATGGTGTACAACTGGGTTTTTATGGTTCACTTGGTTGAGTCATGACCTGGCTAATGTGGCAGTATTTGCTCCTAGAGTGATGAGCCCTTCGTATTTGACAAGTACGATAATTTTATTAGTATCTGTCCTAGGATATGTATTTTATACCAAGGGCGGAAAGATACAAGAAATAGTAATTGAGAAGTCATCTACCTCTTATGTTCGTTCCGCAACCATTATTGATGCCGTATATGCCTTTATTCTGCTCTACCTGAAGCAGATGAACAACATTCCGATGTCTACCACCTGGGTCTTCGTAGGGCTGCTCTGTGGGCGAGAATTGGCTATAGCAACAAGAATGGATCGAAAGGTGAAAAAAGTTTTCCCGCTGTTGGCCAAGGACTTCATGAAGATGATGTTGGGATTATGTGTTTCTGTAGTGCTAGTCTTGTTAGTGCAGGGGTTATCGTGAGCCGGCAAGATTATTACACTTCAGACAACCATAATATACGTATGTATCTATTCTCTAAACAAAACTATTTATATATATGAAACTTATAAAGCCAATTGTTGGTGAAACTCCCCTTATAAAAATCTCAAGCAAAATATACGCAAAACTAGAAACTTATAATCCCGCAGGATCGGTCAAAGACAGAATGATAACTTACGTTGTTGACAGAGCGCGCATGTTTGGGAAAATAAAAGACAATACCATACTTTGTGACGCAACAAGTGGAAATACTGGAATTTCCCTTTCTATGGTTGCTGCATCTATGGGCCTACCTTGTTTGATTTTTATGCCCGGCAACATGTCAGAGGAGAGAAAACAAATGATGATAACTTATGGGGCCAAGATAATTGAAGCACCAGATGACGACTTCGTAGGGGCTATCGCTATGAGGGACCAATATCTTAGGGCGAATGAGAATGCTTGGTCACCAATGCAATTTAGTAACCAGGAAAATGTTTTATGTCACCAGCACCAAACAGCACCAGAAATTCACAAACAAGTTATAGAAAGAAAATATTTATGGTCTGCGTTTATTCATGGTGCCGGAACGGGAGGCACAATGGAGGGCATAAGGAGGTACAAAGAAATTCACAACCTTAGAACTAAACTTTGTCTTGTACAACCAGCTGAATCACCTCATGGTATTCAAGGTATAGCAGACGGTAAGGACTTCTTATTCAATTCAGAAGATGCAGATAAAATTATTCCAATCAAAACAGAAGACGCTATTAACCGGGCCAAACAATTTGCAAAAGAGACAGGCATCTTAGTGGGAATATCATCAGGTGCAAATATATTAGCATCTGAAAGATATGTAAAGGATAGATTGATGTCTGGAATAGTAGTGACAATGCTTTGCGATAGAGGTGAGCGTTATATGTCTGTTTATGGTAAATAACACTATTTAATATACATTAATGGAGATTCAAAAATTGAAAAAAATAAAAATAAAAATTATTGAGGGCTGTGACCCATGTGGTAGTGAAGCTCCTTTTCCTTCTGAAAAGCCTATGCCAAATGCCCACAATCAAGAAGAGGCTAGAATGCATAGAACAACTTTAGCTCATCTTATGGCTGATGTAAAGGTGTTATTAGATATGATACAGGATGGCGATGACCTGCCAGAATGGCTTGAAACAAAGATAACTAAAGCAGGAGATTACATGTCTTCCGCAGCTAGATATATAGCCGGGAACGTTGCAAGAGAACAAGGCCAGCTCGAAGAGAAGAAAAACTGCGGCTGCGGACAAACCCCTTGTAAAACCTATGGAGTATAAAAATGGCTAGATCAAAGATAGATGTAGAGAGTATCGGATGGAATGAGCAAATAAAAGAAGATATTTCTATCTCTGGAAGTCTTACTGTGCAGGGTAAAGCCCTAGTAGAAGCAGAAGAAAAAATAAACAAGAAGGCAATAAGTTTTGATGGTACAAACGATGTTGTGGTTGTCAGCGATCAGGACGCATACAGTCCCACAAACGGATCTACTGACACAGCGTTTTCCATATCTGCCTGGGTTTATGTTGGGGATGTGAGTGAAGATAACGGACCTTTTGTTGCTAAGTCTAACAACACTATCCAAACAAGAAACGAGTATATATTCAAGCATGCCAACGGTGAAGTGCAATTTTTTATATACGACAGTACTGTAAATGCTAATGGAAATCAAATACGAGCACAAGCAAATGCGGCAACTTTAAGTGATGCGACATGGCATCACGTCGTAGCAACATACGATGGAAGCAAGAGCGCATCTGGAATTAAGTTATACACAGATGCATCACAAACAGCAGCAACGAACGATTCAACAGGCACATATGTAAGATTGAGAAACACAGCAACTCCTTTGACATTCGGTGCTACCCAAGATGCAGCCAATGCAAATAGAGTCTTTGAAGATAGGATGGCAGATGTCGTTTTCTTTGATAAAGAATTATCATCATCAGAAGTGACAGAAATCTATAACTCCGGAAAAATTATGAATGTGCGAAATCATTCTGCATTTGCAAATGTTGTGTCTTGGTGGAAAATGGGGGATGACCAAGATACTGATAGTTCGAATGGAGTCATAGATTACGTTTCAGGTTATCACGGAACATTAACTAATGGCGCTTCAATAATAGATGAGCCAGGCTTATCAAGTGACAGAATAGATTCAATAAAAACCAGCACTTCTGGTAATGTGGGCATCGGCCTCAGTTCCCCTCAGACACCTCTACATATCTTTGGCGAAACAACTCTTGAGGGCCCTCTAAAAATTAAAGAGAGGTCTTATGATCCAAGTGATCCATCTGAAGGTGAGTCTGTAATTTGGATGTCGAATGGAGAAGGTAGCGGCTCTGACGGAGACATTATGATAAAAATAACAGCAGGTGGAACAACTAAGACGGTAACTTTAGTAGATTTCAGCGCTTCGTAAATAATACTTGACATACCAATCATAATCATATAATATATTACTATGATAAGAATAATAGGCAAAATCCCTCACAATTTGACAGTAGCTTGTTCTGGTGGTATAGATTCAATGGTTGTAGTGCATTTTCTCTTGCAAGGTAGGAAGAAAGTTAATTTAGCATATTTCAATCATGACACTCGGCATTCACACAAAGCACAGGAATTTGTAGAAAACTATGCAGATATGAATAAGTTAAATCTATTTATTGGTAGAGTAAAGGGTCGCAAAGGTAAAAGATCCTTAGAAGAATTCTGGAGAGACGAAAGATATGATTTCTTGCAGCGCATTGGCAGCGACTATACTATTACTTGTCATCATCTCGACGATTGCGTAGAGACGTGGTTAATGTCATCATTTCATGGTCAAGGAAAATTAATACCATTTCAGAGAAATAGCAATATTTTCCGGCCATTTTTAATGACATCAAAGAAAAGTATAAAAGATTATGCAATTAAAAAGCAGATAGAGTGGTCAGAAGATCCATCAAATCAAAAAACTAATTTTATGAGAAACCATGTAAGACACAACGTAATGCCGCAAGTTTTAAAAGTAAATCCCGGAATAAGAAACACAATACGTAAAAAATTAATTGAAACTTACCTGTGAGCTGTGTTATAAATTATATAACGGGCCTATAGCTCAATAGGTTAGAGCAACGGTCTCATAAACCGTAGGTTCCTGGTTCGAATCCAGGTGGGCCCACTTAAAACAAAAAGGAGAAAGAAAGTGATTTTAGAGAAGCTTAAAGAAATTGTAGAAGAATTAAATGCAGTAGAGGAGGACGCACTTAAGTGTGAGTCAGGAAATGCGTCTGCTGGACGACGTGTAAGAAAGGTGTCTATGAACATCATAAAAGAATTAAAAGAATTAAGAGCAATAATCCTGGAGCAATCAAAGTAATGAAAGATTATTTTTGGGGAGCTAAAGAAGAGGAAAATGATTCTGAATCTCCAATGTCTGTACATGAATTTGCCAGTGAAACAAAGGCTCACTCATCAACCGATAACAATGCAGTAGAAGTAGTTCATAATAGAATTTATTTCTACTCAGGCGTGACCAGGCCTAAAATACTACAGTTGAATAAGGGAATATTTAGTTTAAACGTTAATATGATATCCAAAACAGCGCCGCTTGAATATGAACCACCACCGATCAAGTTACATATCAATAGTTATGGTGGTTCTGTGTTTGCTGGCCTTGCAGCGGTTGACTACATTAAGAACTCAAGAATACCGGTACACAGCATCATTGATGGCTGCGCAGCATCTGCCGCAACCTTAATGTCATGCGTCGCTGAGAGAAGATATATGCACCGTAATGCATGCATGCTAATCCATCAGCTATCTGGTGTGATGTGGGGAAAATTTCAAGAAATGCAAGATGATATGCAAAACTCAGAAATGCTAATGGAAAAAATAAAGAATATTTACAAACAACACACTAAAATACCAAAAAAAGAACTAGATAATATCCTTAAGCATGATCTTTGGTGGGAAGCTGAGAAGTGCCTAGAATATGGATTAGTAGATGAGTTAATCTGATGCCAAGAAAAAAGAAAGAAAAGACAATAGAAGAATCTCTAGAAGTGTTAAAGAAATACATGGAGCTAGAGGGCAATGAAATATTAAATTTTAAGAATCATCGCAAACACCCTTTGAGGCCAAACGTTTATAGGTTTACAGTGGACTTGATCTCTTTAGAATTTATAATTTCCCTTATGGAAGATGAGCAGGTCAAAAATGTTTATTGGAATCCTTCTACCCCGCCACCCGGTGGATCAATTGACAGCATCTCTTTAAGATATAAAATATACGTGGAGTATAAATAATGCCTAGTTTAAGAACAATACAAAATAGATTACACAAGTTAAAGACTGAGATTATGGAGATCGAAGCATCCATCGACCGCGCCGAAAAAGTCAACAAACCTCATTTTGCAAAGAGATTGAGAATGATGATAGAAAAGAAATTAGATAAAATCAGTTCTTTATCAGAGGAAGAGTAATGTTGGTCTTTCCTGTATACATTTGAATGACATCATACAAAAACAATGCACTAGCGTGCCAGTTAGTCATTATAGTTACGTGATGAAAGTTGTGAGCAGCCCATAAGACACCTACCATTTTATTGTTCATATCTAAAATAATAGATCCAGAAGAACCTCCTACAGCAGGCACACCAACCAAAGCATTGGATGCATCTATATCTCCACTAAACAGTCCTGTTAATATAGGCATCACTGGGGGATGATATATACCTGCAGGAGACCCTAGGTAATAAACCTCCTGTCCAGGTCTAGGCCCGAACATGGAAAAGTCAACGCCGCTTTCTTTCAATGTAGGTACCCACAAAGCACACATGTCAACACTTCCCATGCCGTTGTCGTGTGTCGCCTTTATAACAATCGCCTGATGTTGGTTGCCTTTGTGGTCAACTACGCTTACTTCTTGCTGGTGTTTTGATATTCTGCTTTCGTCGACTTCTGATTCGCAAACATGTCCAGCGGTAATGACTATTGTTTGATCTTCAATTATATTCACGACCATACCACTACCCATCGACATAAATTCACCTACAGGGCACATTGCTTCATATTCTGGTAGGCACTCCAATATTCGAACCGTGTGTAATACTTTTACATAACTCTTTATCGGAGGGTCAACCTTTCTTTCTAAGTTTAGCGTCGTACAACTCAAAAAGAACGGTAAAAATAAAATAAAAATAAGTTTGCTTTTATTCAACATACATAATAAATATATATGAAAATAACTTTTCGTTACAAGGAGTGAAAAATGAACATCATACTTACGGCGCTGACAATCACCTCAATGGCGCTTTGCGGGCCAGGAAAGAACACAATCAAGGAAGATCTGATTGTTAAAAAAAATACCAATATTAAGGTAGAAAAAACAATTCAATACAAAAAGGTGCCTACTAAATGGGTAAAAATGCCTAAAAAATCTAATTAATAGTGCTATTATAAAACAAAAAAGGATTCGTTTTGGCTAAGAAAACTTATGTTCTAGATACAAGTGTATATCTCACAGACTCCAATTGTATAAATTCATTTGGAAACAACGACATTGTTATACCCTTAAAAGTTCTAGAAGAAATCGACAAACACAAAAAAAGACAAGACTCGGTTGGCTCACAGGCCAGATCTACTATTAGATCACTCGACGGCTTGAGGGACAAGGGAAGCTTGTCCAAGGGAGTCAGGATTGATAAGGGGATGGGAGTTATAAGAGTTTCTTCTTATAATCCTTTGTGCTTACCTGATGACTTGGATCTAGAAGATCCGGACAATCAAATAATTGCCACAGCTCTTTCGGAGCAAGAAGTTGCTCCAAAATCAAGAAAGGTGGTGGTAGTATCTCGTGATATAAACATGAGAGTAAAGTGCGACGCATTAGGTCTGCTCACGGAAGATTATAATGCTGAGCAGGTCGTCGACCATGCCGAAGGTCTGTATACTGGCCGGGCAGAAATACTAGTAGATGAACAGGAAATTGACAGATTCTACGCGGGAGAAGAAATATGGATCGACCCTATGGTCCAAGCTCTGTCGCCCAATCAGTTTGTTATGTTGATATCAAACTCTAACGACAAAAAGACTGCTTTGGCACGGTTTTATGATTATAACCTTCCGCTTGAGAAAATCATAAAGAGCAATAGAAAGGTTTGGAGTACGGAACCTAGAAATAAGGAACAACAATTCGCATTCGAACTGCTCCTTGATCCGGAAGTACCCGTTGTATCACTAGTCGGAAAAGCAGGTTCAGGCAAAACATTGTTGGCCTTAGCATCTGGACTGGAGCAAACATTCGGCAAAGGCGCATTGTATAAAAAGATTGTGGTCACTAAGCCAGTAGAGCCTGTTGGAAAGGATATTGGTTTCTTGCCTGGCTCCATGGAAGATAAAATGTTACCATGGCTAGCTCCAATACAAGACAATTTACAATTTTTGATGGGTGATGACAAAGCAACGTTAGAACTTTACATGGAAAAAGGACAAATAGAAGTCGAAGCAATGACTTTTATTCGCGGACGCTCAATATCAAATGCGTTCATTGTAATAGACGAAGTTCAGAATATGACACAGCATGAAATCAAGACCGTACTCACAAGAGTGGGAGAAGGTACCAAGATTGTCCTTACAGGAGACATTGAGCAGATAGACAACGTCTACATAGATGCGACCAACAACGGCCTCTCATACGTAGTAGAGCGCCTTAAAGATGAAAAGATAACAGGACACGTAACACTATTGAAAGGTGAGAGGTCCAAAGTGGCCACAATAGCAGCAACAAAACTATGAAGAACCCAAATTTACTAAAAGAAATCGCACCAAACGAGTCTGAATTGAAGGATATAGTTATCAACTATGTTGGGCAAAAGTTAAATCCAGAATCGGATGAAATAACAGTGGAGCAAATAGTCGATGTTTTTGCGGAGCAGTTTCCAGAATTTTTGCTAGCTCTAGCCGAAGAAAATTGGATAAATGGATATACACAAGCTTTGAGAGATTCTAAATCCATCCACGGCCAACAGCAAGAGGTAGAGAATAATGACGCTCAAGAAATACATCAGGAATAAAAAGCAAAACAAATACCGTATTAATGGCATAGACATAGAAGAGAAAGATGGAGCATCATCCGGCGTAAATGTACCAGAGGTGATTAAATCTGTAATTAAAAGAATTCCTTCCCATTTGTTAATAAATATTAAAAATATTAAGATAGGAAACTTTGAAGAGCTTAACAGAAGAAAAATACAAGCTATGTATAAATCTTCAACAGTTTTTGTAACCAATATTCAAGATAATTCAAGGGACCTTTTGGATGATGTAATTCACGAAGTGGCACATTCAGTAGAAGAGGTATATCAGGAAGACATATATTCTGACGGAACTCTTGAAGAAGAGTTCTTGAGAAAGAGGAGAGAGATGTGGCAAACGTTGAAGTCCCGCGGCCTAGAATATAATTTACACTCTTTCTTGACTCCTGAATATAATAAGCAGTTTGATGATCTCCTGCACCAAGAGATAGGGTATGAGATATTGAGAACGTTGCTACACGGTATATATTACTCACCGTATGCTGCAACAAGCCTCAGAGAGTATTTTGCAAATGGCTTCGAGGCTTTTTTTATGAAGGAGGAGGTAAGCAGGTTGAAAAGAATATCACCAGTACTTTATGAAAAAATAATTATTTTAATGGACAAGAAAGATGAAGTTTGATATTATAGAAGAGGTAGAGCTTAAAACAAAGCTAACGGTTAGGTGTAAAATAAACTTAAAGGAATACGCAGACGAAGAAGATATAAGAATCACAGCAAAGGAAGTTCTAAATTTTCTGTCTCAGAACTATAATATTTCTGGCGTAATAAAGAGTGATGAAATATGGAATACTCCCCGCGGAAACAAAAAGAACTATGGAACTTGGATTTTTAAACTAAAAAAAGAAATAGTAAAAGCACCAAAAGAAGAAATCCAAGAAAAGCCTGAAAAAAACTTCAGACAGAGATTCAAAAGTCTAGCAAAAAAGTAAACACATGGAAAAAGAAATAAAAAGAATTAGCTTTTCAGCATTAAAAAACTGGAAAGAATGCCCATATCGACATAAATTGATATACGTTGATAAAATACCTCACTTTGAAGGGAATGAATATACTGCATTTGGAACGGCCATTCACGCAGCCTGTGAAAAAGGCATACCAAACCCTTCACAAAATGCTTTAAAGGTTTTTCAAGATGCGTTTGGTAAGGAAATAGACATACTAAAAGAGTCCGGCCGAGAGCTGAACACGTCACTAATAGAACAAATGAGGACTCAAGCTGTCCCAATCTGTGAGCAAGTGTTGCCTGCTGTGACGAATCATTTTGGATCCTTTGAGGTAGTGTCTGTGGAGGAAGAGCTTTTAGAAGATATATCCGAATTTGATTCTTATGGAACTAAATTCAAGGGATTTATTGATATGGTTATAAAAACTCAGGATGGCAAGTACCACGTCATAGATTGGAAAACGTGCTCTTGGGGTTGGGGTCGTGATAAGAAGTCGGACCCGTTGGTAAATTACCAATTAACATATTATAAAAATTACTTTTCAAAGAAACATCGCATAGAACCCAGCTTGGTAGAAACTTACTTTGTTTTACTAAAAAGAACCGCAAAAGTGGAAAATGTTGAAATATTTAGAACTACTTCTGGTAGGAAAAAAACAGAGAACTCCTTAAAAGTTTTGCAAAATGCTGTTATAAATATAGAAAAGGCCAACTACATTAAGAATAGGCTAAACTGCAGATATTGCAAATTTCACAAAACAGAGCATTGTACATGACAGAAAAGAAAAAGATTTTAGTTATATCAGACTCACCACTAGCGCCGTCTGGTGTGGGTACCCAAACAAGATATTTTATAGACTCGCTATTGAAGACTGGCGAGTTTAGTTTTTTTTGCCTCGCCGGAGCGATTAAACATAAAGATTATAGATTACAAGAAGTAGAACCATACGGAGATGATTGGAAAATCCTACCAGTCGATGGTTATGGCGACCAAGAAATCATAAGACAGGTAATAGGGGATTTCAAACCAGATCTGTTATGGTTCATGACAGATCCTAGATTCTATATTTGGCTTTGGGACATCGATTCGGAGATAAGAAAAAATGTACCTATGATGTACCACCATGTGTGGGACAATTATCCATATCCTCATTTTAATAAGTTGTATTATGATTCGAATGATGTTATATGTACAATTAGTAAAGTAACCGACGATATTGTTCGAACCGTCTCACCAGACGTAAAAGTGGTAAGAGTACCACATTCGGTAGATACTAGTATTTTTTCTAAAAAGACAGAAGAACAGATTGCGAATCAACGAAAAGTGATAGCACCAGATCATGAAGATAAATTAATTTTCTTCTGGAACAATAGAAACGCAAGGAGAAAGCAATCCGGTACTCTAATCTTTTGGTTTAAAGAATTCCTAGAAAAAGTCGGAGAAGACAAAGCAGTCTTACTGATGCACACTGAACCAAAAGATCCCCATGGCCAAGACTTAATATCAATTATGAAAAGCTTAGACTTGCTAGATGGCCAAGTTTTATTATCACAAGATAAGATTTCACCTGAGGATCTAGCATTAGTTTATAGTGCTTGTGATTGTACGATAAATATAGCAGATGCTGAAGGCTTTGGCTTATCTACTTTAGAATCCTTAGCGTCTGAGACTCCGATCATAGTCAATATGACAGGTGGCCTTCAAGAACAAGTTACTGATGGTAATGAATTCTTTGGTTTTGGTATACACCCTTCCTCAAAAGCAATCATAGGTTCTCAGGACGTGCCATGGATATATGAAGATAGAATCAGCAAAGAAGATTTTTTAGACGCTATGTTGAAGTTTTACAATTTGTCACCCGAAGAACGCGCAGTCCTTGGCCAGAAAGGCCGCGCACATGTAGTTAATGATTATGGATTTGAAGAGCATGCGAAGCAATGGTACAAGGTCGTTACTGAAACTATAGAAGAGTTCGGGTCATGGGAAAACAGAAAAAACTATAAACATTGGAGTTTTAAAGAATTATGATAAGAGTGGTATTAGAAGCACCTGTACTGACACAGTCAGGATATGGCGAACATTCTAGATTAGTGTTCAGGGCCCTCGAAACAGTTTCAGGAATCGAGGTGCATACAAATCCTTTAAATTGGGGACAGACCAGTTGGTCAGACAACTTCCCCACGGATATAGCAACTAGAATTGAAGATTCGGTAAAAAAGTTTAAAGTAAATTATGAGCATCACAGGAAGAATAATAAAAAAATGCAATATGATGTTCAAATACACGTAGGCATTTTGAATGAGTTTGAGAAAAAAGCTCATTACTCTATTTGTGTGACGGCCGGAATTGAAACAGATAGGGTTTCGTGGCCATGGCTTAAATCAACCTGGAAGGGAGTAGATAGAATTATCGTCCCATCTGAACATGCAAAGAATGGTTTTGTCGATTCAGCTTATCAGATCCCGCAGGGAAACAATAACGTAGTGGATCTTGGTAAGAGTCCGGAAACCTCAGTTCATGTGGTACCATACCCTATCAAAAACATAAATTCGGTACCATTACAATTTGAAACCACTACTGATTTCAACTTTTTGTCGGTAGCATTAATGGGCCCTCGCAAGAACATTGAAAACATGATTGTGTGGTTTGTTGAAGAGTTTAAAGACGAAAATGTAGGTCTTATTCTTAAAACAGGCATATCAAGAGGCTCAACAGCAGATAAATACAAAACTACTGAATTACTCAAAAAAGTATTAAAACCTTACGAAGACAGAAAATGCAAAGTTTATTTGTTACATGGAGACTTATCAGAGCAAGAGGTACAATCGTTGTATATTCGTGATGATGTTCACGCATATATCAATATTGCTCATGGCGAAGGCTTCGGTCTTCCTATATTCGAGGCGGCATACAACGGACTACCGGTGATCGCAACTGATTGGTCTGGGCATTTGGACTTTTTATCGGCACCATTTAAAGAAGCTGGTAAGACAAAAATCAAAAAGCTTTTTGCAAAAGTTGATTATGATCTTGTGACTGTACCAGAACAGGTGGTATGGAAAGATGTGATTACAGAGGACTCAAAGTGGGCCAATCCTAAAGAAGCCTCTTACAAGAAGCAGATAAGGAAAGTATTTCAGCAACACGGAATGTATAAAAAATGGGCTAAAGCATTGCAAATCAACATCGCAAAAGAATATACTGAAGACAAGATCATGAAGATGATGCGCTTTGCTATGTTTGGTGAGGGTTATGAGAATAAGATATTATCTCAGCAAGATATAGCCTGGCAAAAAGAAAATTCAACAATAAAGGTACTATAATTTATGAAAAAAGTAATAATCATTTCAGACTTTTTCAAAGAAGATTTTGAAAAACAGGGAGTACCTTGCGGAGGAGCTGAACTTAATGACGCAGTCTTATTCGATCACTTGGAATCAAAGGGTATGGTAAAATCAAAAATCAGATCAAACCAGGGCCCGACGAAGCATATGATTGAATTTGTTAAACAAAACAAGGATGAAGTTTTTCTGATAAGTAATTTTTCAAATATGCACTTTAGAGTTACGGCTGCTTTATTAAAGTATTGTAAATATTTTATTTATGAACATGATTATAAGTTTCATAGATACCGGAATCCAATAAACTTTGATCAGTTTAGGGTTCCAGAAAATCAATTAGTAAATGTAAACTTTTTCAAGCGCGCCCAAGAAGTTATATGCTTAAGTAAATTGCACAAAGATATATTTTCTGAAAACTTAAATATACCGAACATACATAATACCACTTGTTCTTTGTGGTCCGATGATGTATTGGATTTTATGGAGGAAAACTGTGAGTCTGAAAAAAATAGCAAACTTGCGGTAGTGGATACAGATAACCCTATAAAGAGAAAGAAAGAATGTGAGCAATATTGCATTTCTGAAAACTTAGAGTATGATCTAATATCATCCCCAGATTATAAAGAATTTCTAAAAAAACTGTCAGAATATAAGGGAGTAGTTATTTTGCCAGGCCACCCAGAACCAACTCCAAGAGTCGCCGTCGAAGCTAAAATGTTAAACTGCGAAGTACACTCCAACTCTAGAACTCTTGGTGTTGCCCACGAAGAATGGTTCAATTTGTCAGGGAAAGAACTGATAGCAGAGATTAGAAAAATAAAAGAAAGAACATTAAACCACATAACGGAAAGGATCATGTCAGTATGAAGTATAACATCTTTACGGTTCTCAATGAGGGTTACGAAAAATTTGGTATATTATTTGTAAGCTCTATAATTGATCGCTTAGACTTAGATCTTATAGGGTCTATTTTTCTGTATGACACTGGCCTATCTGAAAAAACAAAACAAAAGCTTGAAGGTTTTGATAAAGTAGTTATAGTAAATTCAGGTATTGTAACAGAGGCCACTGATGTCTTGCACAGTGAAACATGGGAAAAGAATGTATACTCTAAGGCAAAATTTCTCAAACACTGCGTACAAAATCAAGAAAACTTTCTCCCGACAGTTATGGTGGATGCAGATTGTATATTTGTAAAAGAATTTTTTCATTTGATAGACACAGAGAGCGATATCACAGCATGTAAAAGATCGCAAAGAGGACGAGGTGAGGATCACCAAGCTACATCGACTCACATAGGCAGCTTCTTTTCCGTCAATCGCTTAAACGATTCGACTTTTAAATTTCTAGATACCTGGATCGCAAAAATTGATGAAGTTTCAGATATCGGACACATGGGAACATACACTCCGAAAGAGTCACCAGCATTAAGCGTGGCCTATGAAGAGTTGGGTAAAGAGACAAAAGTGTCAGATTTACCAGAGCCGGTTGTAGCAAATATTGAGTATTTAACTCCAGATGAAGCATGCATATTACATCTTAAATCTGACTTTAGATTTAAAACGGTCGAGAGTAGAGTAAACCAGTCTAGATCATCGTTTTATGCAAAGAGGTATTTCTTATAAAATGTCAAAATCAAAACTAATAACATACGTAGCTGTCGGCTACAGAGATCTACCAAAGCTTGAAAAATCAATAGAACTAGTGAGAAGCTTTGAGCCAGATATTCCTATAAGGGTGTATCACGATATGCCGGCCTCAGATTTACACTTTCTCTCAGATTATAATATACAATTAAGAAAGTACGAGAGAAAAAGGTATCCCAAACGAGAAGAAAACAGAAATAGCAGTTACTGGAGACTTATATCTTTAAAAGAGAGCGAATACGAGACCACCCTATATTTGGATAATGATATCTACATTGTTCATAGAGGGTTCTTTGAAGGTTTCAAAATTGCAAAAGAGTACGGGATACTAATGGTACAAAACCCAAGAATGTTCATAAAGACTCAGGAACAAAATATTGGAGATTTAGATATCGGAGCTGATGTATTGCCTTATGACAAGCAGTTTGTAAAGGATATGCCAGATTATATGACAGCATACAATATGGGCGTAACTTTCTATTCTGAGCTGTCTGAAGACTTTTTAGATGAACTGATATGGGAACAGAAGAACAACCCCTCACGAGGCCAAGCTGGGCTTTATAGGACTATTTGGAAAACTAGGACCGCCCCTTATTGTTTACCAATCAACTGGCTTGTTTGCAAGAAGCATTGTAACATTGAAAATCCTCTATCTTTGCACGTCGGACACAAGAATGTCTTAGAGAGGTATGAAGAGGAGTTTCAGGGTTGAGTTTTTGTTATTATGAAGTAGGGTCATATTGGCGCCCATTTGAACTTGAGGCTGCAAAAAAGCATCTCGGCCCCATTGAACAGGACTTCTCAAAATCAGATATCTTACTTTGTAGGACAAACACAGAGACAGTAACCCCGGCAGTCCTAAAGAGGTGTGTAGAAACAGAGCGCACTTTTAAAAATCAGAGTACAAAAAAAGCAGTAATCAACCCGTCAGAAAATTATAGATTTGCAAACAATAAAGATGCATGCTTTTCAGTTTGGAAAGCTAATAACATACCACATCCAGAATGTAAGATTATAAAATCAAGAAAAGACTTAGATGGTGTTGAATTGCCATACTTGCTCAGGTTGAATGATGGAGTAACAGGAGAAGACACTTATCTAGTAGAAGACAGTAAAGATATAGACAGTTGTTATGAGAAGGTTGAAAAGGCCTTTATGACAAAAGCTAGAATAGACACAAAAATGATTTGTGTGAAGTTTATCGACACATCTACTGTCGATGGGTACAATTTATCATACAGAATTATTGCAGCCGGTAACAAAGTCATATGTGGATATGCTAGAATAAGTGATGACTGGCTAGCAATCACAAAACAATTTACTGATGATAAGAAAGAAGCCTTTGTAAGAGAAAATAAGAAATTAGAAGATATATTAAAGACTCATGAAAACACCATTGTCTCCGCCATGAAGACAGCAGGCCATCACCACGTTGGCTTAGATGTAATTCCAGATCAAGAAGGAAATATTTACATATTAGAAATACAGCCTTTTTACTTTTGCGGAAATACAAACAGAACAACCGCGCCCTACTGGAACCCTTACAAGCCACCAGAATTAGTTAATTGGTTAGTTTCAGAAGAAGAATACTTAAAAAAGCAAATACCTACTTATTATGAAAGATGGCTTAACAAAGAACAACACTTTGACGCCTGCTATCGTGCCATAAAAGAGGATGTATTGAGTGTTCGGCCCTAATCAAATAACAAAATATTCACACCAGATGAAGTACTCTCACAGGACAGAAAAATTTAAGAGCCTGTACAGGAAGTGTACTCAAAAAATAATAGATAAATTTAACTTACAAGATTATGACTTGGTTTTCATACC
>Ga0181417_1000042_pt1 | contig 36874 bp, 39 predicted proteins | sample 40SPOviralmetaG_FD_130142 | JGI IMG/M metagenome (GOLD analysis project Ga0181417, IMG submission 130142) | Marine viral communities from the oligotrophic San Pedro Time Series (SPOT) site, San Pedro Channel, CA, USA - 40 SPOT_SRF_2013-02-13 | ecosystem: Environmental > Aquatic > Marine > Strait...
AAGAAATTTTTTCGATGTAGCCGTCAGTGCTTCTTGAAAAGACATAGTTCTCATCATGTGTTTAATAGAAGCATCGTTGTAAAACTTTTCTTTTTCCAATGCTGATAAATGACCACCAGCCAAAGCCTGATTTAACTTGTATATTCTTTTTTGAACTTTCGACCTATTCTCTAAAGTGTCTATCATTTTTTGTTCTTCTTTAAGGTCTTCATTTCTTGCTACGGATATGTATTTAAACACCAATAACATAGAAGAAAGTTGTTGCATTAATTGATAAACTGAGGGAATACCTGCCGTAGCCCTTGTAACGATACTTCTTACAATACCTTTTTTATTACCAATAGTTCCTAAAGCCGCTAAACGACTAACTAAATCTTCCGAAGCGGTTTCAGTATCTAAAAGTAGTCTATTAATATCTTCCATTCCACCCTTGATTGAATCAAGTTCTCGGCGTAATTTATTCATATCCATATAATCACTTCAATTTATTTTTGTTTAATTGTTTTGATTCCTCTTCCTTTGTTATAGAAAACATAATCATAAAATCCCTAACCATAGAATAAGGCATTTGGTATGCCTCGGCGGGACTAATATGTAATTCCTTAGCCAAGATATATAAAGTTATCCGAGAAGCGATAACAGGGGAATCTATTCTACCCCCACTTAAGGCTGTTCGGTAGACTCTTTTAAATCTTCATCCCCCTCAAGAGCGAAGGGGTCGGGAAGGATTTCTTTAATTTGATTTCCAACATACGGAGTAAGTCTAATAAATTCAACCGGTGAAAGTTGAGGTTCAGTTTTATCTACAAATGCTTCCCAAAGGTAGCGGAATAGCGTGTCCATTTCAAGAGAAATATCTTGAGTGCGAGAGTTTAAGTTAATGAGTTTTGCCTGTGCTTTTTCTAATTGTAAAAAAGTGGGTTCCTTAATCCAAACCTTGAGGTACTCATCACTATCGGGGGCTACACGAATATAATGTAGGGTACTTTCAGTTGTCGCAAATAGGCTACTCTTATTCTTTACTGTCTTTCTATCCATAGGTATTCACCTTGTTAATAACTACGCAAGGGTTGGTCTTTAAACTTATCCTTGAATAATCCAATTTGTTGCATGAGTACACGAATGTAACTCAAGAGGTTGAATGGTCCAATTAACTGTAATCGGTCCTTTGTCATTTGTAAGTGGGAAGTCTGCACTTGTTACCATGTAGTCCTTGAAAACCATTGACAATGTTTCATCATTGGTTGCGGTGTCTTTGGTAAAGGTAAGTTTAATTTGATTGCCGTCAGTTCCATTGAGAGAGGTAGCGGCATTGTTTCGCAGTTCTTCAAAGAGGAGGTTGTCAGTGACTAATCCTGTAAAGGAGAGATTATACACCCTTTGACCTGCAATATGAGTTTGACTGTTCTTATCATAGCGGCCAATAAATCTCTTTGGTTGTAGGCTGTTTGAAATATCCAAAGTCATGTTCTCAATGCGAATATATTCCTGTCCAAACATTTCAATAGTGCCATCGGAGAAGAAAAATGGTCGTAAATTTTCTTCACTAATAGATGATTGTCCTCCTGCTGGAGAACCAAAGTTCACCCATTCTTGAAGGTCGGTAGTTTTGTTTGCTGTCACATAATTGTTTGGTGCTGTGAAGGTATTTTTCGAGTTAAAATTAACTGTCATTTTCATTTCCTGTCCAGCATCTGCTGTAAGATTAACACTTTCAACTTGACAACCGGGGTAAATCTTAGAATAAACTGTTTCCGAAATATTTCTTGTTACACCATTTACAGTAGTTGAAGTAATATCAACTTCTTCCGTAGCCATACTTGCTGGCTTTTTAAGTGTATATTCAAGTGCAAATGAAGGTAGGTCTGCTGTATTATTTTCACTAAAGGTGTAAGTAATTTTATTTGTTTGAGTAAGATTAACACTTTTAATATTTGTATCATCCATACCCTTTTGTTTATTTAGTGGAGGGCAGACTACATTATCAATTGTTCGGTGAAAACCTGCTGTATTTACATTAGAATCATAGATAAAATTATTTCCAGTAAGGTTGGTTGAAGTAAAGAAATCATCTGCGGCCATTGTTACCGAACCTTCATTAGATACCGTGGTAATTTCTTTTGAACCTAATGCGTAGTAAAGCCATGAAAAGTTATTTGCAGATAGGGAAAAATTACCACCGGAGGTAGTTTCTGCACCCTTAAATTGATAAGCCATATTTCTACTACCTGAAGAAAGTGCAATTTGTTTCATCTCAATTTGTGTTTGAGGAACTTGCACTGAGTCAGTAAGTCCAATCCAAGTATCGGAAAGAAGTCGAGGATTAGAACCGTCTTTAGGTGCTGGAACAGGTGCGCCAATATGTTGAATTACACCGTAGTAATTTGTTGCTGTTGATATAATTGCTGAATCAATAGTATTTGCCACTGAAATTGTAGTAGCCGTATTTGAAACAATCATGGCCTTGTCAGTAAAGGTGTCACCACTGTTTAAATAAATTTCTAAAATGCACCCACGATACAGATTAGGAACAAGAAGAAGTTCTCCTGTAAAAGAAGAGTTAAGAGTAAAAACTGCATTAGTGGCAGGAACTGTGACGAGAGTAATTTCAATAACAGGGTTTGTTCCCGATGAAGTAAATGTCACTTCATCTCCAACAGAAGTAATATTATAACTACTACCTCCCGCTACAACTGTGACGGCTGTAACTGCACCACCAGCAGTATTTGAATTTACGGTCACACCACCGTTAACATCTTCTGTTGTATCTGCAACAAAACCACCTACGGTATTTGTAATAGTAAGAACACCTAATGCTCTTGAAACTGAAACATCTTCACCACTTAGGGCTTGAAGAACCATTTCTGCAATTTGACTTCCAGAGGTTCCCGAAGCAATTGAAGTAGAAACCGTAATATCTCTATCTGCGCCTGTGGCTTTAGGAGATTGGTCTGCATCATTTAAAATAACTGCAACTGTTTCTGTTCCATCAACACCTGCAATTGAAAGAGTAAAAAATCCATCCTGTCCAGCATCTCCGTCTTCGTAATTAGTTCCGGTAGCATCTATAAAAGTTAAAACTGTTGTATGTGCTGAAAGCGTTAAAAGTAATTCTCCACCTGTTCCTGTTGTAGGTTGTCCAGCAACAATACCATCACTATCAATTGTTGTTTGACTTGCTAAAATTTGAGTTCCCGCCGTTTTAACAGTAGCAGAAGCAATTGCACCCGTAGATGTTGAGGAATTTGCCACACTCGCAAATGTCCCTAAAAATATATCTTGTTCAGGTATCATAGATACCATCGCCCCGCTGTCCATCCAAACTTCATTACTTACCATTTTTAATCACCTTTTATTACAAACTGTTGGCGAATCTCTTCATAGTCACATTTATTCTATATCCAAATATTCTTGATTTTTTGTCATTAGCGTCAGTTCGGCTTCCTAATACGAGATGTTTAATGTTTTCTTCTAAACTTCCTGCACTTCGGAACCAGCCCCTTCGGTTTGTTTCAATGATGTATCGCACTATCTTATAAAGGTTTTCTATTCTATCTCTACCAAAAGTAGAACCCGAAGGTGCAACTCTCGCATTATCATTTGTTCGCCTATCATCTTGTTTTGTTCTAATTGAAATAGACATTTCGTGAGTTTCGTTTCTTACAGACCAATCACGAGTAGGATATTCCACAGTTTGAGAGTTTTGCATTACTGCAATAACATCTAAAGAAGGTGTAGTATTATCCCCAGCAGTTTCTCGTGCGGCACTAATTCTTACTCTATTACCACCTCTTCCGGGTTTTGTAGTATTGCGAGCAGAACTCATATCTCGTATATCCATAATTTGTGGTTTAACTCTATGAATTGCAGGAATAGCAGAACCTAATGCTATTACGGCAGTTTCCCAATATTCATCAAGTAATGTAACTAAATATGTAACTTCATCCACGATTTCTTCTCCCCCTTAATCCTTCTTCTAACCTTTCCTCTTGTAAATCACCTTCGGCTAAATTATCTTGATAATCATTCATTTCATCCCAATCTTCTTGGTCATAATCGTATATATCGTCGCCTTCATAATCCGAATAAAAATCTTCTATCCATGTATCAAGAATACCTTCTAATTTCTTACCTTCGGAAAATTTATCTTCTATAAGTTCTTCTAAACTTATTGTTTCTAATGCAGAAATATTCCCAATCCAATATTTTCTTTTTTCATAATAATCATAAAATTCTTCCTTTACCTTTTCGTACAATTCTGGAGATTCAAACTTCCAATCCATACCATATGTTCTTTTTGCTAAATCTACTTGTGCTTCAAAAATTTTGTCCCCAAATGTAATTTGTTTCTCCGCCGTAACTTTAACACGATTTATAAATTCCGAAAAAACACTTTCCATTCGTGAAATTTGCCTTCTATCATAAGTAATATTCGTTATATACACTTTAAGTTTTTCTGAAAGTTTTGAAAATCTATCAATAAAATCATCTAAAACAGAATACTCTTGTCTTCTTCTGCGGTTTTGATGTTCAAATAGTAACATTGTTAATTCTTTTTTGTTTGCTACTAAAGTTATAATTGGTAATGTTAAAGCCAAATATCCGTCATCAGTTTGTGTCTTATTGTCTATAATAAAATCTGTTTCCCATCTGTCATTTCCAGTAAAAATTAAATTAAGTTCAGGAACTTTATCCATATCTGAAGTTAAATCATTATAAATTGTTTCTTCAATAGTCGTAATTAATTTTTCAGGAATTTCTGGAGGGTTAAATTCGTCCGATAGTGGGTTATCCTTCGGTTCTATTTTAAGAATACTTTGCCATGTGTTAATTTTATCATTAGATAATTTAAAAGAACCTTGCCCTCTACGCTTTCTTCCCGAAAACACCTTTCTTACCTGAGAAACAAAATTTTTGATGGCCCTGTTATTTCTACTCGCTGTAAATGGGGTTTCTACCGTTTCCATTGTTTCTGGATTTTTTATAACAACTGATGCGTGTTTTGAAAACTTTGAATTTCCTTTTGTTTTGTATTCAACTAATTCATACCCGGCTTCATTGAGTTTTACCTCTAAATCCTTTACAAATTTAGCATCATTTTTTTTATAAATTGCATCAAACCAAGTCATTCAAACGCCTCCTCAATTCTTCTTTGAATAACTTGGACAACTTCTTGTTCGATAACCTGTTCCATTATCTCGTCGCTCATTTTTTCACCAAGAGTTCTCTCAGTGTAATCTTGTATGTCTTCATTTTGCTGAACGACGGTTTCTAAAATACTTTCCATGTCGAGTTGAACCAAACGCATCTTTTCTAAAATTTTACGGAACATCTTTACGACCTCGTTTTCCTCTTGTAGGTTTAATATTTGATACAGAAAACTTCTTTCTTTTTCTTTCCGCAAGTAAATCCTTTAATTTATCTGCCTTTTTCTTTGCCTTAGCACCCAATTTAGCCGCTTCTTCTAAATTTAAATTTCTAGGTAATTCTTCTTCCGGAGGGATTTCTTTGGGAACTAACATCGCTCGTTCTTTATCCCAATAAGAATCAGGATTAGCGGCTTCTAATTGACGAATATTTTCTTTTTCGGTAAGTTCTTCCTCTTCCTTTTCTCTTAAATCGTATTCTTCTATTTCTTTTTCATAGATTTTTTCAACTTCTTCCGAAATTCTTCTTCTTAAATCAAATTCATTTCTTACAGTTTCTGTATCATTCATAATAACATGACCTTCCACATTTGTAAATACATAGTTTCCATCATCTTCGACAAAATTTACATAAACATATCTTCTATCTCCTTGCCCTGAACGAAAAGAAATATTAATAGAAGTTTTAATACCAACAGTATTTCCATCAACTATTCTTACATGAGTTTTACGACCATTAATATCATCAGGAACTACTGCATCGAGTGTATTTCTTAAATTTCTTTTAAATTTTTCCCAATCTCGAAGTATTAATCTTTCTCCCGATTCAGTACGAAGTTTTTCAAGGTCTTTTTCAAGGTCTTTTTCAATCTTTACACTGTTTCCTTTGGCTTTAATAATATCTTCCCACATTTAAATCACCAATCCTTACAAGCCATACATCGGGGGGAATAATCGGAACCGGTACAAGTGCTACATTTATGTCTTGCGTTAAAAGATTTTTTACGCTTAGTATTTCCACTCTTTCCCGTAACCTTAACTCCTGCTTGACCCCAATGAACTCTCTTGTATTTTCCCTTTTTACCTGCGGGAACACATGCCATCCATTTTTTACCTTTACGATTAGAAGATGTTTTGCCTGTCCTCTTAGTGCATCTACCGGACTTGGCCTTTTTTCTTTTCTTACGGGCCTTCTTACCTCTTCTACCGGACTTTCTTTTTAGAATATCTTCCCAGCCCATAGTATCACTCCTCATCTTCGTATAAATAATAGTCACCAAACTCATGTCTTGCCAACCAATCATCATGGTCCATCGCATCGCTAATAACATACTTTAATGTTCTTTCTTTGAATCCCCTATATTTTTCTCCGGCATCAATAAAGTTTTGCATACCCGCCGCACCACCTTCATCTTCTAATACCTTTTTAATAAATTTAACATAGGTATTGTATTGTGCGTTTCTTACAGCAGGTACTTTAGCCTTAGCGACTTCCTTACCATCACAACCACAACCGCAACCAGAATCCATATCTTCTATATCATCATCTTCAATTTCTACATTCGTTTTAATACCGGGGAATCTTCTATTAAATTCTCTAATGTCTTTTTTAGTTCTTGCCGGTTTTCCTTCAGGAGTTTCCATTAAAATATGTTTAATCTTATCGGAAAGTTTGTTGCTAACCGCAAATTCATTATCAGCAACAGCACTATCAATGTCTTCTTCCATTTCCGGAGTTAATTTTTTATGTTTAGGTTTAGGCTCCCAACCCTTAGATACAATTTCATCAAAGTTATATTCCTTCATTGTGGAATTGCGAGTATATCTTTTACCTCTCCCCATTTGTTCATAGTCAACAATACCAGCATTATAACACATTAAACCTCCCTTTTGGCCTACTTGAGCGGGTCCTCTATGTTTTAAATAGCCACCTATCCCTCCTGTTTGCATTCCCCTTGATAAACTAAAATGTTTTAAGGCGAATGATTTTATTTGTTCAAATGGTTCTCCCATACTCAATTCCTTAAAAGATATAACCGTTCCTTCGGGTATATTATCGTTAACATATTTAAGAATACCATATTTAATAGAAGGGGTAAATTTTACCGTTCTCGATTCCTTTAATACTTCTTTCCACATATCAATCACTGTCCAAATAATACACCACTCGGCGTTTCATGCGTAGAATTTTATCCACATCTGCTTTATAAGAATCGTATTTACTTTTTAAATCTATACCATTAGAAGAATCATTTCCTAACAAAACATAAGAATCATCACTTGTGATAAGTTCACAGGCGGTAAGTTTTGTAGCCGCATCTTCAATAACGGCAGGAACGCGAGTTTGTCCACAAGTATATGTAACCTTTACTGAATGCTTATGGTGTGTAGGAAATTCGCTACGGAAAAAAATATCGCCCGTATCTTTCATATTCCACCATGCCGCATTACGGTCATAGTCTTCTTTATTTGTAAATTGAGTGCGAGAATTAGTTCCCCCGTTAACTGTGAGTGTGCAATTAGAACCATCCGAACCGGGGAGTAAAGAAACAATTGTAATTGTTTCATCTTCTTCTAAATTAGCATAAAAAAAGTCGGATATATTATATGTATCAGTTCCATCTGTTAAAGCCTTTTTACCGGTTCCACCTGTAAAGGGGGCGGTGATTGTAGGCACTTGTTCATTGATAAGGTAGCAAATTTCCTGTGCAGTAGTTCTTTGCCCGTAAGCCTTGTTAAACTTATCATTATCGGTTATTCCGGTACTGTCCGGAGATAGGGTCCAAGTTAACCCCCCACCTGTAATAACAATAGATGTAAGATTGGTAAAATCATCTACTGTTAATGTTGCTACTACTGAGGCAATGTCTGTATAAACGGAACCATCCCAAATAGCAATTCGTAAAATTTTACGAATATTTTCATGGTGAAGTCTAATCTTACCTATGTAATCTTCATAAGAATAAACATAATTATTACTTCTCGTAAAATCGTGAAATTCATTTTCGACTAAATTATCTCTCCATGAAGAGTTTGTAAATTCATCAATAAAATCTTCGGACCTTCTCATCAAATCTCCTACTTCCGAAAGAGTAGGGGAAGTCGAGGAAGTAAAATCAGCAATACCTAATAATGCGGCTACCTTTACAGCCGTAGTATAAGCCCCACTTCCTAATCCGTAGTTAACTACATTCAATCCTGAATCCGAAGGTGTCATTATTTTTACCATTAAATTACTCTCCTTAATCTTTGTAGTTTATCGTCTATATTATCTATAAACTTTTTTCTGTCTTCATCCACAGCCTTACCGGATGAAACAATTTTTTTACCCTCCAATGTAATATTATACGACCTAACTTTGCTGGCTTTATCGGTTTGACTTCTTTTTTTCTGTGCAGTAGAATATAAATCTCCACCTCCAACTCCTATGTTAAAAATTAATTTAACTTCGTGTGTTTGTTTATATGTAGAATTAACTTTAATTATATCTTTAGTAGAAGAATCTACAACAGTAATTTTAAAATTAATTTTTCCTGCTGAAGACCATTTTGTAGCCTGTCCCCATTTGCGAGTATTAGTTTCGTTATTAGTAATAGTGTTAATAATTAAATCCACTATTTTTTGTTGAGATGGCTTTTCGCTATTAGGTAAAAAAGAAATAATTTTATTTCTTATTTGTTTTTTGGAAAGAGATTTTTTATTTTTAGTTTTTTCGGTCCTATTAAAAATTTGCGACAATGAAACTTTAATATTGTCAATATCTTCACTAACCAAAACTCCTTTATTTTCTTCCCTTTCATTTATAATTCTGTCATAACTATTTTTAAATCTCAAGACATTTTCAACCAAAGCCTCTTCATGTTCCAAATCTAAAAAGGTTTCAATATAGTTTTGTATTTCTTTTAATGTAAGGGGTTTTTTTATATTTGTGCTAAATTGTTTTAAACATTCTTCGAGAGTATCTATAATTCTATCTAAATCCATTTTATCATTGTCACTTAAATCGTCTTCCTGTAAAGAATTTTCATAAGTAGAAAACATTTCAATAATTTCTTCTATACCGTCTTTTAAATTCTCAAACTTTTCATTAAAGGTTTCATTGTTTTTGTTTGATAAATTAGTAATCACATTTTCTTTATCTGAAAGTAATTCAGTAATACCTTCCTCTAAACTTTCTTTGATATTTTCAAATGATGATTCTTGAATTTCTATTGAATCGCTTTCTTCTTCGTCTTCTTCATCTTCTTCGTCTTGTGGATTTTGAGAAATTAAATTATAAATTTTTTCAATTTCATCCATACTTAACGAAAGGGTGTTAGCGGCTTCTATAACATTTTTAATTTTATTAGAAAATTGATTAGGGGGTACTAATTGAGCCATAAGTATATCAACTTCATCCGAAGTCTTAACTTGGGTTTCTGTTAGTACAGGTATTTCATCAAAGTTTTCATGTGTAGAAGTAGAAGTTATTAAATTGTAAGGTGACCTTCCTGCTCTAATTTTAAAATTCTTATCAGCAAGTTTCCATTCACCAAATCCTGTTTCCATCGAATATTTTCTACCCTGTGTAGAAATTTCATCGGAATAATTTATCTTAGAGTTAGTTAAAAATTCTTCTATGGCTTCTCGTAATACTTGCAAATCGACTGTTTCCTTTCTATCTAAAATTTGTCCTCTTTGTGTTTCCACCAAAGAATTAGGAGGTTTTAACTCATCAATATATTGTTCTATATCTGCTATGTGTGTATCGGGTAATGTTAATAATTCTTGTAATTTTTTATTATCAATTTCATCATCTTCGGTAGCCGCCCTTTCTCTATCGGCTTTAACCCACTTTCTTGCTAATAATTTTAAATATGTTTTCCACTTAATCGGGTCTGCCCCTGCAATAATATTTAAAAATTCATAAAAGTTTTGGTCGTCCATATTTTCAACTTCAATTTTTCTCGATGATGGTAGATATTTTAAATCATTTTCTTCGAGCCAATTAGATATAATGTACCCCCATCTATTTTCTTGAGCAGGAGTAAGAGTCATATCCTGTCTAAGATTAAAAAATTCTTCAGGATATTCGGAATCAATACCATCTAAAGTCCTGTAAATGTCCCTTAATTTTGCTTGCATAAAACCCTGTCTAACTTGTTCCGAAGCAAATGCTTCCTCAGCAACATCATTACCTTTTGGATTTTTAAATCTTGAAGTTTTCCCAACTACTCTTGAAAGTTCACCAAGAATTTTACCTCTTTGGTTAATTTTTTCATAGGCGAGTTCTCCTAAACCCTCCCTTACAGCATCATTTTCTAAATCTAATACTGTAAAAAAATTCGTAACTTCATTATCAAGAACATCTTGTAAAGTGTAATCACTTTCTTCTTTGTTTAATTCTTCACTTATCCTTTGTCTTACATCGGGTTCGTATAAAGTGTCTAATTTTATTTTTAAGGTATCTTCCAAAGCAGTTTGATTTATTTTATCAAATTCTTTATCATCATAATTTATTAACTCTAAAGTGTCTTCGTGGTTTGTGCTGATAAAATCAAGATAGTTGTCTCTATTGATTTCACCCATTAGATACTCCATCATTAACTCTCTTGCCAATGCTACTGTATATTTAGTATTAGTGACATTGTTTTCAAATGCTGGTATATTTGTCATTTACACCACCTCAATTGTGTAGTGTAAAGACTTCTAAATTAGACCAATCGGTTGCTACAACCTTAATACCATTTCTACAAATTATATTAAATCCCCTGTAAAAGTATGTAGTATCTGCGGCTATATGAAATTTACATAAAGTGTTAGACAAAGAAATAAATTCTAAGGGGCCGGTAATATTTCCACCCGTAGTGCTTGCTGTGAGTTCAATATTGTTAGCATCTGTAATAGATGAAATCTTAGTATCGACAGGAATACCTGTTCCTGTAACTAAATCTCCAACAGAAAATTGTGAAGAATCTTCAACAGTCACAGTTGGGTCATTATTATATGTGCAATTTTGCGCTATCGCTTCTGTTGTATTATCAGCAATATAAATAATAGAAGCCGTAGCCCCATTAAAAACATTTATTCCTTCAAAATTACCACCTTTGGTGGAAATTGTTTTACTTACCGTGTCTACTTTAGTCGAATTGAATGGCATACTTTTCCCTCTTATTTATCGTTAAGAAGCATTAGGTATTAAACCTTACTCTTCTTCTATCACAGTTAAACCAAGTAATGTAGCCTTATTGTCCGAAAATTTATAAGAAATTCCTTGCTCCTTTAACCAAGCCTGTAATTCACGCTTAGTCATTGAAGAGAAATCAAGGACTTCCGTTTCATCGACTTCTTCAACAACGGTTTCTTCAACCAATGTTTCTTCTGCCTCAACGGAGTCCAAGATTTCAAATCCATTCTTAATAAAAAATTCCAACAAACGCTCATCAACCTCGTAAGTCAATCCACCTAAGTATTGACTACCAAAGATTGTTTTAGTTCCACCTGTGATATTTTTTACTCTTAACATGGGTTCACCTCAAAGTGTTCCCCAAACTCGTAGTCTTACCATTCCTAAATCAGTAAGTCCGTCTGAGCCTGTTGCCATAGCATCAGCGTCGGAACCACTTGGGTTAATCACTAAAATGGTAATACTACTACTACTTGTATATGTTCCATCGGTATCAACCTTAATCTTAGGAACATAAGCCACACTTTCATAGCCACAAATCATAGCCTGTGTAATACTACTTAATCCCAAAGATGCGGCTGTAATAACTTCTCCAGCAACTGCATATTCAGTAATATTTAGTGTAGCATCAACGCAGTAATGGTGTCCCATAACAGTAGGTGAACTTTGTCCATGATGGTCGTTTAATAGTGCTAATGTACTTGCCATACTAAATCACCTCATTGAAGGTCAATTAACTTGCCTTGTCCACGCACATAAGTACACATTGTTTCTGCAATTGTTCGGTAAAGTCCTCGGTGTCCCAAGAATCCGTGACCGAAAATCTCCTTAGTATTCATACCACCTTCAAAGTATTCAGTTGGCTTAAGAGTACACAAGAACAAATGGTCGGTATCAAGAATAAGAATATCCGAAATTCCGCTACCACCTGTTGGCATATCCTTAGTAGGAATAATAGGAATGTCGTGATAGGTAGCAACCTTAAATCCGACTTCTCTTCCCTTAACTCCCTTAATACCACTGTGAGAAGGAACAACTTCAGTTCGACCCATGAATCTTTCTTGGGCTTGGAGAAGTTCTCCTAATGTTTGAATGGTGTCATATCCGGTTAGAATAACCTTTGGTGAACCGCCACGAGCCATCAAGTTTCGTAGGGCGGTATTAAGCATATTAACAGTCAAATTTCGAGCAGTTCCCGAATTTGAATCAACATATGCTTCAAGATATTCAGTTCCCGAAGAAGCACGAGAAACACCAAAAATGTTATGTCTGTCTTCTGCTCTTGGAGTTTCTGTCAAAGCGGCATTAATTTCTGCATAGGTAGTGACAATCTTGTAAAGTGAAAGCAAAGAGCGTTCTGGATTATCGTAATCCTTTCCACTTCCAGCAGGTGCGTTTAAACCATTAGCAGTTAAATCGGTAAGAACCATCTTGTTCATCGCTTCTGCGTGTGAAATACCAACTTCTTCTCGGTATGTAGACATAATATCTCCAATACCATCATCCATTCCACCAAGAAGTTGAGAAATCTCCGAAAGTTCGAAGGTGTGTGCAATTGTCTTAGGGGAAATACTTAGGTTTGCGAAAGAAGGTGCAATTTCATCAATAGCGGAAATCTGTGCGTTTTCTGCTTGTCCACCCAAAAGGTCTAAATCAGCAAGTTCAAAAGTATCACCGTTTCCACCAATAGAACGACCCTTCAAAACTCTCCAACCACTTGACTTCCACGGTTTCTTAGGAAGCATTGAAAGTGCGTTAATTTCTCGGTTAATCATAGACCAAACTTTTTGTCCATAAACCAAGTTATACAAAGTAGCATCTCCACCTGTTAATCCTGCATCCGAGCCATCGTGAACAGGATGAATACCCGTAAGTGCTGCTTTCATAATATTACTTCCACCGGATAGTCCGTAGGTCGCTCGCTCTAAGTCTTCAATTGTTCTAAAATATCCTGTCATTTTAAGCACCTCAGTTGTATTTGTCCATTAATTCGTGAACTTCGTTCCATGACATTTCTGAAATGTTACCAAAGTCCTCACTAAGTTGATTGGACACAGATTGAGTTTCTGCGGCCTTAGCGATTGTGTTGTTCTCAAGAGACTTCTTCAATTGAGAAAATTCTTCCTTAAGAGAAAGAACAGCATCTGCGGCATTAAACTTGCTCTTAGCAATTTCGTCTGCTTCAACTGCAAGTTCGTTCTTATATCGGGCTTCAAATTCAGCCTTGATAACCTCGTAAGCACGAGCCTCTTCTCTTTCAGCCTTAAATTGTGTATAAGCCTTTTCAATATTTTGTCGGGAAAGGTCGAGTGTATTAATTTCCTCAGCCTTATGTTCAACAAATTCCACAAAATCCTCGGACTTTGCTTCCTTGTCTTCATAGTCTTCTTCCTCAACATCATCATCTTCCGATTCTGCCTTCATTTCTTCGCCAGCCATTCGCTCGACGGACTCCTCTTCCATTTCATCCATCATCTCAAGTTCTTCCTCTTGTTCAAGAGTGTCCATTGTATTCTTGAGAACCGTGGATTCACGGAGTTCAGCCATTACTTCATTAAACTCATTTAGAGCCTTTTCAATTTCTGTATTCATTTTTTTATCCTCCTTAATTAGATTAAATTTTGCTTCAGGGTTTATACCCTCTTCGCATATGGTGATTTCATGCAATTCAAGTTTATCAATTTCCTTATAACTACCGGTATCGGCATCATATCTGTTTGTCTTGTTTATCGCTTGTCCACCTATTGAAAAGGAACGAAGGTTGCCCTTTCTTATATCTCGTGCAACCTCTTTAGCCTTTTCAATATCATTTCTTAATTTTATCACTACAAAAAACCCTGTATCATCAACGCCTGTTTTTAGGACTTTACCATTGGAATCTGTATATTGGTCTACAACCTCTCCGACCTGAACATTTGAATGTGTAATCATTACATTTCTATAACGGTCTTGCTTCATAAATTTATCAGCCGCTTCACGAATTGCACCTAATGTAATTTTGTCATTTTGCTTATCCACTACATCAACTGATGCGTAGCCAGCAATAACACATTCGTTATTTGACTTAAGAATTATAAGTTCTCCGCCGCTATTTGGTTCATTACCAAACATAGGAGTTTCTAATTGCATAATAGGTTCTGTATTCTAAGGACTATATTAAGGTATCTAATCCTAAGAATCATCTTCATAGATATTTATTAGTCCAGAATCACTTGACTTAGGGGCAGGTTTTGTTTCATAGCCTGTCCAAGCGAGCCACATTTCTTTACCCCCAACAGGTAAATATCTACAATGTATTTTGGTTTCAACTTCCTTACCGTTTAAAATATATTCATGGTAGCCCTTTCTTTGTGCGCCTAAAACTAGTGGTCCTCTTTCGATTAATGTTTCTGCATCGGGAGTTCTAACTTGCTTACACGGATATTTACCAGCCTCGCCTAAGAAGTCATAAATTTGTTCATCACCGCTTACCTTAATTTCCCAAGTCATTTTCTTACCTTGATAAACAATTACAAAATGTAAGTAATTATCACTTGTAATCCAAAGTTCAAATTTACCCTTTCTTAATTCAGCCTTGTTTAATATATCGTCGTTGTGATTAAATTTTCCAGCAGAATATTCAATGCCATAATGTTTCCCGGCCTTCATTAAACGCTCCTTCATTTTATTTTCAGATTTTTCATCATCTCCAAAAAGACGGCTCATCATCTTAGGGTCATGTTTTTTTGTTCTTTGAAAAATGTCATTTGCTGATAAAGTTCCGTAGTCAATAAGTAGTTGTTTTACGAAAACAGAAAACCTTCCATTATCTTTCCCATATGCGTCTTTTAACTCTTCTTTCCAAAAATCTATATCTAAAGAAGCATTTTTAGACATTAAATTATCATCTTTAAATCCGTGAAAAATGAAGCCATCTAAATTAAGTTCTGTATCTAATTTTACAAGACCGTGTATTCCGTCGCTAATTTCATAAGACTTTGTAAGAGCCTCAATCTTGTAATCCCCAAGACTTTTCTTACCTCCCGTTGTTAAAAACTCAAGAGTAATTAATTTGTCAGGTAATTTTACTTCGGGAATTTCGTGAAATTTAGAATTAAATAATGAAAACCCCTTTTTGGGATTACCCATTATTTCATCAGCCATAACTCTAATAATAGTTCCCACCTCAACATCTTTACTAGTATTCGTCGTTTTTCCTACATTCATGTAAAAGTCCCCATTCATTTCTGTTGCCTTAATAGTATCTTCTTCGACAGGACCTATACCCATACTATACCCAAAGGTTCCATTTTTATTTTCCTTCTTTTCTAAAACCATAACATCTAAGTCAACAAATTTCTTCCACTTAATCCACTTAGGGTTTTTCTTTTTCCCGATAACATAAGAAGACTTGGCATCTTTAATAACTACTCCTTCCGAAGCGGGGTTTTTCATTATGTCCATAGCATATTCTTCTATTTCTTCCAATGAATCGGCCTCTCTTGTATTATTTTTGTTTGGAAATAAAACAAATTCATCGGCATTTGCTGAAAAGTTTTTCATAAGAATCATTAATCGTTCTTCTAATTTATCAGTAGCGACAGACTTATCTTCAAAATACATTATATCAAAAACATGGGCTTTTATATTTGCCTCTTCTGTTATCTTTTTATTAATATGTGCAAGTGTATCAGCACGAACTAATGCTTCGTCGTCTTTATACATTACTGCTTCTGCGTCTAATATACAATTAGGAAACACTCGGTCTTCTAATACCTTTACGCACTGAGGCATTTTATCTGTAATATCTCTTGCATTAAATGTATAAATTTTAACATTATTATCAAATTTATGAATCTGTATTCTTAAACCATCATATTTCTCTTGAACAATATAGTCATTCGTAAGCCCCCTGATTTCCTTCATATCATCTATTTCAAAAATACGGTACATTGGTTTATTTGGTTCAATGAATTTTTCAGGTTTATCCTGCTTTACTATTTCAATTTGCGAAGGCTTATTTTGAAAATACCCGTATAGTTGGGTAGCCTTTTCTCCCCCTATACTTAAGGTATCATCGGAAAAAAGAACACTATCATCTATATTTGAAAATTGATTTTTGATTTGTGGGTCGGATAAAATTTCTCTAAGTTCAACTACCAATTTTTCCCAATCTTTTTCATATGCCTTTGGGTTATCCCTTGCACTTAAAAAGGTCGCACGAACCATATTTTTAACAGAAGAGGCATTCTTCACTATGCTGTCGAATTGAGTAAATATCATTACCCTCACATCTCGTCACTTGGAGTTAATGCTTCTTCCTCACCTACTGTCAAGGTGTGTTTAAGTCGCTTTAATTTTCCTAATGCTGTTTCTAAAGCCGCCTCAGCATCATTATCTTGTGAATCCGGAGCATCATCAACAGACTCAACTCTCACTTCTTCTGCATCAGGTTCTGCCTTATAGGTCATATTATCCGGCATTAATTTATTTTGGTAATTTCTTTTAACTAAAGAATTTCCCTTTGTAATTGGTTTAGCCGCCAAGCGTTCAACATCAACTTGCTTTCCAGCCTTTTCATCTTTTTGTGCATCTGCTGGTTCATAACCTAATGCGTTTGTAAGTAATACCGTAAGTTCGGTTAGTTGTGTTAAAACTTCTGCACCTCTAATATCTGCATCGTCGGCTATCATTTTTTCTTTGCTCATATTGTTCCCTCCAAATTTTTCACAAGTGAATCTAAATCACTCCAATCCATCTTTGAAATTACATCACCGTTTGGCATACCTGCTTGGGTTTTTGCACTCGGTCTTGGACTTCGGACAAATCCAGCCTTCATAATTGCCGTGTCCGAGTCTTCTAATTTTCTCTCTAAATCCTTAACCTTATCGGACAGGGCCTTCAATATTTCTAAAATTTCAATTGTTGTTTCTTCTTCCATTTTTTATTCCTCCTCATATACCATATCGTATAATTTTTTATATAAATTTTCATATTTCTTTCTTAGGGATGCGGCTGTCTTTACCATTTGTAGGTTTTTGACCCCCAACTTTTCTAAGAGTTCGGCCTCTTCATCTTCCGCTAAACCGTCAATTATATTTATAACTTTTCCTAAACGAAGGTAGTCCTCACCAAAGTATTCTGTTGGGTGGGCATTTTGAAGTAGGGCCTTTACTTCTCTTCGCTTCTTTGGTGGGAGAGAAGATATATCTGCCTTTTCTAATGACATTTTAGACATAATTTTATCCTTTAGTGTCTTTACTTTAGGTTTAGAAGGAACTATAAACTTAGTGTCTATAACCGATAAAAGATGTGTAAGAATACTTTTACCATCTATTTTAACAGACAATAATTCTTCTACCTCCTTTACTTGTTTTTCAGTGAGAAGATTTTTTGAAGACTCGTCAAAAATATATTTCTGCATAAGTGGTATGAAATTTTTATTTTTATATTTAGCACTATTCAATAAATTAGAAATTCTTCTTACTCTTTCTTTAGGGGATAAACGCTGTCCGGCTACTGTAAGTATTTTTCTTAATTCCGATTCAAGTTTATTATCTATCAAAAGCCATTCAATCATGTAATTTAGAGATATTTGGTCAACACCAGCACTACCCCCAGCACTTCTTAGTTCTTCATTTGTAGGTACTCCGGTTGCCCCGTAAATATCAGTTGTTAACCTTTTCATAAATAAATTCTTATTACTTACCTTTGGTATAGGGGAGTAATTTGCTTCCATAAAAGTCTGAAATTTACTAAAATCATTATCAGTAAAATCGTGAGTTAAGGGTAAAATTGCATTTGCTTGATTTATTGTAATATTTCCACTTTTTACAACTTTAATCATAGCAGGGATTTTTTTATTAGGTCTATTTAATTTAATTGACTTAATAACACCAAGAGTTTTATCTCTTCTACTCTTTACCATTGAAACTAAATTTCTTATATAATTGTCAACAGGGTTATTTATTGCATCCGGTACAGACTCAATAATTTCTTTTATTCTTTTAAGTTCGTAAGGTTTTAGAAGTTTTTCAACATCTATTGGGGTAGGAAGATTGTTTAAATATTGCCCAAGTCCAATTAAAATTGTTTTTATTTCTTCCTCACTTCTTGGATAAAGGACTTCGTATATTTGATTTAAAGTAGTAGCATCTAACGGTAAAGCCCTTGATTCTTCTACCCTAAGAGATGTTTTTGTTTCAACATCTTCAATTATTTGTGATTCTAATTCCTTTATCTCACTACGAAGTCTTAAAATCATCGCTTCATCATTAGAAGTTCTTCTATCTTCAATTATATTTTCATAATAATATAATCTATCCTTTGCTTCTTCTAAATCTTTAACATCTTTAGAAGGTTCAATATCCTTAGATTCTACCTTTTGACCATAAGGTGCATCATAAGGTTTATCATCAGGCATAACCCTATTAACATTTACTTCATCGTAATCAACTATTTCTTTCTTATAGTGTAGAGCCGCTTCTTCTATCGTAAGAGGTGTTTCGGGGTCTATTATTTTCTTTCCACTTTCCCCTCCTAAACCCGGCCTTTTACCCGATGGTAAAGCGTATATCGGATAAAATTCGTTTCTCCCGTAACCATCATCAATAATTTTTTTATCTTCATCAATTTTAATATTACCCTTTCCACCAAAGGCTACGAAAGGATTTGATTTTTTGTAAGCCTCTATGGTTTTTTCATCTTCTTTAATTTTTTTTCTTAATTCTTGAATTTCTTCCTTATATGCTTTAGAGTTTGGGTAGGTATCAAGTGCAATTTTATTTGAAGAAACAACCTGTTCTAAAACAGGAACTTGTATAGCCTGTCTTAATTTAATTTCAATATCTTCAAGAGTAGCGTTGGGCTTAATACTTCTCTTTAAAATTTTTTCTTGCATACTTACACCTGTTTAAATTTCTTGGACATTTTAGGACCGGGCCTAATAATTCCGGGAATAACAGGGTCTGCCTCAAAGTTATCCGGAGGAACTTCGGGAACATTCATTGATAAGTCCACAGTCTTCTTAGGCGTAGGTTCAGGTTTATTAGCCTTTCGTTCTAAATCTGCCAATTGTTGTTTTGCTTCATCTAATTTTCTTCTTATAATATTGCTCATATTTATTTCTCCTTTTACTTATCCGTGTTGTGCCAATGTTGGTACATTAGGTTTATTTTTTGAAAAGTATTCTCTATATACTTCATTAGTAAGGTCTGTCATTTCTTCAACAGACATTGCGTTAAAATATTGTGAATGTATTACTGCGACTTCCTTAACTGTGAAATTTAATGTATCAGTATTATATGCTTGCGGTGCATCAAATCTGGGAACGCCCCCCATCGCTGGAACATTAGGATTTATAGGGAAGGGATTGTCACCGCTAATCTTACTTCCAAAAAGAGCCGCAAAATCGGTGGCTGGAGCCTTGCTTTCACCTAGATGAATACATCTTGGGCTTCCTATGCTTACCGGAGGATATTTTTCTAAACAATCTAAGGCAAGTTCTTTCAGCATTTCACCCAAACTTTCGTTAAGTGGCTTACTACCCATCAATTTCTCAGCCCAGCGATATATTATTACTTGTTCTAAACTTTCTTTTCGTGTGTAGTCGCCTAATTCTTCATTCATCCTATACTCTTTAGGTATAATTTTATCTAATTTTGTGTTTCTCGGTATGTTGTTTATTATTTCTTTAATATATAGGTAAAATTGATTTCCGAATGGGTGTGTAATAGGAGTTAAACATAAATTTGCTCTATCTAAACCGTGTCCATGTCTATCGTGATAGAACGCACTGTAAGGGAATATAAAATAAGATGCTTGGTCTGGGCCGTAGTATATAGTAGAGCCTCCAACCTTTCCTGATGCTATATCACCTGTAATTTTGCTAGTATAGACTACATTAGAGTTATTAACCCAACTTGGGTTTTTATGTAATTGAGCAGCAAAGGCTGTTGCTTGCTGTTCGGGGCTACCTGACATGTATCTGTAGTTTCCTCTATATCTCGAAGAATCACCAAATGCCTTTCCTTCAGGTTCTCTAAGTGTTCTATTAATTGCATTTATTAAATCGACCCTTAAATCATAATCTTGAAATTGACTAGTAAAAACATTAGTATCATCTTTAACACCGGCCTTAACTACTGTAATTTCTCTTTTAATTAAATCTACATAAAAAATATATACACTTCTAAATGAACCCATTTCATAAGCAAGTGTAAATGCAAAGGCATTCTCACCTATTTCAGCGTCGTCTTCGGGTAATAAACCAACTCGTTGAAAATTCTCAACTCTTTGCATAGAATTAAAGTTCCCTATAACAAAACCCCTTTCATCTGAGGTTGAGTCGCCAAATTGTTCTTCTACCCAATTAGGCCAATATTTCGACACCTCTCGTAAATCCTTAATTGGAACTAAGTCTATTGCTTTATTATTCATCAAAGTTACTATGTCTTTAATATTTTGTGGTAATTCAATAAGCCTTTTATTAATTTTACGAGTATCACCAATTGTTGTATTCCCGTCTTTATTTCTAACAGGTCTCATTTGTTTTCCTGAATGAGTAGTTCTTGAACCCATAAAAATATTAATTTTTGCTCTTAGTGTTGAGAATAAATTAGACCTACCTTCAGCAAACTTTTTATCTGTAAAAAATTCCCTGCCCAATGGTCTATATTTTCTAGTATTGGTAAAAAATTCTTGAAAACCCTCTTTTACAAGATTAACTAAAACTTCGGGTTTATTTGGAGGTACTTTTAAAGGTCGAGTAAGAAAAGATTCTAAACTAGGAGACCTTTCATATCGTGTACCCGTAGGAGTCATCGTTGGAGTAAAAACATGATTTAAAAATGCGTTGTCTACCTTTATTCCTAGAGGTGGGTTTTTTTCAATTTTATTTTTATTGAGTGTATAAATTTGAAAAACTTGTTTATTACCCATTCTTTTATTTATTGTTTTTCTTAACCATCTACTAAATAAATTAAATGCTTCGGGATTTAAAAATTTTGTAAAATCACCTGCGTTAATATCATACTCAACTCCTGAAATCGCTTTTAATTGGTATTTTTCCAACCAACTATATTCACTATTCAATGGTTCAATATTCAAGTTTCTTTTTTGTAAGTTATTAAGTCTCATTTTTGTTCTATAAAAACTTCTCGCTTCGATTTCAAAACCATAAGCATTAGAAGAGGGTTTAAAAATTAAAAAATGGGTATCTAATTCTCCGTCATAACGATTTGTCACACTTAATGATATATTTGCTAATCCCGTAATTCTTAAAAATTGCATTTCTTTATCGTTTTTATTTCTATCCTGTATTCTATAAGGCATATCATTCCTATTATTAGCATAAGTAGAATTTCTGTCGGGCCTTACCTTCATAGTTAAATTTTGTAGTTTTTCATTAAACTGAATTTCATTTAGATTTTTTCCAAATAAATTTATAAAGTAATAACCTTGTGGTGTCGCTACCATATCTATTTGTTTTTTTAAATAGTTAATAACATTATTAGAAGTTGAACCCATACCTGATATTTTATAATCAGTTATCATTCTACCCTGCCCAAAAGAAGTTAAATCTAAAATTTCCGTCGAATTTTTATCACCTACTTCAGGCTTGTCAATACTCATAATTTCATTGTAAGTTTGAGCAGACATATCTATTTCTAATAATTCATCTTCTTTTAAAAACTGCCCATTGTTATAATAACTACCTTCATACTTTTGATACCATCTAATATTAGGGAATTTTGTCAAAAGGTCCCTTACTTCTTCTCTACCCATCAATCCCTTGTAAATCATCCTACTCGCCTCTCAGTTCTTTTATCCACATTTTTATTTCCAGCCTTACCGGGTAATCCACTAAACCTTTTATCAGGTGGGGAAGACATTCTTGGTTTTGATATATAATCAGTTTTTTCAGAAACTTCTCCCGCTACTTGCCCTTTAGATTGACCGCTCATAAGGGCTTGTTCTTGTAATTGACCCAATTGTGAAGCGTCAATATTAGTTCCAGCATATTTATCAACGGGTATCTGTTTATCTTTTTTATTCGAATTACTATCTACTTCCACCTTTGTTAATTCATCTGCTGGGAATTTTTTAAACGAAAAATCACCGTCTTCATTCATATCAACTTCAAACCCAAGATTTTTCATTTGGACAGCAAGATTAATCTCCATTTCTCTTCTTCTTAAAACTGCCATTTCGTCTTCTTCTTCCGAACGCAAAAGTTGTACTCTCCAATCTGTAATTCCAAATTGGTCCATCATAAACGGGAACAAATATTTGTTATACACACTTTGAGCCATTTCAACAGCACGATTAGTGACCAAAATTTGCATACCTTCCGAATTAAGTCCACCTGAAGCAGTATTATCTGCCATAAATATATTACTCACACCGTAGAAAGCGGAGATTCTTGTTCTCAAATCTTCCTTCACGGCAGTATAATCCATTTCCTTCAAAGAGTTCATAAACGGAATCCATTCGACAGAACCACGAGAACCACCTTCCGCTTCAATACCCATAATTGGAATATAATGAGGGTCTTGTTCTAACTTTTCTTTAACACCCTTCCAATACTTTACTAGAGATTCCATGTTATTTGTTTGCACAGCAAGAATACCTTTTGGTGTTCTCATTTTTTGATATGAGGTACTAATATAAGACTCCATAGCCTGTAATGTAAAAATATAGTTAAACAAGGTAATTACAGGTGGGTGTCCGTATAAACGGGTAGGGCCATATTTACTAAAATGCACTACCTCTCCCGTAATATAATGTTGTTCGGACTGAGAAGTTTTATTGGTAAATTCAATTGCGTGTAAATTACTACCACATATGCCACACTTTTCATATCTCTCTTCAGAAATAAAATCTCTATGTGTGACACAAGTATATCTTGAATGCCCCCTATCACCATCTTCATCAACTTCAATAAACATAGTCGTTGGGTCACCTCTATATATCTCGTTAATTTTAGACATGGCAATACACCCGTCTTCTTCTAAAAAGTAATCTTTAACAAGAATTAAAAAGGCATCATCCATTACATTTAAGTCTGTTTCCAATTCCTTAAGAACATCAATAAATAATTGATGAGATTCATTTACATGGTTCTTAAAAAAGTTTTCAGCATAAACCTTTTGTTTATAACTTGGCTTTCTTAAATCTTGTGACCCACAGTTCATACATTCATCAACAGTTTTTTGGTGTTCATATCCACAAGAATTACACTTAAGGTCAAAAGCCTTCTTCCATTCATAACCTCTACGAAAAACTTCATTCTTAAGTTGAACTAAACAAGTTCTTACAACAGTTGAGTTTTTAGCAGTATCATAAAGATAACGCCCTGCGTAATGCTGGGGGAATCTACGCTCTTGAATACCTAAATTGTAAACATCCTTTTCAACAGGGATAGGTGTTCTTCTCCTAATCAACTGTCTAAATCTATCTCTTAGTCCCATATTTATTCCTCCTTAACAATAGAATCCATTTCGTTCATCAATTCCCATTTACAATTATCCTTATATTTTGAAATGTTGTCTACTTGTATGTCATATTTTTCAAACTCAACAGCACCTTGATTACGAGCGTCCTTCCAATTTTCCCACTTAATAAGTTTAAAAATTTCTACCATTCTATCCTTTGCCCACGGTTCTTTTTTATAGAATTTTTTAATCTTGATGGCTTCTTGTAAAAGTCGCCCTTGTTCCTTTTTCATTCTTAGATGAGGTAGGCACTTATCTAATAGTTTTGTAATATCATTTTGGCTATAAAAATTTAATCTATGTTGACTACGGCTATTTTCCCCTACCTTTTGGTCTAAGTGTAGGCGACCAATTTTAAGTTCTTTTTCCATTTCTTGAAAAAATGCTCGACCTCTATCCCCTGTGGCAATCATACCAACACGGGGAGAATAAGACGAATCCATAGTAATATAACCATCCGAGTCAATAAACCCTGCTACATATCCATAAAGGTCCTTTTTAATTTCATCACTAAGAATGTAATAATTTCCATTTACATTGGTTGCATTAATTTTTCTTAGCATTTTAGAAATAGTCTGAGGAGTTGTAGAACGATGATAACTTTTAGGCATCATAGAATGAATAGCGTTGCTGGAAATACCGGGATTATTACATATTGTTTTAATTATTAAATTATCCAAAACTTCCTGCCTTGACTTGCGAATTGCCTGATGAGATATTTCTTTTAAAATGGACCTGATGCTTTTTTTACTTTCCTTGAATACTTTTGTGTAATCAGCATATTCTTTACCATAATCTAATTCATTCTTAAAAATATCGGCTTCCCACATTTTAACCAAATTGTCAATAATTTCTTGGCGTTGACTTCCATCCTTAATATGTTCTAATTTCCTCAATGTGACTAAATCGGGAGTAAGCATCTTAACTGCTGATTTATACGGAGAAAGCCAATATACAGAATCAATGCACTTATTCAAATGGTCACCATAAGCATTGATAAGATGGTCAATAGTTTTACTCATTTTCATTCTTGTGTCACCCTTTAATTTTCTACGCATATTTCTTAAATCTTTAACAATGTCCGGTATAGACTTATTATCAATAAGAGGTTCTTCGGGAAATGAGGAAAGCATATTTCTCGCATCAGTTAGATTAACTGAATAAATTTTAGAAATATCTTTAATTACTTCAGTTTCGTCAAATGACTGATACGGAAGCCATTGGCTAAGTTTAATTTCCCCTAACAAATTTTCTTTCTTTTGTTTTGCTTCTCGCTGTGCTTGGTCTAATTCTTCCAACTTTCTACGAAGTTCATTTGTGTCAATTTCATCTTCCTTACATATTAATTCCATATATACCACCTCCGAAATCTTGCCTTGAGGGACTTCCAAATAAGCCCCCTCCATCTATGTCTATGAAAGCATCATTAAAAGACTTTGTGGCGTGATTAGCCAATGCGAGCGCAATAACAATATCATCGTGTGCGCCTAATCCTTCAATTTTTCCCGTACTGCTAATACCGAATGCTTCAAGTTCTTGTATAATTGAATCCGAAACAGCCTTTGCCTTTTCATCCGCATAGGGTAATATAATTTTATCATTTTCTAAATTCATTTGCAAGTTAAGAATAATTTCTTCTTTCTTCTTACGGTGCATAGTAAATTCCTTAACAGGAAAATCAGATATATCACGCAGTTCCATAGCAAAAGACTTGGCAAATGTATTAGTTTCAATCATTACAACTTCGGGTTTATATCTTTCACAAAGGTCTGTAATGCGTGTGATGTGTGAACGAAAATCCATATTTTTTTCTCTTACCATCCATACCACCTTTTTATTCATATCTTCATCTACTTCTATAACCATCATCACTGTGTAGTCGCCGTCTGCTGAAAGTGAAGGGTCGTAACCAATGTAGTATTTGAATGCCTCAGTATTACCATGATAAGACAACTTACTTGTACGGTCTTTAGACTTGTCGATAAATTCCTTTCCAAATAACATCGTATTGGATGAAATTGGTATGCAAAGATATTCTCTTGTAAACTTAGAAGAACCGATTTCTCGCCTTCTCTTTTCTAAAGAATCTATATCCCAACGGGAAGGCCAAAGAGCATCACCTGTTTGATTTATTGCTGGATAGCGTTGCACATCATATTCAGGGTTTTCCTCCAATGCGGCGAATATATCAGTATATGTGAAAGGTGTGCCGACCATCCGTAAAGTAGCGGTGTGGTGGAGAGTAGGAATCATGTCACCCCAAAACCAATCTGTAACTCGCTGTATAGCGGCTACGGAGAACTCCTTCATAGGGTCGTCAATAATAATCTCTTGAGGGTGAAGTCCACGAATCTGTGAACCAACGGAACGCTCAAGTATTTCATTCCCGTTTGTTAATCTCATTGAACCGACAGCCCAACCTGCTTTAGGTTTGTATTTTCTTAGGGCAGGAATGTTTGTGAACATTCGGTCAATATCTTTCATGTGAACCATTGTCTGTTTTTGGTTTGATGAAATGTAAATCATTTGATATGGTGGAGGCTGAAAAATTAATTGGTAGATACACCAAGAGTGAAAGAATACAGACTTTCCGTGGTCACGGGAACAAATGATTACAGTTCTTTGTGTGTCGTGAACTGATTGTAGCCAATCACGGTGAAAGTCTGCCATTTCCATTCCAAGAATTTTTGTAAAGAAATATTCAAAATTACCATCGGAGGCTTTCATATCCATTTCTGTGAGTAAATCCATTATTGTTCCTCCTGTTCGTGTTCGGGTGAATAGAATACAGGTAGGCTACTATTTCTTCTTAATCTATTATATTGTCTGTTGTGAAACCGCACTAATTCTAAATTATTATTTCTTGCTGCCCTTGACCTCATACGATTATGAAATTTACGCCTATCTATATCATCCATATTATAGTATTCTTCCTTTGTGGTTGTTAATCCTAAAACAGATTTTCCACCATGTTTTAAGGAAGCAAAGGTAGGGTGTTGACTTTTTTGTCTAAGACGGCTATACATTCTACTATGAAATAATTTTTCTTCTCCTTCTGTTTTATGGTACATACTATGATGATATTTTATCTTTTCACTATCCGATAATGTTTCATAAACATCTTGTGACAGTTCCGTGTATGGCATAGGATTGCCTTGTGGAGTGACATTGCCTTTATGTTTTCTTCTATTAGTTTCTAATTCTAAGGAATAGAAATCCTTATGGTTTCTCCCTTTCCCTCTCAGCCTATATATTTGTCTTTTATGGAACCTATACAATTCCTGTAATTCTACCATTTCTTTATACATCGGTGATTCTTCATTAGTGACATTATGAGTTCGTTGTAATTGTTTTAATCTTACTTCATAGGCCCTAGTCTGTCTATTATGCCATTTTCTTCTATCATCCGAAGACGCCCTTTCGTATTCCTCAGCATTACGAATATCCACACGCTTTAGTATTTCCCAAGCCTTCTTCATCTAAATAGCCCCTTAACCTTGTAAATAACATCAGTGCTTACTCCAAAAATAACAGATAAACTATTAAAGGATGAATTAGAATTTACGATACCTTCTACATCACGAGCATACAAATCTATTCTATCTTCTTTAGCGATTAAATCTAATACATACTCCATATGTTCAACATTTTCTGTTTCTAAATAAGCCTTATATATTAATTGACTATCCTTATCCCTTATCAAATCTAATGCCTCTAAGTAGGATTTATACATATTTTCCACATCACCCATTTCTTGTTTAACTCTCAATGGGTTATTTTTCATAGTATTAATTAATTTTTTACGCTCTCTATCCATTCCGGATTCTAAGGAATACTGTATAAAGTCTTCGTCTTCTAAAATGTCAAACAATTGCAATTCTGAAAAATCAACATTTGCTTCTTTATATGAACCGAGAGGTTTTCCAAATACCTTTACCTGTTCATCTAAATTTATTTCAGTATTAAAAGTACCGGCAGAAGTCAAGAGTTTAAACATTAATCCACCCAATGAATTTTTAATTTTCTTGGTTATGTCAGTAACTATATTTCTTTTATTCTCATCATCACCAATTACTAAATCTGCCATATATAAATCTCTAAAGATAGGTTGAACTTGTTCAAAATATTTTTTAGCATCTACACTTGAAAGTCTACTATAAAATTTTATTTTATCAAAAAATTCATTAAGAGAAATTAAATCTTTCTTTGTAATTGGGATATTACTTGTAGTGGTGATTCTTCTTTGCATTCCCGATAATACAGATTTTCTTGATTTGGTAGAAAGAGAAATAATTTTCTTATAATTTTTATCTCTTGTAAAGTCGGGAGCATCTGTCTTAAAAAACATTCTTGCATCCATCGCTTCATAGTAATAACCGTTAACTATTCTAACAAGTTCATCGTAAATAAATACTAATTGCTGTCCAACATCATCAGGGTTTGCTTCTGCAAATTTACCTGCTATTGGCGGGTAGTTTCTACCTTGAGTAAGTGTTGTTTGTGCGCTACCCTTCATACTACCTCTTGCTCGATTTCTATTAAATTTAGTAGGATTAGAAATATTTTTTCCACTTTCAATAATTTTAAATAAATCCTTAGCCATTTTATTTACTTCATCAACATACTGAATGTATGATGATACGGGTTTTTCCATTTTTGTAAATTCGACGGTGGCAGGAGTACCCATTTTAAATTCTAACTGATAGTATTCTAAGTTAAATATAAAGCGACCATCCTCTCCTTCTAATTTATTTAAAAAGTATTTATTTTTTGAATCATCTATAATAGAAAATGTGTAACTATCTCGATTTACTAAATCAGTAATTAATTCCTCAGTAAAGGCCCTAATTTTAATCAATCTACTTTCTATAATTTCTGGCCTCACATTAGTCAATACACTTTCTAGTTCTTTCTCAATCATTTCTCTTAACTGTTCTGCAAGATTTTCACTAATATAAAATCCACCTTTATTATAAGCACTAAGAAGGGAAAGGGGGTCGCCTATTCTTTTTATTTTTCTTATATCTTCTAATACACTTTCGGAAGTATTTACAGATATATCCATAGAAGCACCCTGCGTACTTTCAACACCTGTGTCTGTTTCGGAATATTGCCTTTCTTCTCTCATGTTAACATCTTCGGCTTCTTCAAAATACCTTTCGTAGTTAGCAGTATTTCCTAAAATGGGTTTAATAAACTCATTTGCTAACTTAATTAAGGTGACTTTATTTTCAAACTGTTCCATCGAAGGATTACCTTTATATGTAACTGTAAATTTAGGAATTTTAATATTCTTCTTTAGAAGATTATTTACTAATTTTTCTAATTCACGGTCATCTCCTTGATTGTCTTGTATTGATTGTAGGTCAACCTTTTTGGGTTTGCCGGTTTCTTCGTCTATACCAAATACATCTCTAAATTGTAAATTATCCATATAAATAGGGAGACTTATATTATCAAGAGAATTGAATAAAGTGTCTGTTTCTTCCCAATATTTATAAATACCCTCTCTATCATTCTTATCATCTAAATCGAATTTTCTAAAAAATTGAATAATTTTATCTAAGTCTTTGTCAACTTCAATTTCAGGGGCTTCCTTAGTTTCACCTAAAGCACTTACTAATTTCTGTAAAAATGTTTCTATTTCGGGATAGTCTCTTACATATTCAAGATTTTCTATACTCGACAATTCGTTAATAAATTGTTCCCCGCCTTGAGCACCTATTTGGTTTATTTGTTCGTCAGACAATTTTAATAACTTTAAAACTTGTTCAGCAAATTTATAACCCGTAGATAAATTAATTGAATCTCTAGCGGTAAATACTTGTCTATCTCCAACACTAATACTAGGAAGTTCAGTACCGAAGTCTATCAACGCAACGACTTTTAGCATTTCTTCAGGTGTTTTAACATTATTTTTTTCACCTCTTCTTTTCATACTTCCATAAAAATCAATTTTAAACATATTATCAATAGAGGTAAAATCCGGTCTATTCCCACTTCTCTTTTTAGGAAGTTCGTTGAAAAAATTCTCCAACATAGTTCCAAATTCATCTTCACTTATAATATTCATCTTACCACCTTTATTAACATCATCTTTAAAAATTCATGAGGATTTAATTTATCTCCATCATAATTTACCATTATATAATTTCCTTTAGATTCGATTTCTTCAGCCTCTAATGTTAAAAGTGCCTCTACAATAATATTTTTTATTTTTAATGGTAAAGACTCTAATAGCATTTCAACCCCTTCTTCTAAATCTTTACTGTATTGTTGGTAATCTTGTTCCTTTAATTCAAACCAATAAGTTCTAGGTGTATCATCGGGGTCTTTAGAAATTAAAGGCAGGGTTGCATTTATTTTTGCCATACCTTCATTAGAAAAACTTGAAGCAAAAGAAATAATATTCAATAATTGTAGGGTCTTTTGTTCGATATTTGATGAATTAGTATCTAGTATAGAAGGGGTGTAATTTGGAGGCACTATTAGCGGTTCGTCTGTAAGACTTGTATAAACTGTAAAAAGTTCTAAAATTCTACCCATGTCTTTAGGCATATCCCTTGTCGCTATGTTTTTAATATCTGCTTCCGGTATTGCTAAACTACTTTTCCATTTACTAAATTCTTGATTTTCTGAAGTATTTGGTTTTTTACTCTCAGTCATTAAATAATCCTCGGCTTCTTTTTTAGCACCTTGTAATAAAATAAATTTACCATTTTCATCTCTTTCTGAAGAAACTAATATATTACCTATTGAAAATTCTGTCACTAAATCCACGGGTTCGTTTTCAGTTATTTTTAATAATTTATCAAAATAAGAAGATGCCCATTCCGAGGTACTTCTTCTTGTTATTAAGGATTGACCCACACCAACTCTTTTTTTCCCTCGGTCTTTGTAAGTTAAAATATTAGAAACTAAAGTTTCTATTGCGTCGGAACCTGATTCGGAATCTAAGTTTAAAATTTTATTCAAAAAAAGAGTTTTAACCACAAGATTTTTTCCATCACCTATAAAGTACACCAATGGACTATCTAATTTTTTATCCGTTCTATTTATTAGATGGGCGTATATTTTAACTATGTTTTCAATTTCTTCATTACCTAGAGGGGTATTGAAAATTTTTCTCACTTTTTCAGGCTTTACCTGAAAGACCCTTTCTTTCTCTTTGTGTATTTTTTGTAAAGAGGTAAAAAAGACTTGAGTATCTATGTCACTTTTATCTAATTTATTCCACCTTTCATTGTCCGGTGTAATAAGTGAAAATAAATTTTTAATTTTATTAGTAAACTTTGATTTTTTACTCTGTGAAGAAGAAGAGTAAGTACCAATTATATTCATACTATTAACTAAAGGGAAAAAATTACCCCTAAGAGTTTCTTCATAAATTTCCTGTATATTACCTTCCACCCATTGTGAAGGTTCTTCACCGTTAATTCTATCACTAAAAAATTGACTATCGTTATATTTTAAATTTAATACCCTTTCATAAGACTCCGGGTATAAGCGATTATAGGTTTTTTCCGCTAGTGATTTAATTTTACTAATGTCGTGGGGAGGTCTATTAAACTCCTTTCTGGTTTCATTAACTTCCTCAACATAGTTATAAAAAGTACCGCCCCTTTCTAAACCGTCTATAAATTCTACTTTAAATAAAAGCATATTTCTAACACTAAGTTTTTTTAACCTATCTTGATAGGTAGTAGAAATTTCTTTACGAACAGGACTTAACTCCTTACGCACACTATCTAAACGCAATTGGTCCATTTACATCACTTAAGCATCATGTAAGTTGTAACTGCGCCACCTATGACACCTGCCAAAGTAGGCAAGATTTTTTGAATTAAAGCCTTATATTTTTTTTCTTGGCCTTCAGAAATAAGCCCTAAGTCTTCTGCTAATTCTACAATGTCCTCAGCAATATCAGCGGCATCTTCTATTTTTTCTTCTGTACTCATATGAATCCCTATTTACCTGTTAGAGGAATGGGGTATTTATAGTTTATTGATTAATCGTTTTGTAATTGATATTGGATTTTATACATTATGTCCTTTAATTCATCCCAAGAACCCATTAAAGTAGAATATTGACTTGCGATTTCTGTTTCAAGATTACCCTTAACCCCCATGGGGATATTTGGTGCGACTAAATCCATTCCCTTGATAAGTTCTAATAATTTTTTTAGACCTTCAACAAGTTCTTTAATTACATCTGCTCTTAAATCGGTATCACTAACTTCCGACTTAGTAAAATTCTTAACATTTGATTGTGTTGTTGTATTGTCTTCTTCCGGCGGTTTTTCTTCAGGAACTTCTTCCCCCCATTTTTCTGCCGGAATTGTAGAAACGGTGGCCCCCTGCGTTAATTCTTCGGGAAGTTTCGATTGTTTATTTTTTGGGATATTTTTTGTTTCTTCGGGAATAGGTGGTTGTACTTTCTTTGGAGTAGATTCTAAATTTATAGGAAGTTTAGATTGAGTTTTCTTTAGGCTATTTTTCCAATTCATTTTCTATCCCTCCACTCTTTCGTAAATAGTTTCTTTTTTTCCCGATGGTAGTTTTTTTCTTCGGGTAGTATGACGATGAACCCCTAGATTATTAATAATCCTACCAAAAAATCCCGCGGCTCTACCACGGGTTCTAAAAACTGTTGTAGCATGACGCTCGGCATGGGTAGGATTAGTATAAATGCCATCCCTAAGTAAATACTCTTTATATAATTCTTGTGCAAGTGGTAAAATTTCCGGAAGAGTAAATGTGTTTAGGGAAGCCGAAGCGGTTCCGAGGGCTTCTCTAAAAAGAGACATATTAACTTTTACTCGACCTCCACCCCTTTTTAATATGTCTTGCCAAGTCATTTTCCCTTCCTCCTTTTGTAAGTTTTACAAGCCGCACAAGTTGGGCGGCATCTTCTCTTTCTACCCTTTGAAGCGTCTTTTCTTCCACAAGGTTTAGGTCCGTTTTTCTTTCCACATGAAGAACAGTCAATCCATCCTCCCTGTGTTTTCTTTCCTTTACCTTCCTTTCCACCTCTTCGAGAGAACCACCCATGTAAGCCTTCTGACTTCTCTCTCTTAAAGTTATCGCCACTTCGACGCTTTTTCTTCTTATATTTCTTAGAAGACTTTTTACGACGAGCCTTACTTTTCTTTTGTAAAATATCTTCCCAAGATTTAGAAATATCCAAATACGCATCGGCAAGCATAAGTCCTACTTTTTTACCTGCTTCTATATCACTTGGGTAATGATTTCCCATTTGAACACGGGAGAGAGAAATTGAATCTGCCATAGTATTAAGTTCTTTTTTCTTATCGGGATATTTCTCACCGAGAACTTTAGCCAACGCATGTGCTTCAATAGCGTGGCCGCTTGGAAAAGAAGGTGTATCGTCTGTATTTGTCACAGACTTAATTTTATCCGAGATTTCATATGGTCGCTTTCTACCGTATTTCATTTTAAGTCGTATGGTATGAATGTCCACATCTTCTATAAAATCTTCCCATTCGGACATTTTTTCACCAACAATGTCGAGCAACATTTTATGGTTATTTTTATCTAAATCGTTAATAGTTTTTTTATCTAAGTCTTGACCTTCCATGATTTTTAGAACCTTTGGTAGTTCCTCTTCGTTATCGGGAAATGAAAGTTTAGGAATGTCTACTTCAAAAGAAGGTTCGGAATCGAGAAGTTTTTGCTTACTCGCAGAAAGACTGTTCATCCATTTGGATTCTTCCTTGAGTATTTCCCGCCACATGTTATCACTTCTTTTTTGAATTACCCCAATTAGCCGCACCCTTTTTACGACATTGGACTAAAGCACCGGAAGCGTAGGCAGAAGGCCATTTTTTATAACGACTTCTTACTTTGCGATAACAAGCGTCTTTCTTGGTCTTGGATTTCTTTTTCTTTCTGCCTTTTTTCTTAGCCTGTTTTGAACCCTTCTTGCGGCGAGACTTACTTTTCTTACGCAATGTATCGAACCACAAGTTAATCCCTCAGTCTAATTTTGTTGGAAATCCCCTTGCTCGTGATTGTTCCTTTTGCTTCATAGGGCAACTTGGTCTTGCTGGATATTCTTTCAAGTTTAATGGACACATACTGTATAGAACAACACTTTCTTTACATCTTGGACAAACACCTGTTTTCTTAACACCTTCCGATAAACTTCTCTTTTGGGCATCGCTAAGGTCTTGTTGTTTTACAATATCTTTCCATGTCATAATAATCACCTAATTTTAAACGGGGTTTTCTTCCATCATAATTAAACTTAAAGCACGAAGGGGGGAAATTTTCTCCCTACTTGCTCGGCTCATTGCTCTTTGTAATTGGTCTTCGCTGGCGTTAAAGAATAGAATCTTGTCTACAACCATTTCAATTACATCTTGTGTAATACCGTAATCGTGAAATAGAGTTGCTGTAATAAAATCCCTCGGCCCCATTGTCATTAAACTTCGTTTTTTAATCTCGTCTTTCCATGTCATTCTTTCACACTCCATAAGTTTGTCCATAATTTATGTCTTTCGTAATTCTCTTCTAAATAGTCGATAACCTCATCTTGCGATGGTGCGTTATAACCAAGACTGTTCGTAAGATGTTTATAAATGTTTTCAAATAAACTGTCTTCCGTAATATAAGAATCAAGCATTTCACGCCAATCAAGTTTAAGTATATTTTGCCATGTCATATTATCAACCCCTTATACTATGAATATCCATATATGTTCTTAAAGCAAATCTTACTTCTTCGATAAGACGAGATGTATCTCCGAATATTTCCATAAAAACCTTAAAAATATTAAAATACATTCGGGGTGAATCAACGGGTTTTCCTCTATGCAGGTCATCGAGCATTTCTGCAATTTGATTTTCTGCTAATTGTTGTTGACCTCTAAATCCACCAACTCTATCCAATAATGTTTTATTAGTATTGCTTTTCCAATTCAAATGATGGTTTTTAAAATCTCTAATTGTTAATTTTCTACCTATCGCTTCTTCAATATCTTCAATATCCATAAATCTATCACCTTCGGTTTCTCCTAATATTCTACCTCCGGCTTGTCTGTATATATCATCGTTGACTAAAAAGGTATCTTGACCGTGTAATCTTTCAGGTGTTTCTTCATTAGTTCGCACCTTTAATATATTTTCCCAACTCATGTATATTCCTCCCTTACCGCTAAGGCTTCACTAATTTTATCAATCAATCCACCGACAGTTGCATAAAATAAAGTATTACCATCTTCAAAGGCTTCATCATGTCCCTCATCTTCTGTAAATTGGTCTTGCTTTTCACCAATTCTTTTCATTAGTGTTCGTAATACTCCTTGAGTTCTTGGTTCGGAATACATAGGACTTTCTAAATAATCTCTTAAATTAAATATAATACCTATAACTGAATTTGGTTGGTTCACATTACCGATATAACGAGGTGGAAAGTATTCTACGATTTCTCTACGCAGGTCTTCAAACATAGCCGGTAAGTCGTCGTATTTTAAAATGTCTTGCCACTTCATTATTCCACCTGCTCTCTTCTTACAAATGAAGTCGCTATTCTATCTATGAGAGGATTTAAAAGTTCTACAAGTATGGTTTCAACATATGAATATCTTTCATCATTCATTTCCATAATCCTTCTAATTGCCCTTGTTCTTTGAGTAATATCTTGTATCATAGTATTTACTAATTTAATTCTAAATTGTCTATCATCTAAATTATAAGAAGTTGAATATGCTTGTATTTCTATCGTTAAAAGCATTTCAAAATACATCTTAAGATTTCTTTCCATTTCGGGTTGCAGTTCTCTCCACAACGCTATAAAATCTTCATGTTCTAATACCTCTATATCTATGTTATTTATCTGTGATATAAATTCTATAAAAGTGGCCGAAGTTTTTTTTGCTGTTTCAATTAATTCTGGTTCCGTATTATATTGCGCTTGATGAGTTGTTTCATGTGCTAATGTGTTCGCTATTTTTTCGGGAGTTACATTGGGATTAGGTGAAATATTTATTGAATCAGTCCTATAATCATAAGTACCATCGGCTGTTTTATCAGGTCTTAGTTTAATATTAGGTGCAGGTCTATCACGGTCTACCGGTTTGAATTTAATTTTTAGAATGTCAAACCAACTCATGCTAATCTACCCTATTATTCTACTTGACTATCTTCCGAAGCAATTCTTGAAGAAATTAGTTCATAAAGTTCATTTACTAAGTCCCCTCTTTCTAAAGAAGTTTCAAACATTCTGTTTGCGATTTGATATTCCCTTGAACTTTTATCATCTTCAAAGGCTCTCTTGACATGGTTCATAAAAATATACATTAAATTATTATCGTGAACGCTACCTTTAGGGTGTTTTTTTCCACTCATTACAGCCATAAACCAATCATAAAATTCTCTTACTGATTTATTCATATATTCATCCATTTTAGGGTCACCTTCATACACATCTCTTTTTAATATATTTTCCCAACTCATTGTAATCTCTCCTTATCTTGGACTATCTATTGATTCTGTGCCTTCATCTTCAGTATATCCACATTTAGTACAATATGAAACTTCGTCTTTACCTGTTAGTGAAGCCGCTTTATTAGGAAAAGTAGTCATCATTTTTGAACCGCATCTTGGGCATTCTTTATCCCCGTAAAAGGGTTTATTTTTTAGTATATTTTTCCAATTCATGCTAATCTCTCCGCTATATCATCTCGTATCTCAGTCCATACTTCGGGGTATCTTTCTATAAGAACCTTTTGTATAACTTCAATCTGTTGAATCACCACTGTTTCCTCTCGCTTATGTACTAATTTACCCTTAAATTCCAGCGCATACTTTAGCGACTCACGAATTTCTTTACTAAGTTTTACCAAAGAATCCACTGTCTTAAAATCTAAATCATCGTTATCTATAATAAATTGTTGAATCTTACCTTGAAGCATTTGAACATTTTGAGAAAGTAATTCAATTTCATTTAATTCTACACGGGCTACATCCAAAGCCGCCGATTGTTGTACGATAGGTTTGAGGTGCTTTTTCATATGTAAATTAATTAAATCCACACCGACTTCTAAATATGCGGCCACTTTACTTGGTC
>Ga0181417_1000043_pt1 | contig 36544 bp, 84 predicted proteins | sample 40SPOviralmetaG_FD_130142 | JGI IMG/M metagenome (GOLD analysis project Ga0181417, IMG submission 130142) | Marine viral communities from the oligotrophic San Pedro Time Series (SPOT) site, San Pedro Channel, CA, USA - 40 SPOT_SRF_2013-02-13 | ecosystem: Environmental > Aquatic > Marine > Strait...
CACATATTGAGGGTACCATAGTAAATCGAGTATACCGCCAAGTGATGTTGCTTGGGAATCAACTTGATGATGTTCGCAATCTCTTCACCGTTTAGGGTAGCGAAGAAACCGTTCTTTGGAATTGGGTTGCTCATATTGTTTTTTCCTTTCCTTCAGTGTGTAACCATTAAACCATACTGAATTGGATTCGTCAACAACAATCGTACAAACCTTTTAATTACAAACACTTAGCATACTATAAAGCATTCCAATATATACCAGTGATAGCGCTATCCCTAATAGGGTGTCTCCTACTGTTATTTTGTACTGATTCAACACTGTATCATTCATACCCCGAACCCCTTACAGAAAACATTCCAGATGATCCATCCAGATCCAAACCCCATTATACTAACGAGCGTATAGAGCAACATGACTCTCATATAGTAACCTTATCTAAATCTGCCTCATTGTGTAAGGCGATTAGTGCACGTGAACATCGGGACTTTGCTGTGGATAGTTCCAACTCGTGCAATACGAAGATGGCTTCCGTTACCGTCCCGACGATGCACGTGTATTTTTCATCCTGTGCTTTTATTAACGCTAAGTGTGGACCCCATTCTACCCCCCACGTCACGTCGTCGTATTGTTCCCATGTTAACATTATGTCGTTTTGCGTGCTTTTTCTAACGGTGTCGGGTAGTTAGTTTGCTAACGTGCTCGGGTTAAGTACCACCCTTTTACACCGCTTACCACTCTTTACCCCTTAGAAACACTCAACCCCTTTACTCTTTATTACCTATACACTATACCACACTCATTACACATACGCAAGCGTTTTGTGTGTTTTTTCTGCGTGCCCTGTGTTTTTTTTATTTAAGGACCATCCCTTATACGCATGTGTACCTTTCATGCTTTGTGTTTTTTTTATATCTTATACATATGTGCTATGACGCCAGCACTCTGCGCTGTGTTTTTTTTCTGTTTGTAACTGCTATCGCTTCTTGCGTCGTGTAGTCTTAGACCATGCTTTAGCGACTGAGGTTTTCTTTGCTTTCCTTGCCATATAACTTTATCCTCTAACGTTACGAATAGTCTTACCATCAGCGATCAAGTCTGCTGCACTACATACCCTACCAACATGGCATGATGTCGTTTGAGACTTGAACCCATACTCTGTACCTGAACGATATTCGAATGCTACCTTGTGTCCGTTCTCGATGGTATCTCCTATGCACAGATTGTATGAATAGATCTTGATACCATCAGTCCAGAAGTTACCCGTATGTGAAGATGCTCTCTGTCCAATTGACCATAGTCTAGGAATCTCGGTGTTTGAATACTTGCTCATACTGTAACCCTTTCAAGGTTTTATTTTATTGTTCTCTCAACTTCTGTATCCATTAAACCACAATGGATTCTAAATGTCAAATGTTTTTTTGATTCTTAAACAATATCAACATCTTGCACTGTTGAATCACCTACAATGGTATTCCAATTGAATGTTCGGAATCCCTTGTTATCAAGATCCCATACCAACTCTTGACCCTGGTTCAACTTGCGTGCTTTGGCAGGATTCTTGATCTTACCATCCAAGAACGTGCTGGGTAGATCATCGATGCGAACAAAGTTCATTGTCCGATTGTCTCCGGTGTTCTTGGTGTAGGTTGCGTTGTAACTCTTTACTCTCATGTTTTTACCCTTTCAAGGTATTGTGTCGTTTCCGACGTTGTTTTAACATTATTGCAAACCATTTTGCAATTGTCAAATCTTTATTAATCTTTCTTATTTCTTCAATGAAATCAACAATTTGCAACCTCACTCCATCCAAGGTGGGGTCTATCATGCACATCTACCAACCAATCGTCAATATCTGTATCCTCTATATCCTCGGGTACCGCCACAATCTGGTTCTCATCATAAGACCCTGATAAGAACGGGTGGAGATCCTGATCTGGTACCTCCGAATCCACATCCCAATATACCATGATTTTCTTTCTCATGCTGTATCCCTCTCTATGGTAAACACTCCATAATGTTCACTGTCTTGATGCGCTTAATCATCGCTTCACCTAAAATCATCTCTATCTGTCGATGCGGGATTGTACCCTGGACATCATCCCATAGATCCGACACTGGTTGCGGGTTGCCTGAACATCCCAATTCTGTTAGTCTAGCGTTAAACTCTCTTGCCAATACGTTGCTCAACTCTTTATACTGACTCATGATTTTTCCTTCGCTTCATTGTGTAAACATTAAACCATATCAATTCCAATAAGTCAAAACTTTTTTTAACTTTCTTTAATCTTCAATGATTTCAATTACTTAGCATACTTCAACTCGTGCCTATAGTACATACGGTTCGCCTCATATTCCGCCTCCAAACTGGGGACGTTGACCCACTGAACCTGATACATATTTGCCCACGTACCGTTATCCTTTTGGTATCCTGGTTTGCGAGTGACCATGCCAATCCACTTGTTTATGTCTGACCATGACCCCAACCACTCATTTTTTTTGTTTTGAGCGGATAACTTTACTATAGCACCGATAGGTATACTCTTCATCGTTTACCCTTCTTTACATATCATTGACTCGAAGCAATGCTCGTATGTGATATAGGTGCACGTCCTAACTGTTAACACCTCGCCATTGTCGAACTCTGCTGTCACTGGTTCATCGCAAACCATCTCTTTATCATCTGAGCATTCAACCGTGGTGGTGCAGTCTTTACCCTCATCATCACCACATGCTGTCATCGCCATGATCAGTGCTAGTGTCACTACCTTAAACATCCTGTTACCTTTCCACTACTCTTGGTTTAGGTCCACCAGTCACAACCAACTTTGTGATATGGCACGCTAACCCCTCATCGGTTGCCCGTTTTAAATCCATCAATCGGCACCTTGCCAACACTTCCCTTGACTCTTTAGAGTTCAATCCCAAGTCTTCTAGTGCATCATGCACCGCACCTTGAATTGCATTCAGTACGAATACGTGATCGAAGTTACAAATCATTATCTTTCTCCTTCATTGTTTATGCTTTGCATTGTATCAAAGAAAAAAAATTCCGTCAAGAAAAATCGTGAATACACAACGATTTTGAATAGTTAGCGGTTAATCACGTAGATTGTATTCGCTCGGTAAACCACTATTGTATCTGTTTACCACCTTCTGTATGTCTGAAGGCGTGAGGTGACTACCCCACTCTCCGTATATCTCACCCCAATCTTCTATCTTACCGACACCGTTACACTTAAACATCATGATCTCTGGATTCGTAGGGTTCATTGCTGTACTGTATGATACCAACACGTGTTGCCCTGTAACCGCATCCTTGTAAACCATCTTAGAATGCGTGATCGGGAAATGGGGTCGTAAACTAGGCATTTAATTCTCTCCGTTCAATCAAGCGATAATTACCGCCTTCGTTTTCTCTGTACTCTTTAAGGTTCTGGCGTACTTCACGGTACGATTCACTGGCGAAGAGATCTTCCCACCCATGACCGTACCCGTAATTGCCCTGTAGTACGTGTAGATACTGATATTTATTCTTGCTCATCTTGCACCTCCTCGATTGAATCGTAATCTATCTCACCTGGATCAGAGCAACATTCCCACTCTGACCATTTATCGTAATGCGCTGCGGCCGCTAGTTCATACGCATCGTCTTGTGTCTCAGCGTCAACCTCGATATATTGCACGTGCTCTGCAAATCTTCTTACCATAAATTTAGGCATCCTCCACTTTCCTTATATCATTCGAGTTTGTAATCTTTCTCAACCAAGCGTGATTCACATGCACAATGTCGTGACCTGTATCTGTAAAGAAGATGCACTTGGAGCACCCGCCTTCTTCAATGTGATTTAGCGTTACGAGTGTACCTGACTCAGATATGAACGTGTCAGTCTTCTTGCTGAGCCGCACCACATATCCAACTTTGCCATGCTCAGTAATCTTGTCGGAATCTGGTCCGTCGTAACTTGTCGTATCCCAGCACTGGATCATATCGCCTGGTGTTGGTCGCCATGGTTCTTGCATGTTTTCTCCTTCGTTTCTATGTTTCTATTAAAGCATAGAAAAAAAATTCCGTCAAGAAAAATCGTGAATTGCCAATAAAATCAAAAGGTTGAACGAGGTGACATATGCTTACGAAACTCCATGTGTACACCAACGCCATGATTAAATGTCTCAATAACATCCATATGAATATCGGTGCATACTTCCCTAGTCTCCTCTACTGACGCATCCATGTGATATAATGTGTCCGTAACTGTTCTCATGATGGCAGTCTGTAATGCTGCCTGGATCTCCATGAGTCTACCTTCTTTGTTGCTCGTCAATTTACACTCCCGTGGTTATGTTTCGCTATTAAAGATGCTCTTATATAACTACCGTTATATTGCGCTATTTCACTATCTGCACTCATGCACCTATAGTACCCACTATATATTCCTTCTGACAATACCAACCACACCTTCTTATCTGACAAGAAGGCCTGTCCTGATTTTATGTATACCATGTTAATCTACCTCGACAACTCTCTCGTTAGTTTCAAAATACCCAGCAGAGGCGAACTCTTTCGTTGTCATCCACAATCTCTGACAGTTGCTTGGTTTTGGTTTAGGGGCACACATATCCGTCAAGACGATGTGACCATCGAAGTTGCCCTTGTTGACATAGTCCGTAGGCGCATCAAAACAGGTGCCACCAGATAAGACCCTCTCAACGTTACGGGATTGACCTTTCTTCCATACATAAACCTTGTCCTCGTCCACTCTCGTGTCAAAGGGTATCACAGTGAATGATGCAACTTCTGACAGTTTGTTCAACTCTGCAAAGAACTTCGATAACATAGTATCCGAAACCGAACCTGACTGATCTATACTTATTGCAACGTTGGCAACTCTCTTGGACTTGCGCCCCGCATGTATGTAGGGGTACCTACGATTGAGGCGACGAATCGTACTCGTCTTGTTCGCACGTTGTGATGCCTTGACAAAATATCTTAAAACCTTACGCCAGTCAACCTTAGTCTTGATGCTATCAAGTATCTGCTTCTTGACCGACGAGGATACACTTCCCCAAGATCCTGACTTGGATGACTCTTCTGATGCCTGCCTGACAATATCTTTAAGTCGCTCACTTGCTATCTCCTTCACTTCCTGTGGGCAATCACCCCACCCACTGTGATCATCTAAAGTTTCATCACTGTTACCTGCACCTTGCTGACCACCCTCCTGGTCTTCGTCCGGTGTACCCTTGCCACTAGAGTTTTTGTCTAGGGTATCTTTAATCGCTGCGACATACCACTCAGCGGACTGTCCACGTGGCAGACTCTCAAATTTAGTACCCTTCTTGCCTGGCATTAACGCCATTTCTGGTAGTCCAGTAATGTGAGAGTTTATCGCTAAGTCAGTAGCAATATTCCACATTTTTGCACTCACGCTGGTATCTTGTTTGATCCACGGGGCACGATCTGTTACGTGCTTGAAAATAATGTGGTAAAATTCGTGCTTCAATACAGCGGATCGCTCTGCGTCCGACAACTTCTCAAAGAAACCTGGATTGTAAAGCATTTCAAACTGTGCAGTTTCCTTGTTGACAGTAACACCCGCTGTAGGTATGCCATGCGATGCTCTCTTGTTAACACGGCGGGATATTGCTGCAAAGAACGGTTCCGACATTAACAGTCTAGCAGTATGAAAATTTAAGTCGAACTCTGTCTCTGACATATGTCGCCTCCTTTGAATCAATATAAACATTCTAAAACAAAAATTTCAAAAAGTCAAATTTATTCTTCTTTCGGGTTCAACATATCAACTAGAAAATCAGAGAATGTACGACCTTCTATAGATACCTGATGGATCTTCAGTAGATTCTTTTGTTCATCTCCACCTGTCTGTCCGAGCATTGACCATACTTTCATGACTACCTCGGATGGCATGTTCATCATCATATACCTCGCAACATTGGTGATCTGCTCAACTGTCAACTCTTGAGTGAAAACCTTTTCTGCTTCAAACTTCGACACCAATGCAGTGTGATCGTTTATGTCGAAGTCTCTAACCTTAGACAGATCTCCGTGATCTAGTATATCCTCGATAGTTACCTGCCTGTCCATAGTCGCAACAAAATCCCTGAACGTAACGGCCGCCTCGAAACCTACGAACGCTGTGGAAAGGTGATATAACGCTATAGGGTCGTCGTACAGATCACCGGCCGTTAAACACTCATCGAGTCGTTCCCACGATCTACGGCTAGGGTATACTTTGTTTGGTTCAAAGTCCTCCTTGTGCTCCAGATGGTCGTGGTTGCCATTAATGAAGGACCAAACCTGATTCGATATACCTGCATCCTTAGCCCAAACTAACCAATCCTCCACCGATGGTTCTATATCAAATACAGTCCATCGATCCAACTCAGCAGGGTCCATCTCTCCAACCTGATACTGTGCACCATGTTCGCCACCGTTGACCGCTGCAAAGATGATGGTGTCATCGTGTAATGTGTGACCATTCAACTTTCGACTGTCCGTCAACTCGAAGATGCCCTGACGGACTTCAAGGGTCGCACGATCAACTTCATCGAGGAACAGTACCACGGGATGATCGCAAGCGGTCTTGAACCAATCTGGTGGATTGAACCTTGTAGCGCCTGAATCGACTGATGGCAAACCAACAAGATCCCCCTCTGTCATCTGTGAAGCACGTCGCTCTACTACAGGCATGTCGATGTGTTTTGCATACTGGTAGACCACCGTGGACTTGCCAATACCGTGACGACCCCGAAGCAATACTGGTTTGCGAACCGCTGTAACGTGCTTGACCATTTTTCCGAAGGTTTTGAAATCGACTGCCATGATGTATCTCCTGTAGTAATTAGCAGTTTAAGTGGCGTTCCCAACGAACAAATACATTAAATCACAATAAAAATAAAAATGCAAATAAAAATGAAAAACTATTCTATTTCAACACTTTATGAGAAATTGAAGCGATCTTTTTCGCTTGTTCTTAGAACATAAACGCTGTATTCTCCACTTGGAAACATCACCTTGTATACATCGGTTATATCTGCATGTCCTTGTACCTTGTATCCATCGATGACAATGCCCGTACCTGCACCATCGGTGTGATTGATTGTCTTGCCTATTAACTCACTTACGTTGCCCTTGCCTACCATTCTACACTCCTCTGTACATACATATCACGGCCGCACGTGTCGCCTCGATACTCAACGTCGTCTGAATCATCCCCAATTCTTATAAACCCGTAATCATCATCATCCAGTAGATATAGAGCAGCATCAAACTCTGATACTTCCCTGTAGTTGTCGTACCACTTGCGCTCGCCAAAGAACAAATCTATAGTTCCGTCATCCTTTTCAATTCTTGAACACGCACTATCCAACATCGATTGTACGTTAGGTTCTAGTTTTGCTATCGCACTAAAAACTTCAGTCGCTTCTGGACTCATTCTCAAGTAAATATCTGATCTATATCCCATTATCTAACTCCACTCTTTCTATTAGGTTGTAATCAATAGTGCTAACCCGGTCGCCATTGGGTGCACTTCGGTTAACCCACATAACCTTAGCGCATGTATAATCATAACTAGGAACGCTGGCGGCCGTGTTTGCCTTAAACGTAACCATTCCCATGAAGACCCCTAAATCGACTGGGTTCAAATATTTGTTTCTTACCAAGTCGCCGACTATCACTTGCGACCTCCAAAAAGTTGAGACCAAGCGTATCCGCCCATACCGAACCCCAACAACCACCACCAAATCGGGTTAGCATTGCTGATTATCTCACCGACTATTTCCATATGGTCACAAGGTTGCCATAATAGTTGTCAAATATCTGCACAAGACATTCATAATTGCCTGACATCATTACTTTTGAGATTGTGTCTAATTTGTTCTCGCTGAATCCCAATTGTCGCCCTAGTCTCCTGTGTAATGCCATGAGCATATGGGCATTACCTTCAGGACCGTTAAGATCAACTTCGATTTTCTTTTGGGGCATCTCGGATCTGGACTTAATTGCCATGTGCTCTCCTCTCTGCTTTGTTATGTTTCTATTAGATCAAAATTAAAAACAAAATGCAAATAAAAATGAAATGTCCAATAATTTCAAGATCTTGGAATAACCTCAAGGTACATCTCAGTCAACCATTCTTTACCACCACCGTTCCAAATAACCTTGAACATCCCCTCGTCTTCATCCTCCCCTATGATTACTCCATACTGAGTTTTGTAATAAGTGGAATCTCTATCTCTTACTAAATCACCTTTTTTCATACTACCACCTCGTAGTCTCTGCCGCTGTCCCAGGTTGCAACACCTTCGGCGGGATCGATAATCTTAATCATTGAGACGGTATCAGTAATGTCAACAGCGAGAACAAAAACTGGCGGTTTTGACTCATTATACATTTGATGCCTCACCAAATCACCGACTTTCACTGATTACCTCCAAGTGTATTGGGTTGATTGGTCTAACCCAGTTCTTCTCCATCCAGTACACATTCTTAAAAGTAACTTCACCTTTATCACGATAGTCCGAAACGATAACACCAATCGGTTCGCTGCCAATGTTCATGCTCTGTCCGAAGTAGTTCCACCTTACTATATCTCCTGCCTTCATAATGCCTCCAACCAACGCTTACTAACTCTAGTTTTATTGCCATGATGTTTGGGAGTGTATACCAGCCAGTCACCATCGTGACGTGTGATGTCCTTACTCAACAGTATGCAGAGTCCGTAGATCTTGTGTCTTACCGTGTCACCGACTTTCACTGATAACCTCCAGTGCTTTGTAGCTCCACAAGCGTTTGCCGGATGAAGTGACGACGTGAATGTCTGGGTTTAAGAAGGGAGACTTATCATAACTCGGACAGGTGGCCATGTAACCAATGCCTACCACAATACCTGTGTGTCCTTGTCCGTTCTTCACCAAGTCACCGACTTTCACTGATAACCTCCAATCCAATTGTGTAATTGTCAGCATCTTCCACTGTACCATCATCGACCCACTTGATCAAAGTTTCGTGAGCGTTAGCGACAATTACTAATGCTACATGCCCATTAGACATTACCAAGTCACCGACTTTCACTGAGAACCTCCAAATCTGTACACCAAGCAGGTCCAATTAAGGCAGTTGGCAATGTTGGTCTTGGTTCATTCCACAAAACCTTGAATAGCCTTCTCTCCATGGGATGGCGTAATCGTCTGCGATCTAGGTCTGCCACAATAACACCAGTTCGCTCCTGAATCTCTTTTTCTCTTACTAAATCACCGACTTTCACTGAGAACCTCACAACCGCTTGTAACCCACCACTTTGTATCGCCCTCGTTAGTGCGGTAAACTTTGACTGTGCCGCCCTGAGAATTGATCTGTAACACGATCCCATTGCAAGTCCAAGATCCGTAATACGCCACAATATCACCCACCTTCATTGACAACCTCCAAGTCATAGTTCCAAACGTTGTGACCCATTGTACCATCTGTCCATAGAATGTCAAATACTTTATTTATTGTCGTTGCACATAGCGGGTCGAACACTTCTTTGTATACGAAACCCTTGCGCTCTGAAAAGCAGTGTTGGACCAAGTCTCCGATTTTTATATTCATCTTGCCTCGCTTTGTTATGTTTCTATTAAACCAGAACGTGAAACAAAATGCAAATAAAAATCAAAAGTTGAATAAATTCACCACTTTGTAGTATATGCTGACCAGTCCATGTACCCCGATTGCATCACCAAGAACAAAACCTATCGCTACCAATACAAACTCTTTCATGCCTCCGCTTCCTTCAGTGGACAAATTTGACGTACTTCTTCAATTAACAAGTCCTCGATGAGATTGTCGTCCATCCCAGTTGCAAAGTATAGTTTCTTCTTTGCCCTATCAAAACTTATCTTGCGATCTAGGATCATCCTCGAATACTCTTTTACGACCCTGTGCGTTAGGGACATAATCAAATCATCCATCATGTATTACCTCAATCTGCTTATTATCTTCATGAACGTCTTGTTTCGTACCACAGTTCCACAATACTGTATGCCTACCCCAACCGTGTCTTGTGATTACAAGACCTATCCAATCAAAGCGCCTCACTACATCACCGACTTTCACTGATTACCTCCAACTGATCACCCTGAAAGGGATAAGTGTGTGAACCTACCAAAACTGTGTATGTTTGTGAATAGTGACTTCGGAACGTCTTCTTCAGAATCATCCCGACCATACCATTGGCAGCAACACACCTTACTATATCACCGATGTTCATCTGTGTCTCCAACTTCTGGACTCAGCATCCACTCGCTAGAATTGTCTACTGTACCTTGAATGCAAAGGCATGTCTCGCTCGGACAGTCTTCGCAGTGCTCCGAGCGTATTGTTTCAGTGTTCGTAACAAACAAGATCATCACAAGCATTAAAGTCAATGCTATCGTTGGCGCTATGACGTAAACTAACCTCATCTCCCTACACTCCTAGCGATCTCTACAGACCCGACATACTGATATGCACCTTTGTTGAACGCTGGTGCTGTACACTTTGCTTTCCTGGCAACCTCTACCCTAGCATTTGCCTCGCCACAATCTAAACAAGTCTTGTATCCTAGATTCTTTCTTGCTACTGGATACTCATCCCAACAGTCAACACAAATTGCAATCATTGTTTTCTCCGTCGTTGTTATGCTTACATTAGATCAAAACTTAGAATAAAAGTCAAATAGAAAATAAAATGTTCAATAATTTCAGGAGTTTTTTGGAATTTTGACTGCTTTGAGATCTTTCTCACAAGCATAGATTGGTTCTTTAATGTCAGAACCCACTGGCAATATGCTGTAAACCTTACCACCCTTAGCGGCACGATAGATTGGGCGAGCGTTTGACGTAACCACAAGTGCAAGCACCCGTTCGCCTCGTGCTGCCTTTCGATGAAGTTTATATCTCATGTTGGTGGTTCGGTTCGAACTGTATTCTGGTGCCATGTCCAATCTATTTGTAGTACGCACTTGTACCACTTGCCCTGGTTTAAACCGAGGTGTTGATCTGTGTTCTTGTATTACCTTGTCCGCATACGGGTTCATACACATTCTAGTAAACTCGTACTTGGACAAGTTGTGCCCATCTTTGTCTTTTAAAACCTTTTCTGCGATGAGTGTCCAATACCTTTGTGTAATATCAGGGTGATTAGTGTAATACTCTGCACAAATTACTGCGATTTCTCTAAGATCAGAGTCATACTTTTTGCGCCACTCCTTCGAAGCAGATAAAACCTCACTAGAACACGCTGATTCAATCCTAGATAGGTGGTTTTTTTGCTTTTCAGATAAGGTTTTGTTGCGCTCCACTTGACCCATTATACTTTTAAGAAAACCGTCCCACGGTACAAATCGGGTATGGCCAATCTCTCCCACTTCATACAATGTTCGCAGGTTGCCTATACAATCTTCAATTCTCTTTATCATCTTCGCCTCTTTCATATCATTTCACCGCATGCAACAATACTACAAATTCTCAAAACACGCAATCTTTTTTTTATTATATAAATCGCCTGCTTTCTGGATATGGGATACCTGACGTGTAATACCTTGTAGATCGACTGGTCGAGACTGGTAGTATAGCACCACTTTTGTGATAGCATGACTCAACCCCCATATTTGACGAATCCTTTTTTTGTCGCTGCAACCATGCCGCTGCTAAAAATAAATATATCCTGTTCTTCGTTTAACTCATGAAAAGCAGAAAAAATATCTCTCAACTCAACGTCTGTCTGAAAGCATCGCATGTCCCTAAGGACATCGTTTGCCAATAAGTCTAAGTGCATTGGCACTTGTGAAGTCGGTAAATTCTCCATTGTTATTCTCTTGATTCTCATACCATACTCCATTAGTAGTCCTCCCCCAAGGAATTGAACCTTGCTTAAAGACGCATATAAGACGCCGCCTAACCACCAGCCAGCCGAGGAGGATAAGTTGAGTATCGGGGCGGCAGGATTCGAACCTGCGACCCTCTGGTCCCAAACCAGATGCGCTACCAGACTGCGCCACGCCCCGATACTTAATAGTGGACCCGCTCGGACTTGAACCGAGGACCGTCCGGTTATGAGCCGGATGCTCTAACCACTGAGCTACAGGTCCATTTTTAAATACTTTCTATATTCTTTAGACAGATTATCAAAGTAATTCGTTTTTGTCAACGATTTATGTGCATTATTTAAAACTTTTCTCTTCGCTACATTGATAAGGAAATAAGGACACTCCGCCCTGGGATTGAATCCCTGAACCTCCACCTTATCGTTAGGGTTGAAGCAAATAGTTTTGTACTCTTTCATCCCTGCTACCCTCAGCGACTTGTTGAGGAAAGTCTGAAACTTTTTTGTATCCTCTTTCGAAATCTCTACGGGAATATCCCCCTGAAACAATGCTAATAACGCTGATTCATAACCAGAAGAACTCATCTCCTTTACGACCTGAGAGAAATCTGTTTTCGCAGGGTCGAAAATGTCTATCATGAGTTTGCCACTAACCCTTTCTGCTTTGGCGAATGGGCAGGTGGCAAACCCTGAAAATTCACTCCTGGGTTTTTCAACTACACTCACAAGATAAGTTGTGACGTTTTCTATTACCTGATCTCTCATCTTAGAAAATAATCTGTGTAGTCTCTGTGATAGGCACTTGCCTAACGTATTCGCCAGACGCCTTCCTGTTTCTCCAAGGTTTTAATGGGTATTTGAGTACTGTATCCCCCTTAATTATGACTGCCCTGTTACACTCTTTGTTTAATTGCATATAGAAAACTTTGAGATCCTCAGTAGTCTTGTAGGGTATCCCCTTGAGGAACGACTCGTCTTTTCTCCATTGGTGGTCTTTTCTTTCTATGCAATTAATATCCCTAAACGGAAAAGGTACGTTTCCTGACCAATTTCCGTGACGAACCTCAACTTCCCAACATGCCACGACTTCATCATTTTCGTTAAGCGTGAGCAGATCAATGCCATAACGATCAGGATTTTCTACTGTGCGAAGACCCTTAGATAGAAACAGGTGCTTACCGATTGCATCTAGCGCCGCACGCTTCCCCTTGCTGTCATATGTGCGATGCTCGTCACGGTCAAAGGATTTTAAATGACCGGACATGCCTCTTTTTTTTGCGTGATCCATTTTATATTCTCCTATTTTCAACTAAAAAGAAAAGACAGGCAAGGGCGGCAGAGCACCCTCGTCCTGCTTCGGTACACAAACCTCACGCCAATAGTTTCTACAAACAGTGCGATAATAGTTCACGCCGCCTTCATTGTCGTTATGTAGATCGTATAGTGGTCGATAGTCAGAAGAGGTATCACATACATACTTCACCCTGTCAACCATCTCGTATGCTGTTGCCCTTACTTCCTCTGGTAAAAAGAGCAGCATTCTGTCGAGTCGCCCCTTTATCATACAGTTCATAATGTATTTGTAACTCAACTTGCTCTTGACCATTTCACCGACGTAATTGGTGTACTTGAATTTAATCAACTCACCATCAAAATCCATGACCCAACCCTCGTGATTTGACACTTCACGACTACTCACCTCTTCGGCGAGTTCATCTAGCGTCATCACACGAGAGTCAGGACAAGTGAAAAGATGCGGCATCGCTTCACAGATATGCTCAAGATCTGCGAGTCCCAAACACTCGCCTTCGGAGTCATAAGCATTCAACAAGTATAGCGTTTCCGCATCGTCATAATCGACGAAGACCTTTGTATATGGATGTATTAATTCGACAACAATAGTCATCAACTTACATCCAATAGTCTCCTCTACCTGCTGAAAGTCCGAAAGAGAAAGCATACTGCTGGCAATCTCCGCACTGACTGTTCCAAATTTACCCCGTGTGGAGGAACACAGTTCATCGTTGAACACAAAGTATTCTACCATGTGCCCATCTGCCTTGTATCTGCAACGATACTTGTTTCTTCCATACTTAGATGTTAGTGCCTCATGTGTATTTTCTGGCAACTCACCATAGTTGAAAAATTTCTCGTAGCTACGACTGACGAGAACTGGTTCCTCCACCCCGAAGTTATAGATCATCCCCCGCATGTCCCGGAGTGGTTGTGACCAACCACGATCTATTTCGTGAAGTACATTGTGTGCCTGACCAGTATAGTTGATCAAGATTAGTTGTCTCTCTTCATCAATATCAAAACCAATTAGTTCCCCTGGATTCTCCATAGTGGTATGTTCAAGTAACAGCAGTTCTCTGAACTTTTGTGCGTTCTCCCTCTTGAACGCTGCCCACTTCTCCCTTTTATCCTCTAAGGTTCTGATCTCAGATGTAATAAGTTTTACAATCTTTGGCACGTTTGAATGTACTGACATGTTAATGTCCTTTTCATTTAAGTTGTGAGACTACTATATATTAACTTTGCTCGCTTGTCAAGACTTATTTTCTTTTTATACGTGTGGTGCACCGAAGGGATATGCCGATACGAGCACCACTCTTGAGAATTTAATAGATCCCCCGTACTTCTCGGTTAAATCCATCACCTTCTTATCACAAATCTTTCTGGTCGCTATGATCTCTTGACTTCTATCTGATCCGACACGATAGCGAACCCTGACTAGATCATCTGGCATTTTTTTCATTTTAGATTCTTTTGAATCGCTTCGAAAATTACCTTTTCCATGTTAAGACCCTTGTAATACTTGTCAGAAGATACATCGTCAGCAACAACGTTGACAATCGACTGGTCTGATACCCTGCACTTAACATTGGCATCATCGGGGAACATTTCCAAGTCTTCGAAATTGACCACGCCCACCCTTCTCTTGCCTGTGTCTACAAGAATCATCTTGTCAAATGTTTTGTCTGGTGTGCCCAGATTATTGCCTCTGTGGTTTCTGAGTATCAACTTGTTGGACCAAACGGTGTTAGGTTGAAATATCTTACCTTGCATCTTGCACTCATACCGAAGTCCATCGGATCCTTCGAAGTCCATGCCATCAGCAGTATCGCCAACATACTTTAACTTGCCATCACTGTACTTATCAATTGACATTTCAATAATCTCTGTACGCAGTGGCAAGGTCTGGTTCCTCTTGAGTGTCTCGACTGAATCAATTACACCAAAGACTTTACTCCACTCTACATCATTTTTAAGATCAATCATTACTGTTCCTCTCGTAATTTGTTATTAACAACTCTTTGCGCTCTTTTTGCGCTTCTGAATATACCTTACTAGAACGCATTGTATATGTCAAGTCCCAATCATTAAAATAATAATCTGAAAACCTTTTTCTTAGAACTTCATTTGAATTATAAGTGATCATCCAATCATGCTCACACTTTACCGTGTCTTCATAGAATCTCATGTGATCAAACCCTGAATGCATGTCTCCGTTCTTACCGTATAGGTCATCCTTAATATCATAAGGAGGATCGAGGAAGATGAAGCAATCATCTTGACCCTTTGCACTGAGCAAGAACTCATAATCAAAGTTCGTAATTGTCCACCTCTTGATTAGTTTAGAGTATGCTGGCAACTTGTCGATGCCAGTCATACTGAAGTTCTGCTCCGATGCCTGCTCCGAGAAAGAACTGCTCTCACCCAGTCCCGAAAAACTACACTTGTTTAGTATGAAAAAGTACACCGCTTTCGTAAAGTCATCCACGTTAGCAATCTCTGATTTCGCCTTATTAAACAAGTCCCTGTGGTTTACAATGTTCTCAAGAATGGAACTGTCCCATTGCGACTTGTCCACTTTTGCCTTCCGAAGAGGTTTAGACACATACTCAATAGGACTCTTGATCCTTGCTAACTCCTGGTGTAGTTCAGGGCCCTTATCTCTTAGTTGGACCCAGAAGTTGTATAGGTTGTAGTACGCATCATTGACCCAGACCTTCGTATCTGGCCTGGTCTGGGTTACATGCAACGCCATTGAACCACCTCCGAGGAATGGTTCCCTGAACTCACTGAAACTCTTCGGTAAGTCTGGACTTAGTTTCTTGATTGCTCTCGACTTACCGCCTGGGTAACGTAATGGTGTCTTCAATGACATTTGCATATACTCCTATGCTTGTGATTACCAGTTCACACCAGTTGTGATTGCTGTAGACCAATAGTTGTTGACATCAGGTACGAAACTGAAGTGTACTGGTACGCTGAACATACCTGCATCCATAGTGTACCCGACTGCGCCGATCAGGTGAATAAACTTGTCCTCCCCCGATGGATCGTGGAATGATAGGTTTGGACCTACGGCGATCTGAAACGACTTATCAATCTCAAACCCAATCAGTGCTCGAACTGATGGCGAGATAACACTCTGATCTAATCCTGAAAGACTTACGTTCTGAATGAATAGCACGTCCAACCAATCTCCACCTGGCATACATTGTTGCAACTCGTACCCCATGGTAGTAAGATGGGGACTCTGGAGTTTTGACTCCTCACCATCAGAGTCTGGTTTGTGTGAGTTGTTAGAGTACACGTAACCGAATCTAACACCTGACCGCTTGGTCCACTTGCCTTCTCCCTCAGCATCTGTTGGGTGCGCCTCTGCTTGAGGACAACCCGTAAACGGTGCAGTGATCAAAATCCCGAGGGCACAAATTAAAATTTTATTCAACATATATTTTCTCCTTTTTTTAGTTGATTCCGTACAAGCGCCCTGGGTAGGATTCGAACCTACGACCGACGGATTAGAAGTCCGTTGCTCTATCCAACTGAGCTACCAGGGCATTTGATGATATGATCATAGCACACTTACTTGCGCTTGTCAAGGAAAAGTATTTCTTTTTCTTGTTGGGATGGTTTGTGTGACATCGTGATTGATACTGGTCTTTCTTTCCAGATCTTCTTCCAGTGCTGTCATCTTATGCAAGATAAGTAGAGTTACAGCGAGGTTGAATGTGCTTACAAATAAAAACAAACTATACAAGTGATAAACCTTTCTCGTCAGTTCCCTACTGATGCCTGAGGGCATCCTAACATAAAAATAGCAATGTGTAAAACGAATATTCTCAAAATCTTTTGCGCCACGCATCGAAGGCGGCGCTGCCGATAAATATCGCAGCGGACAAAACCACAATCTGTACTAAAATGTCTATCATTCTTTTCCTCTCTTTAAGTGTGAAACTAATATATCCTATCACCAATCTTTTGTCAATGTTTTTTTTCTGCTCTGTGGATTATTCTTAAAAACTTCGCCCTAATCCAACTTGCCTCGCCTGTCGTCAGTTTTATGAAGCAGTGATACTCGTCCTTATGCCACGCATAGTCTTCAACACGAGGGAAGTCAATCATCCTCTTCTTGTTGGTTATTAATCCCACCTCGCCCCGAGCACCCACGGGCCCAGTTATCTGGACGAGATCCCCAATATCAAATTCTTGTCTGTGCACGTGCTTCAATCTTCGTAATCATCAAAAAAATCGTATTCATCCCAACCAAGATAGGGAGAGTCTAAATCTACCGTGTCGGATGACTCTACTGTCTTTTTGGAAAACTTTGCTTCACTCATCCTACTCTTCAGTTCTTCTTTTCTTTTGAGAAACTTTCTCCTCAGATTCTCAACCTTATCATGCTTCTCTATAATTCCCTCTGACATTGCAGGCAAGTAAGATCCGTCACCGCCGGTATATACCCTCACCTTCTCTCCCGTATCAAGCGTGATCACGGGGTCCGAAAACTTTATCACCGGATGATCTACCACCTCTCTTGCAGTCAAGTCTTTATAAGTAGTTCTCAACCTACCTGCAATGGTTTCGGTTACGGGCACTCGAAACGTACCTGTTGCACTGGCAGCAACGGACTGTCTAATTCCCTGATGCAAGAAAGAGATTCCAATTATGAGTGAAGTGTCTTTGCGCTTCATTACCGCCTCCAGTCCTCTCTGTCATGGCAGACATGGTAATCATCACAAACTCTGTTATACCGATCCTCATACCAGCACGTATTGTACTCATTGCAGACTCGGACACGAACTCGATGATCATAGCAATCATGCTCTGTATACCAGTAATCCGGGTCATCACGTTCGCAGTCATCGTCTAGCACGAGCAGACATCCCGACAAAGAGATTAGCAATATGATACATACTATTTTTTTAAACATGCCATGTCCTTTACTTTTTCCATCCCGTATCTAACGCTGAAGTGCGCTGCAACTAGTCCTGCAGCAAGTGCTGATCCCATCAGTATGGGGACAGCAATCAATATAGTGTCCAAAGTTAGCAAACTTGCCTGTCCGTACTTGCTTTTCATGATTCACCTCAACAACTAACAACCATTGTTCTTATCGTCTTGCACAGATTAGCATACTTCTTGGGCACATGTCCAGGTTTTTTTTGTTCAAGCATCGATACTTTTGGTTCGGCCCACTCCTCTGACATTGGGTCTAGCACCAAACATTTATCATCCATAGTATACTTATAAAACATACACTCTTTACCCTTCATATCTATGTCAAAAAGGTCGTAGTGATCCAAAAAGATAACCGCTTCGCCCTGAGTGAGTGGTGCTGTCATTTAATCCTCTTCTCTAGTGATCTGTTTTTTAATACTAGCGCAATTATTGAAACAATGCAAGCAATATCCACAAACGCATTGAGTTTTATATAATTCAAAAAAGTCATGCCCATATAATAACTAGGTTGCGTTAATACCTCGGCGTCCTAGTTTCTGCACATGTTCAGACCTCAAGTGTATCTTGTCGCCAGCGGAATTAAGCACTATTGCAGTTTTCATGAGTTTATCATGACTCAACAGCAGTGCAGGTCCGTACCATTTGCAATGGTCATAGTCTCCAAGAAAATTGTCGTTGCGATACCTTACCAGGTCCCCGACTTTCATGATACCTCTCTTAAATGCCGTGGAGCGTAACACTCCACTGTCCCGTCAGTGAACAGCACTTCTATTGAGAAGTGCCTTTCTGGAAATGGCATACCCAAAACGACCCCAATCTTGCTAGTATCCACAAAACTGGACCACTGCTTGGGGTTCAACTTCACCACCATCCCAGGAATCACATCCTTTGCTTTCATCCTATCTCTCCCTGTAGAATCGGGATAACCTGCGTGCTACCTGGTGGCATATATCATACTTACTGTCCCGGATTGTACCCGCATCATCAAAGCACTGCAGTGCCTCTCTTACATGAATGAATATTTGCTCAAAGGAACCCGTTGCGTCTTGCAGTGTTTTTTCATGCAAGTTATCAATCGTATATCCGCTCGACAATGTTTCATAATCGGATTTATGGCGAGGTTGGGTCGTCATCGACCATCGATACCCCTTGCCTTTCTTGTCTCTCTTTTCGACACTGTTCATTTTTTCTCAGCAAACTCCAGTATTTAAACTTAACAATGGATCCCTCGTTCATGCCGTTTTCCAACAAAATGTTATAATAATCGTTCCGCAATATACCGACTATCTTACCACTTAAATTTAGAGGTCTACCAAAGGGATAGTCAGTTATCCAAACATCATCCCCCTTCTTAAAACCAGAGTCTTCTTTGGTAATCATAAAATAACTAGTTTACCAAAGAAGACTGTGGATGTGTTTTTACATCACATGAACTAACTCAATTTCAAAATTGAGGTTTTTTCCAGCCATTGGGTGATTAAAATCTACAGTAACACTATCATCATCAATTGAGTTGATAATTCCCCGAATTGGTTGATCGCCGACCTGACCTTCTACAACGATTCCCGTTTCGAAACTAAAATCTTCTGGAAACTGTTGCTTGTCAATGCTTTGTACTGCCTCCTCGTTATGCGGTCCATACGCTTGCTCTGGAGCAATCTGAACGGACTTTACTTCTCCGATTCTCATTCCAGATACGGCGGTGTCAAATCCGGGGATCATCATACCGGCGCCGACTGTAAAATTGATGGTTTCTCCACGGTCGTATGAACTGTCGAACACTGTCCCGTCTTCAAAAGTACCTTTGTAGTGTACTTGAACTTCTCTTCCTTCTTTTGCGATTGTCTTTTTTGCCATTTTATAGCATCTCCTTTTGTTTCTTCAATCATTTTACCAAGAAATATTCTTGTTTTTTCAATTATATAACTGTCTCTCTACACGTTACGCCTCCATATTACCATTATCAAATCTCAAAGTCAATAATTAATTTAAATATTTTCGAATACTTTCATATAAATAAGTCCTGAAAATTGCCTATTTGTAGAGTGGTAGTTTAGACCCCGCATCCTTATGTTGTTGAGTAAACTTACAATCTTTGGATGTCCCATATCATCTGCCATAAACGCAAGAGAAAAAGGGGTATTGGCAAACCTGACAAACTCATCCAACCTTTCTTCGAGCAGGTCGTCGACCACTGATCTAAGGTCTAGCACCCTGTCATTCTTCTGTAGTCTTCTATATTTTTTACTTTCAGAGTAATGTATCTCTAACATACCGAGGTCAACCATTCTCCAGAAATCGGACTTGCTCATGCTGTTCACTCTCTTCTTAAAGAGATAAAACCATTTCGCCCTAGTTTGCTTGAGAAGCACGGCTGTACCGATAGATGTTGTTATCATATCCCCTGGTTTTACGTTATTCTTGTACTTCACACCTCTTCTCTCGATGGATCGAGAAATTCAAGATCCCCCTCCCACATATACAAATTCTCTAAACCGAACTGCACCGTGAGTCCACCAGTGTGGTCTGGCGTAGTTATGGTAATGCCGTATGGAATCTTGGGCGCTATCAGTTGATCCGCCTGCCAGTACACATACTTAACGAGCGTTCCCGGTTTTATCGGTCTCGACTTCATTCAAAGACACCCCCCACTTAAATTTGTACCACATACGCTCATGAGCATAGTAAAGAAATGTCTTTGTCAGCAACTCAACGGCACTAAAGGTTAGTCCAAATTCTGGACTGCCTGTCAAAAACCACGCTAATAAGAACGTATCTATCGTGCCCAGTGTTCTCCATGTCATTGCCTTTGCTAAGTGTCTTCTCTTTTGTACTGCCATATACTATTTCTCCTCTAATATGCCCCGGTACTTCAACAGGGCAACTTCCTTCATTTTGCATTCCAACATCATATCATAGTCTACACCGTAATTTTCAACGGGTCTAAGTATATAGTCAGAATGTGCTTGTGCTTTGATCTTAAGATCGTTTTTTTCCTCTCTGCGTGACTCTGAGAGATGAACAACAGGTTTGATTCCATCTGGCCAGGTTGACGCTGCCATGTGCAGTGCTTGTGATTCAGACTGCCCACCCTGACAAAACCGATAGTGATGGTAGTCAAACACAATAGGCACACGCACGACTTTGTAGATGTAATCATACAAGTGTTTTGCTGACCACATGCTTGCTTTGTCGTCATTCTCCAAAGTGATACGACTCTGGCAGTTTGCGCTAAGTCGTAAGAAATTGCGGCACCATCGATCAGCAGTGTTGGCGAAATCGCCACCGTATGTGCCACCAACATGAATATTGATCTTAGCATAGGGTGACGCTTCCAATCCCATGAGGTCAAACACTTCAGAGTGAGTCTCAAGTTCCTTGATAGTCTTGTCAACTACATCTTCTCTGGGGGATCCAAGGACATTGAATGGTCCGGGGTGTGTAGTGATGCGATGACCGTTGTACCCTGCGTACTCGCCTGCTTCATCAAGGCGCCAACAAATCTCTTCGTAGTCTGGCAAGTCACGCAAACTATATTCGGATGCCCAGGGGAAAAGATCTGAAGAGAGTCTGAAGAACTTGATATTGTTGTGCTCGTTCCACTTGAGAATGGTTAGTAAGTCTTTGACATTCTGTAGTGCCAATTCTGATGCGTAGGCAATACCTTTCTCTATGAAGGTTTTCTTGATCATGGATCTGTTGGTGGTGACACGTTTAGACTTGGGAAGTCCGGACAAGTTCATATTGATGCAAGCGTATCCGAGATTCATAACATAACCTTTCGTTTGATTGTTTATAGAATATAACAAACTAGTTTTGGAATGTCAACTATTATTCGCCCAAAATCTTTTTCTGAATTGACCTTACTGCCATTCTCTGGAGGCGTGGAAGTTTCTCGTATGTTTCCAGTTCTACGCCTTCCTTTGTCGTGAAGGGTCTATTGTTGATCCTAGTCATAAACTCGCCTTCTTGACCCATAGACAGGTCTCCTGTCATGTGTTTCTTGCCGTAACCAGGAAACTCAGCGTTGTTTGTTCCAATCAAGTGCACACCTTCTCCGCCTTTTGGAAAAACTATGATAGAGTCTTGGCAAAACTTCTCACCCAGTGCTGCATGCCTGCTGATGAAGTCAGGATCATCGTTGAGGTTTACGCAAAACAAACTATTCTCTTTCACCTCTTTCGCCAACGGAGTATTGTACTTCTCTATGTAAGACCCATCAACCTTAGTGACACCATACCCGAGTCCGAGCAATGTTGCCTTGAGGTCTCGGTTCCTCTCCATGTTGTCACCACCGATCTCTGCCTTCTCTGTACAGTCATCTGATTCGTTAGCATCATCCCTGAACGCTGTGATAATAACACAGTCGTGCTCTTCGATGTGCTTGTAGATTCTACTTAGTCCAGATTCATTTACGAATCCTCGCCATTCATTTATAATATTTTTCATGTCAGTCATTGTTTTCTCTCCTTTAAACTTATCTCTAGTGATTCACCGTCATCGTCAATCCTCACGAATACCATCTCGGTGGAGCAGACATCCTTAAGATTTCCAGAGTGGGGATTGTAAGACTTGGCGTCTAACTTGATCTTCAAACTAGTACGCCCGACCTTCACAACTTTGCCGTAAATCTTAACAATGCGCCCAACCTTCACTGGTCTAAGAAACGCCACCTGGTTAACATACCTTGTCACCATGTGTGTTGATTGTGCTTTCTCGCAAGCATACGCTGCGCCTGCCTCGTCTAACCATGCAAGCATATTGCCTCCAAATAGATTACCATGGATGCCAAGGTCTTTTGCCATGCAAACTTTAGTCGTTATCAAGTCCATCTTTGTTTCCTATATATTTAATCCACGAGTACCTCTTCCTATTCTCCAGGTACGTTTCATCGATCTCTCCGGCGTTCGCCTCTTTTTCGAATGCTATAAAGTGGTACGCATCTTGACCATTGCGTGTTTTGACATACCCAACCAACCAAAAAAAACCGTACAATACATAAAATGGCAGAAATAACAGTTCCAATTGCTGCTGAAAATGTATAGTTTCATGCCTCTTTGTGACATCTGACATGAACGACCTGCAGAATACCCAGGGTCCCAGAGATATTGCGTATATATTAATTGGTGCTATCTTAGATAACCACACCGGAATTCTACTGTTCTCCACCATAATTGGTTTTAAAGATTTCAACATTTTCCACTCCCCCTATTCAGTGTCCATATCCACTTTGTATATATCCACCCACATGTCTTAAACTCCTCGAAATAACCCTCCAACTTGACTCCCGGTATCATCTTCACAAGGGTTTTTGAATCTCGTGCAAGTAGTCTTTCACAATCTACGGCAAGAACCAGCGCCATCCACTCAGATCTTGTGTAGATGTAGTGACATACTATATCACCTATCTTGGGTTTTTCTTTTATGTATATCTCTCCCACATACTAACTAGATCATTCCGTATCGACACATCCCTTAATACACTCCACCATGACTGATTCCACTGTTTTCATCGACTTATCCACATCGGAACGGTGTTTGCCATAAAAAACCATTGCAGTAAAAACTGCAGTCCACAAAATCATCGAAAGGTTTTCTATTATTCTTTTCTTATGAAACATGTTGATAACTGGTGACCTCCACCACCTTACTTAAGATGTATCGATACCTAGCAGCAACATCAGGTCTTGAGCGTGACTCCGCCTCTTTGATGAGAAATTTAACTCTCTTGAATAATATTTCAGAGTTAACGTAAAACTCCATCGCCTTAGTCAACACACTAACTGCTGTAAATCCCATCGACGCAGTCCTATCCATGAAGCAGACCTTACTCTTTCTGTCGTTTTCGAATTCCAACTTCATTATTGTCTTAGACTTTAGGTTCAAAGCATCCTTGGCGCTCGTATCAATCTGAAAATACACATCGCTAAGAGATATAGTTGACAATGATGGGTGCTTCTCTGAAAAATGCGTAACAAACGCATTGAAACCTGCATCCACCAGACCCACCCCTTGTCCGGACACAGCAACCAATTCATCACCAACCAACAAGGACATTTGTATGTTGGCACCTGATTTGTACTCTTCAAGTGTGTATGAGTTTAGTCGCATCCGAAGGGGGTCTACCAGGTACTGTTCAAAATATTCGATAATTAAATCTCTATTCATACATCCGTCTTTTCAAATCCCTGTGATACTTTGAATATTCGACGCACGCCCTTAACCTTTCTAATTGTTGTCAACACCTTAAGTTTTGCGTCTTCGGGAGATCGAAGTATGCCCGGAATACTGGGAATATACTTTATACGTAATCCCGCAACGTAATCTGTTTCAGAGATTTTTTGATTCTTCACCATGATCGTAACAACAGTGACACTCGGAATTGCTCGAATGTCCGCCACGATGTCCTCAAGTCCACGATAACCCTCTTCCCCTGAGGACTCTGCCTTGTATCCCAACATTAAATAAAATTGATAAAGAGATGTCTGCCTTGTGCGCTTGTCCCTCTCGGAAACAAGGGATTCTAAATAATCTTGTACTTCTTTCATATCGCTCCCAAGTGTAATACTGTATGTTGTAAGTAGTCACGCACAATAGTAAAAGAAGGGGCAAAAATGCCCCTTCTTTCTATCGATCACCCGATACTTACCGAGATTGGTTTCGCTTCTGGGCGCTGTGGGACTTTAACTGTCAACAAACCGTTCTCAAACTTTGCATCTGCTTTGGACATGTCAAGGTTATCGTCGTAATTCACATATGTCTTCACGAAGTTTCTCCTTGCAATCCTACTTCTTTTTCGGTTGGTCTCATCGACTTCACCAGCAACTGTAATAGTTCGCTTTCCGGGTTGCACATCGACCTTTAACTCGTCACGGGCAAACCCAGCGAGGGCAAATTCAAGGATCGTAGATCCGTCATCATCTCGATAAATATCCACAACTGGATAACCCTTTGTCGAGCGTTTGATAGCACCATCCATAAAGTGCTGGTCCCCGAAGAGGTTGTCAAAAACCTCTTCGAAATATTTGTGACCCAATAGTCCGGGTCGGTGTAGTGTAATTGCGTTCATGTTATATTCCTCCTTATTAAGCAAGTTACGCACTATGTCGAAGACCCCGAAGCGATCTTCGATCATACCTATACAATAAACACAACCGGGTCGCTTGTCAACAGTAAAGTTGAATAAAAATAATCAAAAGCGCCAAACTAAAACATATCATCGTTTTGGGAGTGAACATGGTTTCACCCAAAAGATACCAAGTTAGAATAGGGAATATTATGTACCCCATCGAGGATCCAATGAATCGCCCTGTCCAAGCAGATCCAGTTTCATCCACTATCAACTTCCACGAGTACCAAAAAAACAGCGAACACGGTACGCCCATGAGAAAGGCAGCAGATATTGGTCTGTCTTTCCACCAGTCTGACAAATACTGTGCGTTAAGTTGAAAGAATCCAATGACCTGAGCGAAGAAAACGAGCAAGATGCCCAACCAAAGTTTCATTAATGTATCTCCAAACTTATTGACGATTTTAACAGCGCCTTTTTAGATTCTATCAAGGATCTCAAGCAAGACTGAACCGTTACCATTTCCTCTTCATACAGGTCTAGCGACCCATCCTCTCTTTCGTTTGCACTATCTAATATTTGTTGAGAATAGTTTTGAGAGATGTAAGAGTTGACATTAAGTTTTGATACCTCAATGACAACCTCCTCGGTGTACTTAAGATCCTCACTAAGTGCGTCCTTCAATAAGTTATCAGTAACCATCTTATACTGTACTGCCATTTCCATTATTTCTTCGATGACTTTCCGAGTCACTAATATTTCCGGTGCCTTATGAGACAAAACCTTTACCCCAAAAATGTTTACTTTTTCTCTTCTCGGTAATCAGCAACGCTGAGATATGCATCCCTTCGTTAGACCTGACCAGACTTGCTTTATATAATTCTAATTGTCCATATTTTGTTTTCCGCACTCGCCTTTGAAATTTCTTTCTTGGCGGTGGTGTATTAATGTATTCAACACAACCCCTAATGATTTCATCATCCGTCCAATTCGGTGCCGTGTCTGCGAGAACTTTTATCTTTGTTGCAACAACCCACTTACTTGTCCCAAATCCAGGTATGTCCCAAAACATACTCCCATGATAGCGCCCGTATTTCTTGCGGTTGGTGTCGCATATGTCAACACATATATATTCTTCTTGTAACTGCAGTTCGCACTCAATCATTTAACCAACCCCTCAGGTCGTCACACCCCCCGATGAGTTTAACCTTGCCTGTAGGTCCGTCAATGCTCAACACTATCGGAACAGTATTGTGGTTATAAAATCTTTTGACTTCTTCCAAGAATTCCCTATCGTCTTCAAGGTCGAAGAAACTATAATCTAACCCAGCAAAACCAAGCAAATCTGTAGATTCAACACAGTAGGGGCACGATGACCTCCCGTACACTAAAAAACTGACTTCTCTAGCCATGGAGTAACCTCTTTTTGTTGTTCGCAACTTCTTTAACCAGGTCTTCATACCTCGCAAGCACAACGATAGTCTCCACCTGCTGACCCACAGAGTATCTCACTTCTGTTACGGACTCCCTGCTACACGGTTGATCGTTAACCTCCCTAATAACTGCCCATGGTCCAGACGGGGGACGAATAGATACTATGTATTGCGGGTTAATAGATATTTTAGTTGTTGTGAAATGTCCAGTAATCTTAGATCTTGTATCATTCTCTATCTTGTCAAGCGTCAGCATTTTCCCCTAACCCTTTCACTGACTTTGAGAGTTCTCCGACTCTTTCCAGCACTTCACCCATCTTTCTTTCCTGTTCCTCAGTCGCCTGTGGTCTTGGTGAAAAGTTTGCAAGAAATCCAGTCAGGACGCCTTCCATATCCGCCGTAGTCTCCATGATGTCCGATGAGATCATCTTTGCTGTCGTGGTTTTGGATAATGAGTTGACTCCATGATCCCCACTTTCCGACAGACCCTCACACAGGATCACTAATTCTTTCGCTTTCTTGAGGACTTCTGACGCCATTTCGCTGATGACGATTGGAATCCTCTCTGAGTCTATTGTGTAAGAAATTTTTACTTTCATTTTTTTCCTTTGTTTTAGTTGAACCCTCGAAGGGCAAATGCGCTAGCTAAACCAATTAGTGCGGTAAAGAAGGTCCACAGTATTTTAGAAGAGGTGTCTTTCCAGGACTCCAACGCTCGGATTCGGGCATAAAGTCCCTCGTCAGGATTGTAGACCGCTTCTTTTATTTTAGACACATTCTCAAGCATCTCGGTCTGCCGGGCGTTCACTGTCTCTATTGTTAAACAAACTTTATCAATCTTCCTAGTTAATTCCACTACTAACTCGTTGGGTAAACTCGATTCTGACATGCTAATAACCTCCTTTTATTCCTGAACTCTACAAATAAATAGTGACTACACTCCCACTACTCCTCAATAATGGCATAATTCGTAGTCAAAAGAGTTCCCGCTGCTGATACAGCGTTCCTTAGAGCGTTCTTAGTTACCTTCGCAGGATCAATTATTCCCGATGTGTACATGTTCGTTGCCACACCATCGAGAAAATTAAATCCCACATCGAATTGCTCGGCATCAATAATCTTATCGACATCCTGGTAGGTATATCCAGCGTTTTGTGCCATCGCTGCGATGGGTGACTGCAGAACATGAAGGAAGATTTCTGCAGCATATTGTTCATCCTCAGTCAATTCTAACGGCGATACGTCCTCTGAGAGCGATTTAGATATGCGATAGAGGGTAAGACCCCCGCCCGGAACTAAACCCTCTTGTTGAGCAGATCTGACCGCCTCTAGTGCGTCTTCTATTCGGTGCTTCTTCTCCACCATCTCCACTTCGGTAGGCGCACCAACTCTGATAATAGCCACACCGCTAGACAATCTTGTTATTCTGTTCTGTAGTGCCTCGGCGTCGTCCATGGATTGAGATGTATTGATTTGCGTTTTTATGTCTTCGATTCTAGAGTGCATCTCACCGTGATCTCCGCCGCCGCCAACGATAATGGTACCGTACTTAGATATTTCAATCGTGTGGCAGGTACCAAGGTCATTAATGGTTACGTCACGCACCTGATCTCCGAGCATCGTCCTAAAATATTTAGCGCCGGTGGCGATTGAGAGATCCTCCATCATTGATCGACGTTCTTCGCCATAACTCGGAGACTTGACTGCAGTGACCTTCATTGATCCACGCACAGAGTTCATGATTAGTGCCGACAATGCTTGTCCCTCAACACTGTCACAAATAAAGACTACAGGTTTCTGTTCTCTTGCGGCGATCTCCAAGACTGGCAAAATAGTCTGCACTTGATCGACTTGTGCATCGCACAGGAACAGTAGCGGGTTCTCATACCTACAGATAGATCTCCTCTCGTCAGTTATAAAATAGTTTGATAAATATCCAGATTGAAACCTAAAACCCTCAACCAAGTCAAGCGTTGTTTCGGTGGAGCGTCCGTCCTCAATTGTAACAGACCCCCCTTTACCAACTTTGTCCACTGCTGTCGCTACAAGATCTCCAATGACCTGGTCGTTATTCGCAGAAATCTTTGCGACGAATGCGACGTCATCTGCGCTAGAAATAGGTCTAGATATCTCTTCTATCTTTTCGCACACCATATCACATACTTTGTCTAGTCCACGCTTAACCTCGACCGGACTAAGACCTTTATCAATAAGATCTAGTGACTTTGAAAATATCGCCCTCGCAAGTATGGTAGATGTAGTAGTGCCGTCACCTGCGTCTGAATTGGTCTTTTCCGACGCCTGCTTTACAATCTCGACTGCTGCGTCCTGGAAAGGGTCGTCAAGACTCACAAACCTAGCAACCGTTACGCCATCTTTTGTGATTATTGGTTTACCATCCTTATTCCTAAGAATGACGTTGCGACCCTTGGGTCCATATGTTGACGCTACGTTGTCGGCGAGTTTGTTGACGCCGTCAAGCATTAGGCGATGGAGTTCCTTACCGTCAGAAAATTGCTTCATTATTACCTCTCTTTGTTATACTTTGATATTTATTATAATAAACACGTTTTGCTTGTTTGTCAAGGGTTTTTTAAACTTGAGTTGAGTTTTGCCCAATGCGCCTAAGTGGTTTTGACATTATCCTTATGGATAAACTGGCAGACTTTATAATCGTGATTCCATGCACTTCTTCTGTTTCAATCTCTACCCCCATGGATTTAAGATAATCCTCCTTGGTGGTTCCCTCAGGGGGATTTACAAAATTAATCTGCGTGATCTCCGCTGCAGTAAATGGTATTTTGTGTCCATTGGGTCCAAACCTACTGTGGAATACAGGTTCGTGCTGACCTGTAGGTAATTCAGGTTTTTGATATATACTATCAGCAGAGATAGTGACTTCAGACTCCCCCGTCTTCTTAACATTGAAATCACCAAACACTAAATATTCTGCTGCGTCAGGACCTGAACCATAGACCATTGCAGTCCTCCTGGCGGACCGTTTCTTCATAGGTCGGTGGAATCCAGCAGTTGATCTTTTTGGACCATCCTTAGAAAACAATATATCCATACGCCACTTTCTAATTGCCGCCTCCATGAAGTCTGATGCGTCTTTTTTATCACTAGAAACAAGGTTTTTATACGCTTCGAATCCCGGTGCCTTGTGGGAAATTCCCGTGCCAGGCACAATTCCATCCTTACTGGCAGCGTAAAAATCAGACATGCCAAAGCGTTCCGGATTCTTCACGAAACCTCCCACATTTTCATACCTACTTCCACCCATAACAATAGTACCTGGTGTTTTCATACTTATCCCAGCATCAAAAAGTTTTCTATTCAAGTCGTTAAGGTACTCTTCTTCGATAGCATCCGACTGCTCTGAAGCAGTACGTAAATACTTAACTCTCTTACCGGGTTGAACGCCTGTTAAGGTTATGTTTTCGTCGTCTAAAAAAACCGCACCGGTGAGAAACTTTGGTCTCTGGTTGCCTAGTCTGTTGGCGTCTGAAATTAAAGAAATTAACTCTTCCTGACTGTAGGATTTCTTGGTGAAATAAAACCTCAAGACCAACCCATCTGCCGACTTGAATTGTTTGGCGAATATACGTCCCGATGATACGGACTGCAGTACCTTGATGGTCTTGTAGTTTTTGTACTTCCCGAGAGCATCAGAGACGATTGGGAATACCAACTTCTTCAGTTTGCTTGCAGAGTACAGTGTCGGGTCAACGTAATAAAAACTCCTTACGCTCCTTACCGTACCCTCTGAAACGATTGACATCATTTCGACCATCTGCTCTAGTAGTACTTGTCTATTCATAGATAATCGTCTGCAATCCCATACTTGATAGCTTCCTCTGCAGATAAATAGACGTCGACGTTGTTTAAAAGTAATTTTTTAATCTTTCGCCTGGACAGTTTCGTGCACGAACAGAGGTAGTCGAAGTACATATCTTGAAGTTCCTTCGTCTCCCTCATTTCGTTTTCTACATTGGGAAAAGATCCGTGATGACCGCTGATCACACTGTGGAGCATAACTCGACAATTCCGGCCGATCTTTCTCATACCCTTGGTTCCGCTGGCAAGCATTAACACTCCCGCAGACATTACCTTACCAATACCAACAGTCTCAATATCACAACCCCTCTTGATCATTTCCATTATATCTAGGATAGAAAACATATCAGAAACTACGCCGCCATGGGTAGATATATACACCCTGAACGGTCTGATAACCGACATGGCCGTGCCATCATCCGCTTCAAGGATATCTTCCTTTGTGTGGTTGAAGTACAGCATCGCCTGGACAACATCTGATGCCATCCTCTCATTAATATCTCCATAGCAATTTATTGAACGAATATCATCTTTACCATCAGACTGTCCGCCGATGTTATTGATGATATACAAGGGTTGCCCCAACTCCTCAGACAAGGCGCTGGTGGTATCAACAGGAAGCGACTGGTCCTTTTTCTTTTTGTCAGATGACTTTTTTGGCATTATAAACTCTCTCCTTATCAGTGGGTGTTCTCTCTACGATTCTGTATGGGAATTTTCTTAAAAAAGATTTCCATTTGACGTCGTTCTTGAACGCCATTTGGAATATCAATATCGTCTCTTTGCTTACAGGTGAGAAACCTTCCGCACACTCTCTCCAACCTTTCAATACATTGATGATTGGTTTGATCTTACGTCCGTCTTTATAGGACACCTGTATTCTACATACAACCGACTTGTCGTCGTTCTTAGTCTGTCTCCAAGCAGTAATATTCATGATTTGCTTGACCCTTTCCGTAATTCTAAATACTTGTGATACTTCCTAGGGATTGATCCGACCAGTATTGAGGTCGTTATTAGATCCCAGTTCTTTATTAACTCCCTTTCGGGGGCGCATTGGTTGGCGGATTCCTCTTTCGATAATCCAACCTCCTCTAACCATTCCTCCTTCGTTTTAAGAGCAGATTCTAACTGTTTTCTTGTTCTCAGTATAATTGGCACATAACTTGCGATGATCGATACAAAGATCTTTCTTTGTTCGTTGGTGTAAATCAGGCGCCTCAACATCAAAGATAGTGAGGCGCCGGTGATAAACCATATTAGTGAAGGTAACATTTCCATACTCTTAATATATCAATTCCCTTTCAGGAAGTCAAGTATAAAGTCAGTCTTTTATAGTTTGATGGATTCTGCGATGCGCTTGGCAACTCTTGCTGCAATTCTCTCTGCAACTTCTTCCAATTCTTCTTGATCCATCTCAGAAAGATCGTCAGTCTCTGCCAACTCCTCAGGTTCTTCGTCCATTTCTGGTTCTTCGTCCTCAAGTCCTGGCTCCTCATCCATCTCTGGTTCTTCGCCCTCTCCCTCTTCGCCCTCAACGGCAGACAGGATCTGGTCTAAGATGTCACGTGCAGTTCTCAACGAAGCGACGTCTCCCTCGGGGACATCAACCTCGATGTCTTCCATGTCTCCACCCTCTTCAGGGGCATCCATAGGATCCTCTTCCATCTCCGAGTCCATCTCCATTTCTGCGTCTGCAGGAGCTTCCTCTTCTGCTTCCATTTCGTCCTCTGCGGCGTAACGCATTTCTTCAAGGTCGTCAGTATCCTCTTCCATCTTCTTTCGACCTTCTTCGTCTTCTTTGGACGCTCGCATCTCTTCGATGTCTTCCCCCTCATCGAGTTCTTCGTTCTCTTCGAGTTCATTTTCTTCGTCAAAAACGTATGCTTTTTCGTGAATTGGTCTCAGTCCGGCAATTTGCCAAAACCTTCTTGTGGTTGCCTCGTTTAAGAGTGCTTTCTTTGTTCTATTAGACATGTCTTTCTCCTTTTAGAAAAATAGTATTTTTGTTAACAATAATAAATAGAATAAACAGTATGAAAAAGAATAGTTAAATTATTCTACAAACTGTTTAAGGTTCTTTTTGTGAGTTAGTTTTCTCAAAGCATTAATCTCTATCTGCCTCACCTTCAAATAGTTGATCTGCAAGCGGTCTGCAACTTCATGTAATGTCAACCCTTTATCACAACCTCCTTTTCCCTTTTCCTCAATCGATATCAAACTACAGTTGTACTCGTCTGGGTAGTCAATCCATTTTCTGCATCCTCCATTTGGACACTCTGTTGTCAATTCTTTGCACAGTCGTGCGCACTTTGGCAATTCGCTCATTATATATCTTCATCTCCTCTCTCAATTAAGTCGAAAACAAAGTCAATATCACACTCAGTTAGACCGAGATCTTGCAGGATTTGGTTACCTTCCTGCATGTCCTCCTTTGTCTTTGCTATCTTTCTCTTACCGATTCTTGCACTCCTCTCTTTCACTTCTGTCACAAATGATATCAAGTTGGGGTCGTTACTTATGTATCCAGTTATGATCGCTCTGAAAAACTGTGACTTGGATAACCCATCTCGGCGCAACCTCACCACTAGGTCCGCATGTCGCTTGTCAGTGTCCGAGAACATTATTGCCTTCTCGTCACGACCGTATCCGCCACGATAACTCACCTTACCCCCAAAATGTGCGTACTGCTCTCTACTTGCGATGCTGAAGTTTGTACGATAAATTCAGCACATGCTTGTAGTTGAGTTATATTTCTTGCACCACTGTAAGATAGTCCGGACCTGATGTTCTGCGTGAGATCATTTATTATATCGATAACAGACCCCTTGTGAGATATTGTTGTAGATATACCCTCCAATGATCTTGCTTCACCTCTCCAGTCCGTCTGAGCTTCAACTGATGCCATTCCCCTGTATACTTTATATTTATTTCCGTCATTCCCCTGGAACACCTGACCGGGACTCTGATCCGTTCCCGCCAACATTGAACCAAGCATGACAAAGTCTGCACCAGCAGCGAGGGCCTTGACAATGTCCCCGGCGGTCTTAATTCCGCCATCGGCAATGATTGGTACCCCATCCTCATACCCACAAGTCAACACAGATTCGAAAGTTGGAACTCCATGACCTGTCTGTATCCTAGTAGAGCAAATTGATCCGCCACCAATACCGACTCTCACAGCGTCTGCACCCCATTCCGAAAGTGCCTTATACCCTTTGGGCGTTGCGACGTTGCCAGCAATTATAGTTATTCCTTCCCCATACTTGTCTCTCAGCGACTTTAAAGCTCGCTCAACCAAACTATGGTGCCCGTGAGCGACATCTAAACAAAAGATGGAGACTTTTGAGTGCTCATGTAGATGAGCGACCCTTTCCAAGTAATCTCCACTGGCGCCGATTGCTGCAGCAGCATTAAGTGGTGTCATTTGCGCCTGTTCAGATATTGAACAGTACCTATGCGTCACGGCAAGTCCTCCGAGTTCACCTATCGCTGAGGCCATCTCTGCACCTGTAACTGTATCCATTGGACTGGATATGATCGGTAGTTGATATCGGCGGTTGCGAATATTTCTAGAGATATCAACCTCAGACCTGGACTCGATGTTACTAAACTGTGGTGCCAACAGCACGTCGTCAAAACTATGCGTCGGTCTTCTCATTGCGTACCTCCTCTTGCAGATCTTTTATGAACTTAGTTGCTGATTCCCAACAAGTTGGGCAGTAAAGATTTACCTTATCTTCTTTTTCTCTCACCACTACATTCCAGGTCATCGCTTGCTCTTTGTTAGATCGATCATATGGTTCGAAGCACGTCAAGCAGTGGTCTGGTATTTTGTCGAAAAGGTTCAATGTCCGCTTCATATCTTTTTTGGACTGCTTTTGTTTCGACCTTCTGATCTTTCTAGACGCTCCCATCACAAACCCGTGGATCCAAACCCGCCGTGGCCACGAGAAGTGTTGGTTGGATATATTTTATCCTGCTTGATCTCACGAAGACCCGGTTGCTCTATTCTCACAAAAACTCCCTGGGCGATTTTTTGACCAGGTTCGATATATTGAATGTTTTTGCCTACGTTTTGCAGATTTACAAATATTTCTCCATCATAACCTTCATCAACAACACAGGCGCCTGTAATCAATTGTGTCTTCGTAGCTATGCCAGACTTGTTCATTATCTGTAGCATGCAACCCGATGGGACCTCCATTTTTATCCCCGTCTCCAACAACATACTGTCTCCCGGTTTGACCCTGACTGCTGCGCCTTCGACGGGACAAAAGAAAAAGTCCATCCCAGCATCAGTTCTATGGGCACGTGACGGAATCTTTGCTTCTGGTCGAACTTTATAAACATTGACAAAATTCTCTTCCCAAGTCATCTTACCACCTCCTCTGTAGCACCTACCACCACTCTCTTCAATCCCTTATCTCTCTCTACATTGAACGCAATTGCACGATATCCCTTGTTTGCTGGATCCATGTCGTTAATCAAATATCTGGGTCCTCTCTCGATGCCCATCAGCAACTTATCCCATGGAACGTCCCTCAGGAGAAGTTCCTTTACGGTATGATTCCGATACTCTTCTGGTCTGGCGGTTGTGAACACAATCATACACCCCTCTCTTTTCCACTTCTTCAACTTCTCCAATGCTCCTGGAGTCATGACTGGTTTCGTAGTCTTAAGTGTCTCAAACTTTCTATACTCAAATATCGTCCCATCAATATCGCAAAATATTGTCCTATTCTTCTTTGTCATATGTACCTCCTAGCACACGCTCTTGTTCAAATCTTGTTCACTTATCAATGTATATGTAAATGAGTTGCCCCACTTGTCAGCAGACTTGTTACAAGTGTCCATAAACTCATAGAAGTCCTTGCTACTCTGAAACACCTGACATCCTGCCGATACTCCGCCGGTATACTCTCGCTCGTCTGAACCGAACTGTCGGTGAATGTTGATGCCGTACATGCCCTCGTCTTCTGGTCCCACATAGTCTGGCGTAGAGTCCCTATTGTCGTCTCGCCACACACGTACCTTGCCAGAGCGCTGGCAGAGTGCAGTGTATTTTCGTTTACCTCCGTGGGTATCGATCTTATATGTCGAACGATATTGCCCCGGAACTAGGATCGCTGTGCCCTTTGAGTTGATTGGGCGCTTGAGAATATTCATACCAGGTTCAGTTGTCGCTGGGTAAATATCACACACCCACTCTCCACCTACCTTATACAAGAGGTTGATGAAGTCATCAAACTTTGTTGCATCACCTGATTCATTTCTCACTCCGACGATGTTCAAGTTGTAGTCGCCATTTTCAAAAAAGGCGTGACCCTTACTCTCAAAAGCAACCTTATATTGGTCAGCAATAATCTTTGCCGACAGTCCCTTAAGTCTAGACATTGTGTTTCCTCCTATGCTAATATCTTAAACATTTTTCTAACCGACCTTGTACTAAATCCCCACTGAGCATCCCAGTTCAATCTAGCCATATAAGGTCTGTTAATATAAATCTTGTCCTTATTGGGGTCCACACCCCAACACTTAATTGTATTTTCTTCCGAATTAGTGTCAATCACTTTTACCAGATAAAACAGTTTACCATTTTTCGTCTTCTTTTGCAAGACTTCTCTTGGTATAAACCAACAAACTTGCAATTCTTGATCAAACTCCGAAATAGGGGGTATCATCATTTCATCGAGGCGAGACTGAAGCGCTTCGTCGACAACAGAACTGACAGGGAAAACACCAACCAAATTGACAAGATGTTGTAACTTCTCCGCCTCAGTGAAATCTCCTTCGGGTTCAAATCGTTCTATGTTTTCAAGCAGGTTCTTCTCCTTTCTTGGGCGTTCGACAGCAACTGCGGACCAAAAGTGCTTTAATCCCGAAAATCTTTCATCCATGAGGCAGTTAAGTGCCTGACTTAGTGTCAACGCATTAACCGCCTTCTTATTCAGTTTGGAATATACAATATTCTCGTTAAATAGAAACTCCTCTACCGTACTAAACGGTCTGTTTTCTATGATTTGTGCAATAGCGGTTGACCCCAAACCTTTAATTGACGACAAGGGTTGTATAAGAGTCTTA
>Ga0181417_1000046_pt1 | contig 35414 bp, 42 predicted proteins | sample 40SPOviralmetaG_FD_130142 | JGI IMG/M metagenome (GOLD analysis project Ga0181417, IMG submission 130142) | Marine viral communities from the oligotrophic San Pedro Time Series (SPOT) site, San Pedro Channel, CA, USA - 40 SPOT_SRF_2013-02-13 | ecosystem: Environmental > Aquatic > Marine > Strait...
AATATACCTCCAAATAAATTTTATAACTCATTATCAAACGTTTATAAAGAAGATTTAATTACAGAATTAGATAAAAAAACAGGTATACTTTCTAAAAAGAATATTAATAAACTTTTTTAAATGATTAAGACAGGTGTTTTAAGTAAACCCGTAAAAAGGGTGTGGGTATTAGGCGATCTTCATTTTGGAGTTAGGTCTAATTCAATGGAATGGTTACAGATTCAGAAAGATTTTTTTGAAGAAGTATTCATTCCTAATTTAAAGAAACACGTGAAGCCAGGAGATGTTTTGGTACAGGTAGGCGATACGTTTGATAACCGCCAGAGTATAAACATCAAAGTTTTAAATTATGCCATGGATTTATTCGAGAGGCTAGGTGAAATATTACCAGTCCATGTAATTTGTGGAAATCATGATATTTGGGCTAAGAAAACAAATGAAATTACTTCAATTGATACTCTTAAATGGATCCCAAATGTACAAGTTTATACAGATCCTATTGAATATGTTTGGAATGATAGAAAGATATTGTTAATGCCATGGAGAAGAGATTCAGCACATGAAGCTGAAACATTAGCAGACTATCCACAGAGTGAAATTGTATTTTGCCATTCAGAAGTTAGAGGTATTTACTTAAATTCAAAAGTAAAAAATCAACATGGTAATGAGACAAATATCTACTCAAAATATACAAGAGTTTATAGTGGCCACATTCACTTTAGACAAGAGAAAGATAAATTGTTAATGGTAGGAGTTCCTTATGAATTAACAAGATCAGATATGAATAATCAAAAAGGATACGATCTTGTAGACTTAAAAGATATGAAAGAAACATTCTTTCCAAATAATCATTCTCCAAGATTCTTAAGGTATAATATAAAAATGTTATATGATATGCCATTAGAAAACTTTAAGGCACAGATTAAAAATAATTTTGTAGATTTATATGTACCTTCTGAAATTGCAACATCGTCTGCGCTTTCTAATTTAATTAATAAGGTACAAAAGATTGGAAGAAGGATTGAGCCAAACATTTATCAAGAAGATAACTTTATAGACAAAGACTTATATGACTTAGATGAGATAGAAGAAATGCAAAAGAGCTATAGTGTTATGGGACTTTGTGAAAAGTATGTAGAATCTTCAACATTTGATAAAAAGCTTAAGAAACAAATTAAAGATAAATTAAATCAACTTTATAATAGTTGTGTAAATAATTACGATTTAAACGATGAAAATTAATAGCATAGAATTTAAGAATTTTGCAAGTTATGGTAATCAAGCTCAAAAAATAGAGTTTGAAGATCAAGCACAATTGTATTTAACATTAGGTAAAAACGGACATGGAAAAACTACAATTGCAAATAGTATTATATATGCACTATATGGTAAGGTTGAAGGTGTAAAACTTGCTGACTTGCCAAATAGAATTAATAAAGAATTGTGGGTTAAAATAAACTTACAATGCAAGCATATGAATGTTGAAATCGAAAGAGGGTTAATGCCAAATCGATTTAAGGTTTTAATTAATGGCGTAGAGTTTGATAAAGCAGGTAAAAAATCTGTACAAGAATATTTAGAAGATGAGATATTTGGAATACCATATCATGTATTTAAAAACATTATTATTTTAAGTATCAATGACTTTAAGTCTTTTTTAACAATGAACAATCATGATAAAAAACAAATTATTGATAGAATGTTTGGTTTTTCAGTTTTAAATGATATGTTTAAGAATGTTAAAGAAGAGCGTAAGCAAATTAAAATGGAAATAGACTCTTATGATTCTGAACTTAATCAGATTATGGAATCAATTTCTTCAGTTAGACTTAAACTAAATAATCTTGTTGAAGAGTCTCATAAAAAAGATAAAGAAAAGGTTGAAGCATTAAAGGATGAGCTATTAGATCATGGAGATAATGTTAAAAAATTAAACGAAGCAAGAAGTACAATAGATGGTAAAATACAAACTATAAATGATAAAGCAGGTAGCATGGGTATTCAGCAGCGAGATCTTGAACGAGAGAATCAATACCTACAGAAAAAAATTGAATTGTACGAATCCGGCTTTTGTGGCTCATGTGAAACAAAGCTAGATACAGATTGGCACCATAAAAAAGGAGATGAGTTTAAGACGCAGATTGAAAGCAATAATGAAAACTCTGGCAAATTAAAAGAAGATATTACAAAAGCTGAAGAAAAAGTAGGAGACTTAAGAAGTAAAAGAAAACAAGTTGAAACAAGAATTAACAACTTAAGATATTCTATTAAAGACATTAAAGATGAATTAATTAAAATTAAAGAGTCTACTCAAGACGAAAATCAATTTCAACACTTAAAACAAATTATTGCAGAGTTTGAAAAGTCAGAAGGACAAAAGTCAGGGAAGAGAGAAGAGATAGCACAACAAGATGCATTTATGACGATCTTAGAAGAAGTCTTAGGAGATGATGGTGTAAAGAATCTTGCAGTACAAACAATATTACCAGGCTTAAATGCTAATATTGCAATGATGGCTCAAACAATGCACCTTCCATTTCATATTAGATTTGATGATAAGTTTGATTGTATTATTAATCACTTAGGAGAAGATATAAATCCTCTAACACTTTCAACAGGTGAAAGAAAGAAGGCAGATTTTATAGTTATTATTGCTATTATTAAAATATTAAAACTAAGGTTTCCACAGCTTAACCTTATGTTTTTAGATGAGTTGTTAAGTTCAGTCGATCAAGATGGAGTCTATAATGTACTTAAAATTCTTAATGAAGTAATTAAAGAAAATGGACTAAATACGTTTGTTATTAATCACACTGAATTGCCGCATGAGATCTTTGATCAGAAAATACAAATTCACAGAGAGAATGGATTCTCAAAATTTACTATTGAAAAAATTGAGTGATATATAATAAATGGCAACATATAACTTAAAATACAATAGAGACGACAGTGTTATTAGACACCTTATAGTAGGCCTCTTAGCTGACTTAAATAAAAAGGTTAGTTTTTATAGACAGCTTGATACCAATACTCGTACAGAAATAGATGTTCCTTTTTATTATTCAATTACAGGAGATGAAAATTTTTTAAAAGATAACTTTCTTTTTTCAACAGCAAATGGCTTTGAATGTAGTCCAAATCCAGTTGGAGCAGATGGTAATTATGATGTAGTACCAAGAGGAGTTGTTAATCTTACATCAATGACAGTTGATCCAGCTCGTTTAGTAAATAAAAGAAATATCGGAGAATACAGTAAAATGAATGACCAAGGTCTTTTAGAGGGTTACAGGGCCGAGTTTGAAATGATTCCGATGACATTTTCAGTAGATATAGAAATATTAGTGAGTAGTCTCTTAGACATATTTAAGTGTACTGAACAGCTAATAAAAAAATTATATAAGTCTAATCAATACAATGTTGAGGTTGGACATTTAGATGAAGGACTATACAGATTAGCTGCTTATTATGCGATGCCAGACGATTATGGTAAAGAAAACCCTATTGAATATACCTTTGACGATAAGGGTAATTATAAAATAACATTTAGTATTGATATAAATTCATCTATGCCAGCTATAGATTTTGATACAGAGAGACATGTTGGAAACAGAATGTTTAAATTGACTCATAATATAGAAGATGGTAAAACGACTAACGAAACTATTGACCAAGGCTTAGATATATAATTAATATATAAAAATAAACAAATACATTAAAAATGGCACAAGTTACAAAACAAATTATATCACCTGTATTCGTTACTGAATCAGGAGATAGTTATATTGCATTAGATGGCAAAGCATTTTTAGTTGGTGAAAATACAATTACTGAAGCAGAAATTACTACAGCTCCTGGTGAGTTTAGAAGTCTTGTTTTAGCATTAAACAATTTTACATTAACTAATGAAGGTTTAATATGGTTTAATGGAATTAATAGAATTAGATTCGTAAAAGAATCAAACAACTTTTTCGTTAACAATAGCGAGGTTTTAGCTGAAAGTTTAACAAATCACTTATTAGCATCAGGTATTGTAAATTACACAAACAAAACAAAAATTCAACTTTTTGAATATGCTGCACAAAATATTAACAATTTCGTATCTCTTGATTTTGCTCAAAAAATAGAAGAAGGTAACGTTAAGTGTTATGTTATGAAATTAAACGAAGACTTCTTTGTTTATAGAATGAATGAAGCAAATAAGATTTATAAGTTTGGTAAATTAGATGCAAATGCTGCATTTGATTATGTTAAAGAGCAAACAGGTTATGAAATAACTGATATGACTCAAGAACTTTTAGAAGGTGCAAGAAAAGAAGCTGCTGAAAAATTAGAGAAAATTAATTTATTAGAGCAAATGATAGCATTCTTAAAAGATCAAAGAGGAGTTATTGCTGAAGCTGACAAATCAATTCAAGAAATTAAAGAAGCTGATACACTAATCAATAGTGAAATTAAAAGATTAGAAGAAGAGGTTGAAGCTATTAAAAACGGTACTGAAAAAGTAGACGAAGGTTGTGGAAAATGTGGAACAGACGGATGTGTTTGTGAAACTGAAGCTACAACTGAAGAAACTGAAACTGAAGCTACAGCTGAAGAAACTGAAGCTACAACTGAAGAAACTGAAGCTACAACTGAAGAAACTGAAACAGAAGCTACTAACGAAGAAGCTGGAGATGAGGCAGGTGTTGAAGCTGAAGATATTAAAGCTGATCATACTGAAGTTGATAGCGATGAGAAAAGAGAAGCTAAATCTGAAGAAGCAGATGATTCTGCACCAAGCGACGAAGGAGAAGACGGAGCTAAAGAAGTTGCTGAAGCTGAAGTAACTGAAGATGATGCTGAAGATATTGAAGATGCTGAAGCTGAAATGGGAGAACCTGAAAAATCTGAAGAAGATCAAGAAAAACTAGAAGCTCCTATGGATGAGGCCGATGTTGAAGAAGAATTAGTAACTAGACAAGATGGTTATGTACCAGGAACTCTTAAATACGAAACTGATGATTTTGCAGAAGGTACAGAAATTCAAATAGATGCTGAAGCATATACAACTTCTGGACAAGATGAATCAATTACAGTATTCGTAAATGAAAAGCCATTAAAGGTAAATAAAAGAGACGTTGAATTAGCTGACGGCGAAACAGTATAAAAAATTAAATATTTAAACATGAAACGCATTAAACTATTTGAAGACTTTATACAGCTTAATGAGGCATTTAAGGTAGGTGATTATATAAAACACACAGAAAAATCACCAAGTAGAACCGTATTTGGTAAAATTGTAAAAGCAAATAAAAAATCTGCTTCAATTGTAATTTTAGGATCAGGTGGTGCAAATGATAAACAACCAACTACTAGAATGGAAACATGGGAAGGCGGAAAGTACGTAGACTTTGGAAAACATTCTAAAAAAGAACTAGATGATATAGCTAAAAAACTTTCACCAGGTGATGGTTATAAGTACGTTGACATGGAAACATGGAACGTTTAGTAAAAAATTAAATAAAATTTGACGTTAAACTACAAATCTCTCATTTAACTCAAATACAGTAGAAAAAGATCAATTGGAAACAATTGATCTTTTTTTTATATAATATCTATAAATTTAAAAGATGCCAAGAAAAAAGAATTATTTAAACAATAAAGACTTATATGCACAAATTGTACAATCATTGGATGATGATAGACTAACAAGAGATGCAGAGAAAATGTTACAGTTACTTGCTGAGAAAGCAATTAATAGATTAACTTATGTAAATGAAGATGATAGAAAAGATTGTTTGCAATTCGCTCTATTAGATTTATTAAAATATTGGAGAAACTTTAACCCTAAATATACAAACGCATTTGCATACTTTACGGAGATAGCAAAAAGAGGTTACGCAAAGGGTTGGAATAAACTTCACCCAAATAAAACAAAGGGAACTATCTCAATGGATAGAATAAATTCTGCAAACTCAAGAGAAGACGGTGGCGGCGGAATGTTTAATATCTAATAATGTCAATAAAAAACGTAAGACCGACAAAAAACTCAGGCTTTAATCAAGGCTACTATAATCCAGTATATCCAGAAAAATATGCTGGCAATCCACCTATAATATACAGGAGTTCATGGGAACTTAAGTTTATGAAGATGTGCGATAATAGAGAGGATATTGTGTTGTGGTCAAGCGAGCCAGTTGAAATAAAATACTGGAGTTCAATGGATAAAAAGGAACATTCATATTTTCCAGATTTTTATATAAAGGTAAAGAAAGAAACAGGCTTTGAAGAAAGTCTCATTGAGATTAAGCCTGAAAGTCATATAGTAAAGCCACAACCACCTACTAAAAATTCAAAACAGGCATTAAAGAATTATAAATTCCTTGCAGAACAGTATGTTAAAAATAGAGATAAATATAAATATGCACAGGAATGGTCTAAGTCAAGAGGATTTAGATTTGTTGTAATGACAGAAAAGAGTCTTAAATAATGGCAAGAGTTAGACAAGACATAAAGGAATTAATTAAAGAATCAGGCGGTAGGACTAGAGCTAAAAGAGCTGCAGAAAGTTGGTATGAGAATGGAAAGAAAACAGCAGCTGAAAAAAGTGTACAAACCACTGGAGGTAGGTTTCAGCCAGGTAAAGTGTATGTGTTTAGATATAATCCTAAATATGCAACTGAATTACCATGGTATGATGCAAATCCAGTTGTATTGGCCCTTGATCCTGATGGAAATAACGATATTGGCATTAACTTAAATCTTCTTCCAAGTGATGTCAAAGAAAGATTATTAGATAGAATCTATAATGCATATGAAAGTGAAATTAAAAGAGAATCTGTAGGCGGCAAGAAAAATGATGCACGTAGACAAAGTCAACTTTCAATTAGATGGGAAGAAGCAAAGAATTTTTTAGCAAGTTATAAATTTGCTATTAGACAATACATACCTGGTAGAAAACTTGGACAGTCGGTGGTCAGTTATGAAAATTGGTCAAAGATCGTTCTCTGTGATTTTGCAGACTTGAATGGTACCACATATGCCCAATTAGTGAACGAGTTTAGAAACAGGTAAAAAAAATTGAATATATAAATTGAAAAACTATTAATTAAATTATGGCAGGTTTTGCAGATAAGGATCCAAGAAATGGTCCATTAAGTAATAAAAGACCATTTAGGTTAAATAATACATTAAAGTTACTTTCATCATTCGGTATGAGATATGATGATATGATACTTAGACAGTCTCAGGCAGTAGGTCCATTAGAAGATAAGTTTGGTTATGGCCAAATGAATCCAATGGGATTAGATAATGATGATATGTATGCAGCATTTGCTGCCTTGTCAATGGCCGATACTACAATGCGAAAAAATATTCCTTTTTTCGATCAACAATATGAAGTAAAAAGAGAAGAACTTAGAAGATTTTCAATTAATGATGAAATAGAAGATATTTTAGATATATTATGTGATGAAACAATAGTATATGATAATAAAAATTTCTTTGCTTCTCCTGAAATACTTGGAGTTGAGGTTGCAGATGGAATTCAAAAAGATTTAAACAGATATTTTAGACAAATATATCATGCATTTGGCTTTAACTCAGATCAATCGGCTTGGTATTATTTTAGAAAATGGTTAACAGACGGTTATCTTGCATTTGAAATTATTTATTCTCCTGATCAAAAGGAAATTATAGGTTTTAAAGAACTTGATCCAATCACATTAGTTCCAGGTTATAATAAAGAAGATGGTAAAAAAGTATGGGTACAATTTAAAGACGATCCAGTAAAAGAAAGAAAATTATATGATTCTCAAATTATTTACCTTTCTTATTCTTCTATAACTACAGCAGGTAGAGTTAGTTATGTTGAAAGACTTATTAGATCTTTTAACTTATTAAGAATTATGGAACATACGAGAATTATTTGGGCAGTTACAAATAGTTCTTATAGAATGAAATTTGTTATACCAGTTGGTGGTAAATCTAAAACAAGAGCAAAACAATCACTTGCACAGTTAATGAATTCATATAAAGAAGTAGTTGATTTTGATTGGGAGTCTGGTTCTATGACAACAGATGGTAAACCCATGTTACAATTTAATAAAGAATATTGGTTACCAAGTAAAGACGGTGACAGCCCTGAGATTGAAACATTAGATGCATCAGGACCAGAATTATCAGATACAGAAGCACTTAAATATTTCTCAGATAAACTTAAGCATGTTTCTAAAATACCTTATTCTAGATTCTTATATGAAGACGGCGGTGGAGATTTTAATCTTGCTGCTGATGGAATGATTAGAGATGAAATTAAATTTAGCAAATTTATAAAGAGACTAAGAGCAGCTTTCCAAGAAATATTAGTAAAGCCACTTTATTTACAAATGTGTATTGCATATAAAGACCTTGCTGAAGATCCACAATTTAAAACTCAAGTTGCATTAAGATATAATAGAGATAATGACTTTGCTGCATTAAAAGAAATGGAAATCATGGAAAGAAGATTAGAATTCGTTTCCACAATGAGAGATAGTTTAATGACAACGAATCAAGAAACTATGGAAGAGGAATACTACTTTGATATGGAATTCTTAGTTGATAGATACTTACAATTAAGTCCAGATGATATTGCTGCCAATGCAGCTGCTAAGTCTAAAACTGATAGACAAGAAGAAGAGGAGCCAGAACCTGAAGACCCAATGGGAATGGGAATGTAAAAATAGTTAAATAATGTGTTAAAAAAATACAATGAATTTTTAAATGAAAGAGCAGCTCCTAATAAAGCTACAGTAAAGTATATGATAGCTAAAAAATTTGCAGGAGTGCCTGTCAAAATAGCAAAACAGCTTATTAGACATAATAAAAGAAAGGAAGATATTGCAGCAATGATTAAAACAGCTGAGACTAGGGAAGAAAAGGCTAGATTAAAAAGGCAATTGTTATTAATGAGTAAAAAGGAATTTGAATTAAAGAAAAAGGCTCAACTAGCAAAGAAAAAGGCTAAAGCTGACAAAAAATAAAAGAATATATAATTTATTATGATACTTAAAACATATAACGAATTTTTAAACGAAGCCCAATTGTCTTCTATTAAAGCAGGTGACGATAGTAAAGTTGAAGTTAGTGATCAAAAAACAGTTGACGGAGATGTTATCTCTGCTCAAGAAATTTTAGGACAAATATTAAACGCTGAAACAGAAGATGAGTTTAAAGCTTATTTTTATGAAAAATATGGTTCTACTAAATTTGACACAGCAACAATGGGACAAATGTTAACAGACTATCAAGACTATTATGCTGAACAAGCTGAAAAGGAAAAGGAAGCTGAAAAGGAAGAAGAACCTACAGACGATGGCGAAGGAGCCGGCGATGATTTAGATATTGATATTTAAGAAAAAGACTTTTAGTTAAAGATATATACAAAAAAGAAAAAAACAAAATGGATAGACTTATAAATAAGCCTAGCGATTATAATTTATTAATAGTTGAAAAATCTTCTGGTGTTTTAGAGCAAACAGGAGAAACAAAGGACTATGTTTTAGAAGGTGTTTTTGGTGAGATTGATGTTAAGAATAAGAATAACAGGATCTATACTGAAGATGAATATCTTCCACAAATTAAATCGTTACAAGATAAAATCGGAGGTTCTAAATTACTTGGTGAATTAGATCATCCTCAACAATTTGACATTTCTCTTAAAAACGTATCACACGTTGTCGAAGAGTTAAGGTATGATCAGGAAAACAAGAAAGTAATGGGTAAAATCAGATTATTAGATACTGATGCTGGTAAACAAGCTAAGGCACTAGTTGATGCTGGTGTACCATTACATATTAGTTCTAGAGCTGCTGGAGAAGTTTCAGAAGGCGGTAAAGTTAAAATCAAACAATTATTTACTTATGATTTAGTTGCAGACCCAGGATTTGAGAATGCACAATTAAATAGAGTTAATGAATCTTATGGTTTTGACAACGATGAAAGCTTATTTATATATGAAGTATTTAAAAAAGAGATAAATAATAAAACAACAAACGAAAATAAAAAAGAGCAAACAATGGAAGAATTTGTAAAAACAGATGACTTCAACAATTACACTAAGTATTTGGCTGAGCAAATAAAAGGTTTAAAGTCTACTCTTACAGAATTATCAGAAACTTCAACTGAAGGATCTGCTACTACAAATGAAGACATTAAAACTGTAACTGCTCACAACGATCATATTGTTGAATCAATAAACAATTTAACAGAATATGTTAAGTATGTTGCAGAGAAAACTGATCAAAACATTCAGTATTCAGAGTATTTAGCAGAGAAAACTGATCAAAACATTCAATATGCAGAATATGTTGCTGAGAAAACTGATCAAGGAATTTCTTATACAGAACATATTGCTGAATCAGTAACTAAATTAAAAGACTATAGTAATTATATTGCTGAATCTTATAATGATGGTACAGAAACAAACGAAAAACTTATTGAGTATGTTAACTATTTAAAAGATAACGTACAAAACGTTAGCGAATATGCTAACTACATTGCAGAGTCAATCAACGAAAATTTAGTAGTTGAAGCTGACGATGTTACAGCTAAAGAAGCTGGCGAAGCTGCTGCTGATAACGAACTTGAAAAAGTTGGTGATAATTCAGGAGAAGGTAGCGTTGCAGATAAAGACGGAGATGCAGGTGTTGATGGTGAAGATATTAAAGCTGATCACACTGAAGTTGACAATGATGAAAAAAGAGAAGCTGAAGGCGAAGAAGCAGATGATAAAGCTCCTACTAATTCAGGTACTGATGGTGCTGATGATCCATTAGAATCTTATAAATCAGAAATATCTAATAAATTAACATCTTTATTAGAATCTGCAAAAGCAAAAGAAAACAACGATCCACATTTCTTTAAATTAGTTGGTTCATCTACTGCTGAAAAGTATAATGCATTAAATGAAGATGCAAGAACAGCTGTAAGAACTCAAGTTGAAGGTTCAGGATTTTTAACAGAATCTCAGATTGTTAGAATCATTGAAAACCAAACTAAAGAAGTTGAAGCTGCTAACGAGCCGTTAGTACTTTCGGCAATGCCAACTGAATATAAAGCAAAATGGGAAAATCTTTCTGAAGCTAAGAAAAATCAATTACTTGCACAGTCAAGAACTCACAAAGTAGAGACTGAATATCAAGTAAGAAATTTTTGGCAAACAAGAGATCTTAGAGAAACTGCTCCAGTAATGGAAAAAGTTGCTATGATAACTGAAAAGAAAGAAGTTGAGACTAAGACACTTCCTTATAACTTAGAAGGTGTTAAAGAAGCAATGGCAAAAAGATTTAAAAAATAATAAAACAATCGACGATTTGGTGACAGAAGCAGAAAACCAAAAGTAATAAGTCGAAATTAAACAAACAAAAAATAGAAATTTATAAAATGGCAAATTTAATAAATGAAGCTGAAATCAGAGAAACGTGGTCTCCAATTATCGAGAGCGCTACTGGTATCAATGATGCTTCAAAATTAGCATGGATGTCTGAGTACTGTCATAATCACAAACTTTATGAAGACGCAAACATCATGTCACTTTCCAACAATCCAGGTCCTATGAATATCGGTGGTATAGGTGCAGTTGCACTTCCATCTGATTTTGGTGGTATCGGTACTGCAGGTACTGCAAATGGTTCAGGTGACAAAGCTCCAACTTTACTTCCTTTAGCGATGCAAGTTGCAGCACAAACAATCGGTTTAGATTTAGTTCCAGTTGTACCAATGGCTGGTCCTATGGGTCTTTTATCTTACTTAGACTTCGTATACGAAGGTGGTAGATTAGACAACGCTGAAGCTCCATTATACATCAAAACAGCTAATGCAGCTGCAGGTAACGATGTATTAGCAGGTACTTCAAGAATCGATGGTAAAAACATCTTAAGAATTGAAGACGAGATAGATACACAAGGTGGTGAAACTTCTATCGCATCTAGATATGCGGATGCAGAATTAGTTGCTGCATTAGAAGATCATATCCCAGGATTCGTAGGTCAATCAAGTGGTCAACCATTTGACAGAGCTACAGGTGAATCTACGGCTGACAATTTAATGGGTCTTTCTTTATTCTCTAAAGCAATTGAAGCAAAAACTTACCAAGTTGCTGCTGCAGTTACTAGAGAACAAGTTCAAGATTTAAAACAATTCGGCGTTGATGCTGTTGCTCAAGTTGAGGCAGTTTTAACTAACGAATTAACACAAACTATTAATGATTTAATCATTGACGAGATCTCAACTTTAGCAAGCGCAAACATGACTGCTTCTGGTGTTTCTTTAGACGTTGATTTAACTACTCCAGCTGCGGGTGGTCAAACTGAAGGTTCTGAACACAGAAAAGTATTAACAGGTATTTTAGCTGCTGCTAACTTAATTGCAAACAGAGGTAGAAGAGGTGCAGGTAACTACGCGGTTGTAGGACCACAAGTTGCTACATTAATTCAATCTGTTGCTGGTTTCGTACCTAACCCATTCGCTAACACTGCTACTCAAGCTGCTGGTGCTATTTACCCAGTTGGTTCTGTTGCAGGTGTACAAGTATATACAAACCCAAAATGGGCTTGGTCATACAACACTATATTAGTTGGTAGAAAAGGTGACGGTAACGGTCCAGGTCTTGTATTTATGCCTTACTTAATGGCTGAATCAGTACAAACAATTGCTGAAGGAACTATGGCTCCTAAAGTAGCTGTTAAATCTAGATTTGCATTAGTTGCTGCAGGTTTCCACCCTGAAACGCAATATGCATCTTTAGACGTTAAAGTTAACGGTTCTACTGGTGATATGATTAACATAGCTTAATAATTACTAATTAGTAAACAACAAATTAAGGGATTCTTAGAAATAGGAATCCCTTTTTTATTTTCAGGATATATAGAATATAAAACATTTTAAAGTAGATGAAAATCAAAACCAAAATAAAGGCAATTAATGAATTTATTATTGAAAACGTGGAGACACCAGACAGTGGTAAAGTAAATAAAAATATTGAGGCTAACATTTCTTCAAGTGAAGATTTAAGACAAGAGATAGATACCATTTTAAATAAATTACAAAAACTAGAAGTCGGTTTAAATGGCAGCATGTTTCAAAATGGAAACAATCCTATAAAGGAATCTATTGAAAATGATTTATCCATCGACAATGATTTAATATTAGAATTTACAGCATCTTATAATAAAGGACTTGAAAAAGGTCAAAAGGTAGGAGCAGTTATAGGTCTAATTGCAGTCATTACATTTTTAAAAGTTAGAGCTAATCGTAGAATTAAAAAGAAACAAGCTGCTTATACAAAATATGCTCCTGAAAAGGCAAAACTTGAAATTGATGAAAAATATTCAGATCAGCAATTCGCAGCATCGTTTGATAGAGAAGAATTTATTGAAAAAGAATCAGAAGGTTTAAAGAAAAAGTACGATAAAAAAATATCTAAATTAGATCCAACAAATCCAAAGTCTAAAAAGGTTGCACAAAAATTAAGAGCTGATAGAGATGAAAAGCTTTTAAAACTTAGAGATGTCCTTATTTCTAAAATAATAGCCAAGGAAACTAGCTTAAAGGAGGAAATAAAAAGAAAGATTGAGGATTTAGATATACAATGGAAAAGAGACGACGCAGATACTAACATAATGAGTGTTTTTGCAAAATTTGCAAATAACCCAGCAGGTAGTGAAATGCAAAGAAAATGGGAAGATTGGAAACTTGAATTTGATAGAAAGGTAGAAGATAAAGCGTTTGAGTATGAAAGAAAATTACTAGATAAATCTGTAGGAGTAGATAACGAAAAACTTAAAGAAGAATTAGAAGAATTAGACTCTAGAATTAAAAAATTTAAAACTCAACATGCTCAAAAGGTTAAAATTGCTAAAGCAGCTAAGGCACAGGTAGATCAAGATGTTAAGGATTTTGAGGCGAAAGAAGGCGCAAAGGAAGAGGCAAAAGAAAAAAAGTTAGGTCCAAGTTATATAAAGGCTAAACAAAAATACAATGAATATATGGAGTCTGTTAATAAATTCGGACAAGCCCTTTCGTTTGCTGAAAAAAATACAAGTGGATCAGAAGCAGGAAATGCAAAAACAAATTTACAAAAGGCTTACAAAACAATGAGAATGCGAAGTAATTTTAGTAAGGCTAATGCACAGGAATTAATGCCAAATGGTACCACTAAAGATTATAGCGCCCTTCTAAAAGAAAGACAAGATCAGCTTGATGATTTTAAAAAGGCATATAATACAACAATGGCTAAGTTTAAGCCAGTTACTGCTTCAAATTCTAATTTAGAAATAAAAGATGGAATGTATCTCACTGAAAAATTAGAAATATATGAACAGTTTATGGAAAGATCTAAGATGTCAAAATACATTAGAGACTTAGGTCAGAAAATGAAAGATTTTTTTAAGGCGGTAGGTTCTGAAAGTAAAGAAACTAAAGCAGCCGTTAGTTTAGTTTATCAAGCAAGTAAAGATGGTAGAAAACTAACAGACGATGAAAAGAAAATGGTAAAGGAACAATTAAAGGATGTTTTAAAAACAATAGGACTTAGTTCAATAGCTATAATGCCTGGCGGTTTTATAGTTGCTGTCTTAATAAATGCTTTAAAGTTAAATGACAAAATAGTTCCTTCTAGTTTTAAGAAAAAGTAGATTTTTCTGAAACAATTAATCTAATTATCATATAATATAGTGTTAAATAAAACACACAAATATGAAAAAGACAATAATTACAGGAATACTGTTTTTAGCAATTGTTTCAATTTCTGCACAAGAAAAAGGAACTAAAAACACTAAACCTATTAAATATACAAAAGGAACTAATAGTTCTGTTATAGTTGAAAAAGAAGTTAAGACTGAAAAAACTACACCAGTATCTATTAGACCTACAAGCAGTAACTCAACGAATAGAGCTGCTGTGAATTCTACTAACTCTAAAGAAGTTAACACAATGAGACCAGAAAAGGTTAAAGTTAACACTAACAGAGCAGCACAGAATTCTAAAGAAACAATGAGACCAGAGAAAGTTAAAGTTAACACTAATAGAGCTGCTCAAACATCTGTTGAAACAAACAGACCAGAGAAAGTTAAAGTTAATAATGAAAGAAATTCTATTAACAAGGAAGAAAAACCTTTAAAAGAAGAATTTAATAAATTATCAGTTGACTATTGCAAAGGCTGGAAAGAAGGTTATATTAAAGCTTGGTCAAAGGCTCACAAAGGTGAAAAACTAGAGTTTGTTCCAAACTGCGAAACTACAGGTAACTGTGAAGGTTACAAATGTGGTTTTAAAGCAGGTATGAAGCAAGCTGAATTAAATATAAGATAATATCTTTTTTGAAAATTCAAAAATCAAACAATCCTAAACAGGCCCATCGATATGGTATAAAACTTGATGGGCTTCCTAGGAGTATCAGACAATTTCTAATAGAAAATAGAAGCCTAAATGAATGGGCAAACGACGTTCAATTCCTCGAACAAATAATTAGAATAGAGTCAAACAATCTCAAACTTAAAAATAGTACAAAAAGAAATAAACTTTATTTCGACTGCACAACAGAGACACCTGTACCAATGGATGACTTAGTGGAATCTTATGATACTGTAGAATGGACTTGTGCAATCAGTGGTAAACCCATTCAATCTAAGTTTAATAATTTCAGTCTAGAAAATTTTATACACTCTGAGTACCTTGATGTGCTTGAAGCACCAATGGTGGATAGTCGTATACTTAAAAGCAGTGTAGAATTTCGTAAACACTGTAAAAAACTCTTATTAGAAGAACAAAAGGAGTTTATGAGAGTTATTAAAAAGGGAAAAAACCCATAATTGTTCATAACTTTCTGAAAAAAGTTGCCTAAAAATTTTCACGGGTCAAAGATTATAGTTATATTAGTATTATAATTAAAACTTAATAATAATGCATAATAAAAATACAACAATCGATAAAGTAGCTTTAGAATTATTTAATAAACATTTTGGTGAATTAAATAAAACTCAACAGCAAGCTTGTAATCAAGAAATGGTAAATAATCCAAAATGGTTAGCTCCTTTCTGGAAAAAACTCGGTTATAAAAGTGAAACGGATAAACTCTGTGAAGAATTAGGAATTTTTAATTATAAAAATTAAATAAAATGGAAAATTACTTAGACAATTACTTTGGTGGAAATCCAGTAAAAAAAATAAACAAAATATGCGATGAAATGATTAACCATGCAAATAAAGCGGGCACAGTAGTAAATTGCGGAGCATGTGAGAATAAAGGATGTAATGTTTGTAAATAAACAAATCAACAATAAATCATATAATAATTAAACAAAAAATAAATGCAAGCAGTTCAACAACTATTCACAGAAAAATACAGACCTAGTAACCTATCAGAACTTATTTTACCAGAAAGAGTTATGACCAAATTCAAAGATGGCTTAGTTCAAAACGTTTTATTAGCTGGTTCTCCAGGTACTGGTAAAACTTCTACTGCAAAGGCTATTGTTAATCAATTCAATATGCCATATCTTTATATTAACGCATCAACCGATACATCAGTAGATGTTATTAGAACAAGAATTACAGATTTTTGTTCAACTGTTTCAATCATGGATGGACCAAGTTCTATGAAGGTTGTAATACTTGATGAGGTAGATGGTGTTAGTGATCAGTTTTTTAAAGCATTGCGTGCGACTATGGAAACATTCGCATCAAATAGTAGATTTATAGCCACTTGTAATTACATTAATAAATTACCAGATCCTATACTTTCAAGATTTGAAGTAATTAACTTTGACTTTGACAAAGAAGAAGAGGCTGAATTAACTAAAAAATACATGAGAAGAGTTTATGAGATTTGCACAAAAGAAGAAATGTCAATCGATAAAGCTGCTCTACTTGAATTTGTAAGAAGAAATTTTCCAGATTTAAGAAGTACATTAAATAAGTTACAAGGATTTAAGGCACAAGGAACTACAGAAATTAAAGTAGACGATGTTAAGAGATTTAATTCAGTCTATAAAGATGTATTTGAATTAATATTTAATGAAACAAATCCTGTTAGTAACTATAAAATACTAGTAAGCAATTATTCTAATAGAGTAGATGATGTGTTACAAAGCTTAGGTGAAGACTTCATCGAATACATTCAACAGGAAAAGGCACAAAGTGCAAATCACATTCCTGAAATTGTAGTAGAAGTAGCAAAGCACCAGGCACAAAGGTTACATGTTATTGATCCTGTTATTACAATGCTTTCACTTGTGTATAAGATACAAGAAATAATTAGAAAAAATTAAATTATGATGAGAAAAGGCGGACATACATTACTTATTGACGGTAACTATTTTTTACATAGTCGCCTCTTTGTTTTGCCAAGACCAAAGAATGGTGTAATGTTAGAAGATGAAGCATCACGTGCTTCACTAATGAGAAAACTTGCAATTGATCTTGCATCAGAAGTAAGAAAAATGCGTGGCTTCATAGATAAAGTTGTTGTTGCAGTAGATGCAAGAAGCTGGCGTAAAGACTTGTTTCCAACTGCAGAATATAAAGGCACAAGAAAAGCAGATAGTTCTATAGACTGGAATGCAGTATATAATGTCTATGAAGAGTTCCAAAACATCTTACAAAAACATGGCGTAGTTGTACATAAAATAGAAGGTGCAGAAGCAGACGATGTATTATTTGGCTGGTCAACCCTACTTATTAATAAAGGTCGTAATTCTATCATATGGACTGGCGATAAAGATCTTATTCAGCTTGTTAACTATTCAAAGGCTAATGATTCTTATTCCCTGTGGTATTCCCCAGTACAGAAAAGTCTATATTGTTTCAAGGATTTTATTAATGTCTTAGACACATCTGAAACAACTAACACAGATGACTTATTATTTAATCTATCTACATACTCAGGTGTTAGAGAAGAATATAAAATTGCAATTAAAGATTGGATTCAATCTAATAAAGTTAAATTAACAGAAGTTAATTGCGACGAATTTATGTTTAATAAGCTATTGATTGGCGATAAGTCAGATAATATCCCATCAGTTGTGTTATGGCAGAAAGAAATGAAAGGCGGCAAACTTAGAACATATTCAATTACAGACAAACTTGCAGATAAAATATTTCAACAATACAATAAAGAAAATAGTCAATTCGTTATCGATCAATTGTTTAATAAAGATGAAATAGAAAAACTTGCAGATGTAGTTTATAGAGTTATAGGTAAATCATCAATTGCACAAATTAAAAATAACATCTCACAGAATATGAGTCTAATGATGTTGCATACTAAAGTTATTCCAGATGCAATTCAAAATGAAATATATTCAAGTGTAGAATCAGAATTAAAAGTATTAGAAGGTACAGATCTTTCTCAATTGACTAATAAAGAAAAAATCTTAGAAGGTACAGGTTGGCTAAAGGTTAGTCAAACGCCAAAGCAATATGATGCATTTTCTAATATTCCTACTGAAACAAAACAACCAAAGAAGTTAAAACTAGTAGGAAAAAAGACAAACAAAAAATTATTTTAATATGTTAGATGAAACGAAACTTTTTGACTTTGTAAAAATCATGTTTACAAAGAGAGATAGCTATGCAAATGTAAAAGAATCCTCTAAAAAAAGACATCACTTTATGATTAATCGTTTTATGTCAATTAAGTTTCCAGCAAATGCACAATTATTTAATTTTAATGGTATTAATGGAAGTAAGGTAATTGATTCTTGGCAAATGGTTGCAAGTCGTTTTAATAAAGTACCAGGTTGGATATATACTAGAACAAAGAGTTCTAATAAAAACGTTAAAGAAAAATATCAGCCATCTGATGAAGCTTTAAGATTTTATATGGAAAAAAACGAAATTGGTAAGAGAGAAATAGAAGAACTAAAAGAGTTTAATAAAGAACAATTTTACTCAGATCTTAAGCAATTAGAAAATCAAATAAAAGTTTATGCCTAAAGTCTATTTATTTCCAGAAGTAATTTCGGTCACTTTATATAAATATAATTCAATAGATGGAAGATTATATACTATAATATGTAATGAATGCCAAGTTAAGCAACATAAAAATACTATTCTAGTAAAAAAAACAGACATTAATATACTATTAAATAAGTATTTTAAAAAAGAAATAGATAAAATTCATTTAATTCCTGAATCAACATTACATAAAGAAGCAAATACTGTTTATTTTCTTAAAAAAATAATGGATGAAATGCCTAACTTGAGATGGTTTCAAATTTCATATTCTAAAAATAGCAAATTCTCTAGATTAAATGTTAATACAGAAACTAATGAAAAAACTCTAAGTTTTGTTTTTAAAACTATTAGAGGTAGTTATAGAACTTTTGATTTTTTTAAGGAAAAAGATATGGACTCTGTTAATTATGTTTTAAAAGAGGTTGGGTGTATAAAAAGCCTCAATTATTCTTTAGTTAAATTAAAGGCATTAACGGATAGACTTGAAAAACTCAGTATAACTGATGATCAGAATGTTAAAAACGTTTGCGACAGGATGTTAAAGGAATTTGATTATTGGTATGAAGATAATCCCGAGGCGTTAATAATTACTGACTATTTGGAAGATATATAGCAAAAAGAAGCCTTGCTATATGGAAAATAAAAAATCTTATTTAGAAAAGATATTAATGGATGTCGATGGTCAACCATCTTCAAAAAGACTTATTACACTAATATCTTTCGTTTTAATTTCAGCTGCATTTATTGTAACATTTTCGTTGAAATTCCATTAAAGGAATATATGTTTGAGGGTATGTTATGGTTAGCAGGTGCTGGTTTAGGTTTTACTACTGTTGAAAAGTTTAGTAGAAAGACTGGAGTTTCTGGCGATGAGGAGCAATTTTAAAAATCAGATAAATAATATATGGTTACAGACTACATAGCAACTGAGGTTGGAGATAAAATAATAGCTAAACTAGTAGATCCTTATTTAAAAGTTGAAAAAGTTTTAGGTTGGAATATAAAAGCCGGCTTTTCTAATGAATTTACAGTAGGAAAATTAACGTTTACTAATGGGAGTGATACAGTTACAGGTATTGGCACTAATTTAGACCTAAATAATGGAGATATTGTTCTTGCTGGAGGATATGAATTTGTAGTCGATAATACACCTGATGCTGAAACTTTAGTTTTGCAAACACCTTCAAATGTAGATTTAAACAATGTTACATTTTATGTAAAGACAAATCAATGGAACTACTTTAGTTACGAATATAGATGGAGTCAAAATAATAAACCAGATGCAGGCGAACTTACACAATGGCATCCATTAACTAGTGGAACTTTAGTAGGTGAACTATTATCAATAAACTTTGATCCAAATCTTCCACTATGGTTAGAAATTAGAGCAACTGTTGAAGACATACAACCATTACATGAATTATCTTTATTAAGTATTACATACACTATTCAATACGAAGACGGAACTATTGAAGAATGTCCACAAACTTGTATAGACTGTGAGCCTTTTGAATTAGATGGTTGTGCAAATATTATAGTAGAGTGTGATGCTGCTAATTTATATCAACCATATGCTTTACAAAAGCCAACACATCTTTACAAAAGCCTTTCTAATTTAGCAAACACAATAGTAGGCCACAACATTACTTATTATAGAGTAGAACCAAATGTAAGAAGTAAAGATGTTATTTTAAAAGAGTATTCGCTATACGATGTTATTGAAAAGGAAAGCATTAAAGTAATGGTACCTGATAATGAATTCCCAACAGAACAAAATACATTTGATATTTTTGGAATGGGATTTGAAGACTTTGAAATTCATATAGTTGGTGAAGAGTTTAGAAAACATTTTGGAGAAAATAAAAGTCCACGTAGTAGAGATTATTTATATTTTCCTTTCAACAATAGAATGTATGAGGTTAATTCAGTTGCATTAGCAGATGAATTTAATAGAGAGCTTACATATTTTAAAGTAATGTTGAAAAAATATGAAAACAGAACTTCAACAAATAAAGAAGGATTTGAAGAAGATCTTACTGATTTAGTAAAAGGAGTTGAAGAAGTATTTGGAGAAGAAATTAAAGAAGAATTTGACAAAGTTACAAAACCTCTCCAATATCAAACTACTCATCATAGAGCACAAGATGGTGTTAGAAAATTTGTACATAAAGATCTCACATTAAACGATATTAATTTAAAAAACAGATGGACTGTTATTACAAGAAACTATTATGACTTATCAACTGTATTAAGTGATGAGTTTCAGGCACCGGCTGTTGTGTATGAAGCAATGTCAACTTTAAAAGCAAATGAAAATAGAGCATTTACATTTTGGTTTAATCCTACAAAAACATTTGATTTAGCAAAAGATACTTATTATGATATAATAGACGGTACTAATATTTTAGATAAGGGTTTAATAATTCAGATCAGTAGTATGAATATTAAGGTAATTATTAATCAACAAGAATATATTTTTGATCATAGTACAATATTTAGTCACACTACTTGGTACGGAATGGTAGTTAATGTTAGCAATACGTATGGAGAAGTAAGTACGTTTATGTATAAGTTAGATGATCAGGCAAATTATACAGATCCTACTGGTCAAAATGAATTAGAACTTGCACATTCAGGTCATTTAGAATCTTTATCTCCTCATACATGGGAAACTGATGTTAATTGGAGTCTTAGAGGAAGTGAGTTTAATTTAACTAATATTAGAATGTTTGATAAAACTATCGAAGATGAACAACACGAGAATGTGTTACATCAATATGTTGTAAGAGATAGTCAACATGCTATTATTATAGATAATGCAATACCTTCTTTACAAATTCAAAAAGTAGGCACTAATAAATAATCGAATATATAGATTATAAAACTATAGATAATGTCAGAGAAAAAGAAAACAATTTCAGAACAGGCCGACGAGATTAAAAAAGAGTTAGAAGATCTTTTAGGCCCAGATGAAAAAATAGACGTAGAGCAAGATCCAGGCGATTTACCAGTTCCTAAATTTCATAATGCAACTCCAGCAATTAATTATGGAGATATGAAAGCAGGCGCTGAAAAGCAAGCCAAAAAGACTATCACAAGTCTTATGCAATTTTATCTAGAAGCTGACATTATTGAAAAGGATGAATATTTAATGGCTAAAAAGAGAATGGACGAAATGACAATGAGTTCATTGGTCTATCAACTTAAAGCAGGTGAGAGAGCCCTAACGACATTATTAGAAACTATAGAGGGTGGAGAACTTGCACCAAGAATGTTCGAGGTACTTGCAACATTGCAAAAATCAATGTTAGATATTATTAAAAGTCAGACAATGTATTTAATGGCAACTGAAGAAAGTACAAAGAGAATTGCAAGAGACATTGAACTTTATAAGAAGAGAGAAAATGACGATGAACTTAATAGAGTCGGAGGTAATAACTCAAGTGCAAATATACAAAGAGGCACAAAAGATTTAATGAACCAAATCCAGGCTGGAATTCAACAAGCCGATATAGAAGACGCAGAGACAGAAGACAATGAGTGATAATTTTTGGATACCGAAAGAAACGGAACAGGCAAGTAGTGACCGATTAGTGTGGTCAACTAAAAAGATTCAAGATCTTGAGGTTGCTATGGATCAAGGTTATAAGCCTCAGGTTAAAATGCCGTTTTATGAAGGTAGACAATTTTTAAGAAGAGGAAATATTGTTTTTGAATATACTGATGAGGAAATTCAAGAACTTGCAAGGTGTGCTGCAGATATTGTTTATTTTGCAGAGAAATATGCAGTTGTTCTTACTGATGAGGGAATTCAACAGGTAAAATTGAGAGACTATCAAAAGGATATGTTGAGAGCCTTTCAAGAAAATAGATTTAATATATGTCTTGCAAGTAGACAAATGGGTAAGACTGTTATGGCATCTATATTTAATGCTTGGTTTTTAACTTTTTCTACAGATAAAAATACATTATTACTTGCAAATAAATCAGATACTACAAAAGAAATTATAGATAAAGCAAAGGTTGTTATAGAAAACTTACCTTTCTTTATGAAGCCAGGAATTACAAAGTATGATGTAATGAATGTAAAGTGTGATAATGGAAGTAGACTTGTAGGACAGAGTACGACTGCAAAGGCAGGTATTGGTTTTACAATTCACCTCTTGTTCTTGGATGAGTTTGCCCACATTCACCCTTCAATAGTTGATACTTTTTACGAAAACGTTTATCCAACACTTTCAGCGTCTAAGGTTTCAAGGATTATTATTACAAGTACACCAAATGGCTTTAACAAATTTTATAAGATTTATAGTGCAGCTGAACGAGGAGATAATGAGTATGCTCCTATGAGAATAGATTGGTGGCAACATCCAGACAGAGATGATGATTGGTATAAGAGAGAACTTGGAAACTTAGGAAGTATAGAAGCATTTAATAGACAATATGGAAATGAGTTTGTTAGTTCGTCTAATTTGTTATTAGACCCAGGTTCTATGAAAAAACTAAGAAGTAAAATGAAAGACTATGAATTCCATGAAATAGATGAGTTTGTAGATGCACAAATAGACACTAAAGGTTTTTTAAGCTGGCATCCTGGGTTTGACATTGAAACACTAGGAGATAGAGACAAATATTGGTTATTATCAGTTGACATTGCTGAAGGTAATGGAGGTGACTACTCGATCATTAATATATTTAGGGTCGATCCAATGACAAATAAGGAGATAGACAATCTGGCAACACCTGGTGCAATGTATGACTTCTTTAAACTTAATCAGGTAGGCACGTTTAGATCTAATGAACATGTAATAGAAGATTTTGCAAAATGTCTCTATATTATTAGTGTAGATCTTTTATATAGTGAAAACGTTAAGATGGTAATTGAATTTAATACTTATGGTTCTGTACTGCTTAAATATCTACAAACAGTATTTCCAAGAAGAAATGATTTTGATGAGGAGATGGTGCTTAGATTTAAACATAGACATGATGCAAAAGGAGTTAAACATGGTATTAAAATAAAGAATGATAATAAGCCAATCTTTTGCCAAAACTTTAAATCATTATATGAGATTAACAGAATGAATATAACTGAATTTGAAACTGCAAATGAAATAAGTCTTTTCGGTACATTGCCAAGTGGTAAATATGGTGCACAAATGGGACATGATGATCTTGCAATGTCAAGTATAATTGCAACAGAATATTTTAACACTACTGCATATGCTGATTCGGTAGAAGAGCTGCTAGATATTATTGCCCCGGAAGTTCATGACTATATGGAAATGACTCTCTACAAGGATAGTCAAGAACAAGGAGACCTTAACTTTGACATTTACGACTTATTATAGAATACTCTAGATTTAGGTAGATATATAGAATATAAAAACTAAAAAAAATAGATAAAAATTATGGCACTTAGTCCTCAATTATTACGATTCAAATCTTCGGGAGTTTACCGTTTAGAATTTGATAAGTCCCAGGTATCAAGTATATCTGCTGAGACAATAAGATTAGTTGTAGGTCACTCAAGAAAGGGACCTTACAACACGCCGGTTTTCGTTGAAGATACAGAAACTTTTGTTTTAATCTTTGGTGGAATCGACAAAAAATTAGAGAAAAAAGGAATGTTCTTCCACAGATCATGTTTAGAAGCATTAAAAAGAGGTCCAATCTTAGCTATGAACTTAGCTGATTTTGATTCTTCTGATTTAGCTTCTTATGCTAGATTAGCTACGGATGGTTCTGATGATTCAGCTGCAAATGTTACTGGAACTGATGAACTTGAAAAATTCCATAACACTGATAAATTCATGTATCCTTCTGATCAAGATGTATTAGAGACATTAGGTTACACTGGAGTTGCTCAAGCAACTGCATTAAATTTAGTAAACATTGGTCAAAGCAACCTTTCAGTTGTTGTAAGACAATCACAAGATTTAGATAAGTCTTTTAATGTTACTGCAAGAGAATGGTATGGTGAAGGAAATATTCCTGATGGCATTGGAGAGTTTGATTATATTTCAGACTACATGGTAGATGTTTTAGTATTTCAAGGAAAATTTGATTCTGCACAAATGGATTTAGATCCAGTTTATGGAGACTACTTTACTTCAACAGGTTTATTAAAAGATAAATTAGTAGAGTTTGCTAATGAAAGACAAGTTAGTTTATTAGCACAATACACTGGTTCAATTATCCCAGCATTTACAGATTTAGAAGGAAATGGTTTATACCTTGAACAACAAATTAATGCTGAAACAAGAAGAACAGGTTTATTCTGCGCAGTTAATGAAGATGCTGTTGAAGATGGAGCAGTTGATTTAGTAGGTGAGGCTTATAGCCCAGCATCTGACTATAACATGCTTTCTTATGTTGCAACTGCAGGTGAAAGAGATATTGATTTTTCTGCTACTGACTTTGTATATACTGCAGCAGGTTCATCATTTGAATTTTCTTCTGCAGCTGACGATGAATTAACATTAACTGTTGGAGATTATTTCCCAGCAGCTGCTTCTAATAAGCTTGCAAAAGTAACTAGAATTTCTCAAACAGGTACTGCACCAACTGTTTATACTGTGACTTGTTCACAACCAGTTGACGCTGCATTTGATCCAGCAAGTGATGTTGCTGTTAAATCTTTTGAAAAAACTGCAACTGAATATAGAGTATTTAACTTTGATAAGGTATCAATTTCTGAGCAAAGTATTCAAGATTGTTTAACTGCATTCTCAAGTGGAGGTGTTAAAGCTGCATTAGTAGATAGAGACGTTATTGATTTAAGATATATCGTAGATACTTTTGGTTCTTATGAAGCCGGTATTTTAAATAAAGTTGAACTTACACAGATTGCAAAAGAGAGACAAAACGTTTCTTGTATATTAAATGCACCAACTGTTGAAGATTTTAAAAAGTCTACGGATCCATCTTTTAAAGATGCATTTACTGGAAGTTTTGAAACAAGATTTGTTGCTGACGGAGGTGATTTATCACAAAATCCAACTGCTACATATTCATTACCTTCAATAGCTGATGGTGCAAACTACGGATTCTATTATGGTCCTGGTTTAAATGTTAGAGAAAATGGAAAAGTAACAGTTGTTCCACCAGCTGCTTATGTATCAAACAACTATATTGATAAATTTACAGATTCATTACCATGGTCAATCGTTGCAGGTCCAAGAAGAGGAGTTGTTGCAGGCACTAATGTAATCGGAGCTGAATATCCATTTGATAAATCAGATAGAGATAATTTAGAACCATTTGGTTATAACCCAATCGTATTCGAAAGAGGAGTTGGTCTTGTAATTAAAGGTAATAAAACTGCACAGCAGTCTATTAAATCAGCTTTAAGTTCTGCTCACGTAAGAGAAGTATTAATTTACATTGAAAATGGTATTGCAGATATTCTTAAAGATTATGTTTTTGAATTTAACAACGCACAAACAAGATTAGAGATTAAAACTCTTGCAGATTCATTTATGGAATCAGTTCTTGCAGATCAAGGTGTTTACGCTTACAAAAACGTAATGGATCAGACAAATAATACTAATGAGGTTATCGATAATAACATGGGTATCGTAGATACATTTGTTGAACCAGTTAAAGGATTAGAAATTATTGTTCACAGAACAACAATCTTAAATACTGGAGAAATTGCATCAGGTAACTTCTAAAAAGAATATTAATTAAGAGGGTTGAAACATACCCTCTTAATTTTTAAAGAAATTTTAAAGATATATAATTAAAAATAAAAGAAAAACAAAATGGCATTACCACATTATTCAAACGATCAAACTAGTAAGAAGGGTAAGAATTTCGAACCAGTATTAGCTAACATGTTTGAGGTAACTATTCTTCCTCCAGCAGGCGTTGGTGGCCAAGAATTATTAATTCAACATGTAAATTCAATTAGTGGTTTAGAACTTCATAAAGAACTAGGAGTTGTAGATCAAAAATTTAAATGGTCAACTAGATCTTATACAGGTTTACCAGCTGATTCATTCCTAGATGTTACTGTTAACTTCTCATTAAACTTAAACGAGGCAAATCAAATGTACTTATATAAAACAATGAGAGACTGGTACAGATTAGCATACAATCCAGAAACTGGTGAAACTGGTCTTAAGAAAGACTATGTAGGAACATTAGTGATTGTACAATTTAACAGAGCTGGTGATATTTATAGAAAAATCACATGTGAAGATTGTTTTATTACTTCAGCGTTAAACCCAACTGCTGAATTAAGTTATGAAACTGCAGAAGCTCAGGCATTAGATGTTACATGGAGAGTTAACACATGGGCTGAGGAATTAGTTTAAAAAAATTAGAGTTTAAAATTTTAGAGAAGATGTAAGTCTTCTCTATTTTTTGCTCGGTAAAAATATTATAATACTATAATAATATATGTCAAAGGAAGACTACATAGTAAACAAATTAATAAAGAAAATACAAGTTCTGTTAACAGAACCAGAATTTGAAGAACTTAATCATATTATATTAAGTCGTGCTATTAATGAAAAACAAAGGCCTAAGTCTGTTAGCGCGTTTGTAAGAGAATTAATACAAAATGAAATTAAAAAAAATTCTGAAACAAAATAAAAAACAATTATATAATCTAACAAACACATCAATATGAGTGAAGACAATAAAGATTTAAACGAGTTCTTAAATAAAAAAGAACAAGAAGGAGGAGCATTTAACGATGATTCTCAAGAATCTACAAAAGAAAACGTAGAAACGGTTGATCCTATTGAAGATACTATTAATAAGGAAGGATTAGGCAAAGTCAACATGACTAAATTCAACCCTGAAAAAGCAGACAATGCTGATTTTCATTTAGGCTATCACGACATGGACATGAATACTCTTTTTTCAAAAGGACGTTTTTATCCAGCAGATACTAAAATAACTATTAGATCAGCAAGAGTTGCTGAAATTAGACATTTTTCAACAATGGATGAAGGTAATATTTTTGACATTGAAGATAAATTAAATGGAATAGTAAAAGCATGTGCTAGAATTGAATCACCCGGTAAAAAACTATCTTACAAAGATCTTTTAGAAGAAGATAGAATCGCGGTTATTTTAGCAATTAGAGATCTTACTTTTCCAGAAGCTGAAAATAAATTAATGTTAAAGGCTGAAAATAGTTATGGTGTAACTGAAGATGTTGAATTAGCTACAAGGAATCTTACTGGAACTGAAGTACCTGAAGAAATTGAAAAATATTATGATGCCGTTGCGAGGTGTTTTAGAATTCAAACTAAGAGTTCTGGTGAAATATTAATGAGACCTCCATCTGTTGGTGTTATGGAAACTGTTACTAAATATATTAAGGAACAGCAAGAACAAAAGAAAAGATGGGATCAATCATTTATCCAAATCTTACCATATATTCAATTAGACTGGAGAGGATTTAATACAAAAGAAGTATTTAACCAAGAAGTTGCATTTCAAGGATGGAATGAAAAGAAATACATGGTTATGTACAGGCTAGCTGAAAAAATGAAAATTGGTGCACAACCTGAAATGGAAGTAGACGTCGACGGAGAGATGGTAACGCTCCCTCTCGACTTCCCAGGTGGAATCAAAAGTCTTTTCATTATTTCGGATCTCGCTGGAGAACTTCTTTAAGACTAAATTTTATCTGGGCATTCACTTACGACTCCAGCCCTCTGAAATAGATAATCTCGATTATTATGAGTATTATTATTATGTTCAAAATTTAAAGGAACATTTAGATAAGAAAAATAAATCTGAGAAAGAACAACAAGAAGGGGCAGAAGAAAAGATGAGTAAATATAAGAAGGGAATGAACCCTAGCTCAATGGCCAACAATTTTAAAGGCCCAAGCATGCCTAATATATCTATGCCTAAAATATAGATATATAAAAAAAACAATTTAATGTATTGGCAGCGTTTAAGTCACCTTTTGAAAAATTAAGTTATGAAGCACAGGATTCAATGGCTAAATCAGTCAATCCAGGAGGTGCCCTATATAATTTAATTGATAAATTAGTAGCAGCTACTGAGGCTACCGTAACAGGTGGTGCAGTAGCGGGAGGTAAGATGAGTAAAGAGGCTCTGGCTGCAATTGAAGGCCTTGCTCTTGCAAGTAAAAGAATGGCAGGAGCCATTGCAATAATAGCAGCTGCTAAACCAAAAGATGTCGAAAAGTTTTTTGGAGTTTTTATACAATTAAAGAAAACATTCATAGAAGAGCTTACTGAAGAAGATTCACAAGAGATGTTAACAAGATCCTTAGTTCTAGGAAAGCTTGCTGATGTTATTGTTGGGTTTGGACATAGTCTGTCTGTATTTGCGGCAATGTCTCCAATTATATTATTTGGTGCATTAGCGTTCTTTGTTACTATGCGAATAATTAAACTAGCAATGGCAGGTGATTTTTTATCAAATGTATTTGGAGTATTTATCGAAGATCAAATCCATGTTATAGCAGAGGGAATTATGAAATTGGGATTAGCATTGGTCGCATTTGCTGCACTGTCACCAGTAATTCTTATAGGTGCTATGGCATTTTGGTTATCAATGGTAATAATTAAACAAGGTCTTAATGTTTTAGGAGCAAGCAGCGGTGCTGCTCCACTAAGTTGGTTCTCTAGGGAAGTACTTGGTAAAAAATCAAATTTAGTTCTTGCAATAGATAATGTTAGAAGAGTATCATATTCTATATTATTATTCGGTATTTTAATGACAATTGCAACTCCATTTTTAGCAGTTGCTTTTGTAGGTGCATTGATATTTTACCCAACTATTATAATATTAACAAGGGCCTTTAAAATATTAGGAGACAAGAGAAGAAGAAGAACATGGGTAGGTGCGATAATAACAGCAGGTTTAATATTAGCAACTATGATAATATTATTACCAGCGATGATAATACTAGGTGTAATAGGAGCAATATCTCCATTAATAATACTTGGATCACTTGCATTAGGACTTGCAGTGGTTGTGTTATCATTTGCATTTGATTTTGCTGGAAAAAGAGCAAAGAATGTTGCACTAGGAGCATTATCATTCCTTGTAGTAGGATTTGCATTAATTGCAATTTCAATTGGTGTTTATACATTTTCTCAAGCAATAAAGGGACTTGATAGTCCATGGGAATTCTTAGCACAGCTTGGAGTCACAATAGTTGGTTTAGGCTTAGCAATGGCAGCTGCAGGCGCAGGTCCAGTCCCTCTTATGATAGCAGCTGGTGCAGCGGCGATGTTATTAGCAGGTGCTGCAATAGTTGTAATAGGAAAAGGCTTACTTACAATGTCAGAGGTATTTGAAGGTAGTGCATGGAAAAAAATGATAGCACCTAGTGGTGAAACAGGTTTCTTTGGAGGAGAAATTTCCAATTTAGAAAAATTAATGACAGCGGTTGGTTACTCATTTATGTGGGACCCAATTAGAGCTGCTTCAATAGGCGTAGGAGCAGCTGCAATGTTAGTTGCAGGTAATGCACTTGTTACGATAGGAAAGGGAATTCAAAAATTCCAAGGGTTAGATATTAATTATGATGTTTTTCCAGTACAAATGGATAAATTACTTAATACACTTGCTGATTCATTTGCTAAAATTGGAAAAGAACATGGAGGTGCTGGTTTATTTGGACTTGGAGGAGGAGCTGTTTATCAAGGAATTCAAAGTGTAATGGGAATGGGTAATGCATTAAGTAGCATCGCGTATGGAATGTCAAAAATGGCAAAACTACAATTTCCAACATATAATCCTGATGGTAGTATTAAAGAAATTATAACATTAGACGGCGCAGCCATGACTGCAATTACTACAAATGTTGCAATGATGGTAGAAACATTGAGTGGAGCATTTGCAAATATAGGTAAAAAATATGGTAAAGGTGAACAATCTCTATGGGAAGCTATTAAAAGCATGGGTACTAAAGATCCAGTAGCTGCAGGTATCTCAATGGTACAAGGATTAGGAGGAGCTCTTGGAGGAATTGCAAGTGCTATGAAAGATATGTCAACTTTAAAATTCAACGTGTATGGAGATCCTAACAATCCAACTAAAGTAACTAAAGTAATAGACTTAACTAAAGGAAATGCCCTTAAAAAGGTTGGAGAAAACATAATGAACTTAGTTAAAGTTTTAGTAGATGGGTTTGCAAATGTAGGTAAATCATATAAAGATTGGAGATCTCAAGGAGATGCAGCTAGAGGATTAGATATTGCACAAGATATGGGTCCAGTCCTTGGAACTATAGTTGAAGGTATGAAAACCTTTAATGAAAATGCAAAAGACGCACCTAAACAAATTAACAATTTCTTAAGAGAGTTTGCAGTTAGTTTAAGTGATTTAGCAAAGGTAGACGGTAATAGAGTAGAAAATGTTGCAGATGGAATTGAAGAATTATTTGAAGCATTTGAAGATGAGGAAGATGGAATAGATGTAATGATAAGATTTGGAAAAGAACAAGCTGCAATTTCTAATTTAACAAGCTTTTTTAAATGTATAGGAGCTATTCCTACACATATTAATAAAACTGCAAAGGCAATAAAACTTATTGCTGATTCTACTAAAATAATGGATAAGTATGATGACTTAGGTGACATTGAAGATCTTATAGAAGAAGCAAGTGATTTTGAAGCAAATGGAGTAGGAGACGCTATGAAAAAAATAGCAGCTGCCGTTGAACAAATGGGACAAGCAAATTATACAGGTTTCCCATATATGGGAACTTTCCTTGAAAAAATATCTGAATTAGATTTAAGTAATGCTAAAACAGATTTAGAAAGTATAGCAGAGTCTTATGTAAAAATAGCAGAAGCAAGTCAAAACTTTAATATTGAAGCAATTGAAGCATCTACTGATATGTTTAAGGCACTTGCATATCTTTCTGAACAAGGAGGAGAAGAAGCAATTGAAGCACTTGGTGGAGATTTAATAGAAGCAGTTGAAAAATTAGCATTAATGATAGCAGACTTTGGAGGTACAGTAGATACTGCAAGGGCTAATCAACAAGGCTTTATATCTAGAGCAGCAGATGCGGTTGGAAATGCAGTAGATTCAGTATTAGGAACTGGTTCTCCATCACCTACTGCTTCTTCTGGTGGTTCTGTAGCTACAGTAGATAATAAAGCTCTTATTGCTGAAATTAAAAGACTACAGGCTATTCTTGTATCTGGGGATGCTGTTGTACAGGTAGAATCTAATATACTTTAAACAATCCCACGTTTTACTATATAAAATGTATGAAAACAACAGAAACTACATTTTACGAATCGAGTACAATTAAATGTTCACAATATAATTTTAAAGATAAAATACTGTTAGTAACATTTAATTCAGGAACAACGTATCAATATAATAATGTCGATGTTAAAATTTACGAAAAGTTCTCTATGGCTGAGTCACAGGGCAAGGCCTTAAATGAACATATTAAAAATACAGAAATTAAAGCAACTAAAATAAGTTAAATATATAAATTATGTCAAGACAAAAAGCACAAGGTAATGGTAATTTAGATGGTGTAAAAAGAAGAAGAAAAGGTCAACACTCTAAAAAAGCTTCTAATAATAAAAGTTCTAGAAATTATAAAAAGCCATACAATAGACAAGGTAGATAAATGAACGTCTTACAAAAGTATATCACATATTGTGAAAAGAAAGGAATTGCTTTCCAAATGGATAATCACGTAAGACCCTATGATGATACTACACTTTTCTGTCCTGCTGGCATGCAGCAGTTTAAAGATCTTTTTAAAAATCCAAACGGTACAACAGTTGCAAATGTTCAATCTTGTTTAAGACTACAAGACATTGATGAGATAGGAGATGGAAGTCATCTTTTATATTTTAACATGTTAGGTCTTTTTAGTTTTGGAGAAATGACAGTTAACCAAGCCGTTGAATTTTGGATGGAATTTGTACAAGAAGAACTTAAAATCCAAGTAGATTGTGCAACTATTCATTCTGATAAGTTTGACAATTGGAAATGGATGTATGATATTTATAAAACTCCATTAAAATTAGACGACGAATGTATTTGGACCGATGGAGAAATGGGAGGTTATTGTACAGAATTCTATCACGATGGTATAGAAATAGGTAACATTGTAAACACCTCAGGGGACTTTATAGATGTCGGGTTTGGCCTTGAGCGACTTGATGCTATAGTTAATGGTACAAAGATAAAGAGTGCAAACGAGACACTCGAAGACACTATATTAAAAATTATAGATTCAGGTTATAAGCCAGGTCCACAGAAACAAGGTTATGTATTGCGTAAACTTCTTAGAATTTTATATAGCAATAATGGTTATATGGATCATGATTTTTTTAGAAAAGAAGTTGAAAGACAAGAAAAAACGAAACTTAGGTATCTTAGACTTAAGGAAAAACATCAAGATAGAACTAAAAATTGGTGGTTTGATACACATGGTATCGATATAGATGAAATGAACGAATTAGGCTTATGACAATAAAAGAATCTTACATACAAGGACTATTTGAAATAGTTCCTCAAACGTTTAAAGATGATAGAGGAGAATTTGTAGAAACTTACAATGAGGAAAAATTAAAAGACATTATTCCACACAAATTTGTACAAGACAATCAAAGTATTTCTAAAAAAGGAGTTTTTAGAGGTATTCATATGCAAATGGGAGATTGGGCTCAAGGTAAACTTGTAAGAGTTTCAAGCGGTGCAGCCATTGATTATGCCGTAGATCTTAGACCAGATTCTGTGACTTTTGGTCAATGGGATAGTGTAATGTTAACGCCTGAAGCAAATAATCAATATTGGGTTCCACCTGGATTTGGACATGCATTTTTAGCATTAGAAGATAATACAACCTTTTGTTATAAATGTACTAATTTATATAATAAGGAAAGTGAAGAATGTATAAAGTGGAACGATAGTGATATTTATTTAGAATTTTTACATTATAATGGAGACATATTAGTTTCTGAAAAAGACGAACAAGGAATTACACTAAAAGAATTTAAAAACAAACATTGTTAAAATGAAAAAATATATTAATAAATACACATTAACATGGGCTGCATATCTAATAGCAGCATCTATTGCACTCTATCTACTATATTGGTATGGGTAAATTGTTCATAACTTTTTGAAAAAAAGTGCTCTAAAATTTTCACGGGTCAAAGATTATAGTTATATTAGTATTATAATTAAAACTTAAAACAAATGGAAATAGTAGAAAAATCAAAACAACAATTAGAAGGAAGCAACGCTGTTTTTTTTGGTAGTGTTACTCAAAAAGACAATAAAGGTAAATATCTAAAATTCACAGTTTCAAATCATTTAGAAGAAGGAGTTGAATACAAATTCAGATATACTTGTAAATGTAGAGCTGGATTTTTAAATATCAGTGACCAAACGGCTACGCCTGAACAATTTATCTCATCAACTTATGCTTTTTTAGATAATGTACAAGTTTTAAAAAAATTCGATGACGGTACTGAACATTGGTTTAATGTATTAACTACTAAAGGTGGTAAATTTCACTCAATTGATAAAGCATTCTTAAACCACTTAAAAGTAACTCACATGCACAACGCTTGGAAAAAGATGGTTGATTATGATCTTTGGAAAAACATGAACACAAGTAGTCATGACAGTTACGTATATAAAATAAACAAATAATATGTCGGATTTAATTGCAATAATCGGAGTCATCGCAGCAGCCTATCTAATGGGCTGGTTGCGAGGTTCTGAAACTGAAAGAACGAGAATCAGAAGAATGTTAAACTACACGATGGATGAGTGGGAAGAATTATTTAAAAAACACGAAGATGAGTAAAAGAAAAAATCAAATACAGCAAGAATTAGCAATCTTAAAAATAGATTTAAACTCAAATTATGGTGTTGGTAGATATGAAGAGGAAAGATGTCAAAAGATATTTGATAGAATGTTTAAACTAAAAGAAGAAATTAAATTCATAAACCAAAACAAAGATGAGTAATGTAATAAATAATAATCTTTTGGAAAAGTTTTTTCAAAAGTATCTAGACTTAGGTTATACTGATAAAGAAGCAGAAGTAAAAGCAAATAACGACTTTTGGGAAACTTTAAACGTTTAATTGTTCATAACTTTTTGAAAAAAGTTGCCTCTAGATTTTTTTATGTCAAAGATTATAGTTATATTAGTATTATAATTAAAACTTAAACAAAATGAATAATATAGAAAAATTAGAGAAAAGCCTAAGTTTCCATACAGAAATGGGAAACATTGGTATGGTTAATACTCTTAAGCCACTGCTTATAAAAAAAATAAAAGATCTTCTTTTATTTAACATGGACATGGGAAATAAAGGCATGACTAGTATTCTTACTAACAAACTTAATAAACTTAAATAATATGAATTGGAATAAAATAATAGATCAATTAGATGACAAGATGGATTATATGGGAGAATCCAAAATGATGCACAATAGATAT
>Ga0181417_1000047_pt1 | contig 35264 bp, 39 predicted proteins | sample 40SPOviralmetaG_FD_130142 | JGI IMG/M metagenome (GOLD analysis project Ga0181417, IMG submission 130142) | Marine viral communities from the oligotrophic San Pedro Time Series (SPOT) site, San Pedro Channel, CA, USA - 40 SPOT_SRF_2013-02-13 | ecosystem: Environmental > Aquatic > Marine > Strait...
CAAATGTAATATCTTCTCTTTGAATTGTGTCTGTAAAACTTGCATCTCTTTGAGAATAAGATACTACGTCTGTACCTCTAGTTACTTTTTTTATTTTTGTTTCATATTCTGGAAATAAGTTAATAAGTCTGGATCTAGATATATTTTTTCTTATTTGAATAAAGTTTGCATCTCTATATAAAAAATCTTGACTAGAAGGGTCTACATATACATCATAAGGATTTATTCTATTAAATCTTACTTCCCCCATTCCTCTATCTGCATCTTTGTCAATATCTATTAAAAAGTAACCTACACCTTTAGTTAATGAATCTAAAGCTATTTGACTATAGAGAGATTTACCATTAGATAAGTACCAACAATAATCTGCTATATCAGAATGGACTTGAGCAACGTCTACGTCATCACCAGTTGCCCCTACAGCTTTCCACTTAGGACTATTTGCAGTAACAAAGTATTTCATTATTTCTATAATAGGAGTTATTCTATTAATAGTAAATGTAGGCATACCAGATTCTTCTAGCATTGTCATTTCTTCTTTAGTCAATTGTTCATTAAGATAAAAATCATATCCTTTTTGACTAGTGGTTTGCCATCTTTGTCTATGAGAGTTATTTGCTTTATCCCATATTTGTTTATTTACTTGTGCTTTATTTTTTTTAGTTACTCTTGCCATTGTTAATCCCTTATCTCTACATGAACTAAGTCATCAAATTTGTTATCATTTATATCTCCATCGGAATCCCAATCGCCACCCCAACGAATTTTTAATCCCATAGATTGACCAATACCTCTTAACATTCCACCCATATAGTGAAACATTTCTCTGTCTTCCCAATTTATCGGGTAAGGAGCGAGATCAACAGCTTTTCCTGTTATGTGTTTGGAATACTTTGTTTTAGTTTTCCCTTGTGCTAATAATTGCTCTTGCCGCTCCTTACTCCGCACACCTTCTATAATGGTTACATCCATTATTTTAATTAATTCATTAAGAACTTTTACTAAATTAGAATCTACACCCTTTAATCTTTCTTTGCTTTTTTTTCCAAATCTATACATGAATAATCCCTATGATATTAACCAACTTTTTGCTTTTCTTTTTGGTTTAAACCAACCTTTCTTTTTTTTATCTTTTTTCATGTTTGGTGGAAAAGCATGAATTTGTGCGTAATAAAGGCTCTCAATTGTGTCATCATGAGCCATCTTAGGGCCGAAAGTAAGGATTTCGTTGATTAAATCAAACATATTTTTCTTTAAATATACAGTTCCTGTACTAAAACGTGCAGAAAGACCAGAATAAATTCTATTTCGTTTTTGAGTTCCTCCCGGTTTTTCAGGAATAACAGATATATTAAATTTATTTAATCTTCTTCTTTCATCGTTTAATGCTTGGAATATACTTCTATTCATAGCAACATCTTCTACAGTTGAAGAACTACAATTATACTTTTCATGTAATTCTAATATTAAATCTACTACACCTTTCTTTCCTAATATTTCTCCTGTGTCTGGATTTTTAGATCCAATAGTAGGAATACTTCTATGCCTTTCATATTCTAGTACATATAAATTATTATTTCCATCAATTGCAATAACAGTTATTACACTATAATCAGAATGTTTTGTATCAATATCTGTAGCAGGATCGCAACCTATAAATGTATTAACTGGAATTTCTTCATTGTCTTTTATTAAAAAATTAACACCATCTTCATGTTTAAAGTATCCTTCCCAATATCGTATATGCTCTCTTCTCCATATAGCATCTTCTTTTGATTGAACTTCCATCATGTACTCTTGATAGAATTTTTGAGGTTGTCCAGAATCTGCATAGAATTTTTTCTTTTCTTCTATCTTTGATAATGGAAACCACCCTTCCCATAATGGAGTAGTTTCGTCTAATAAAGCCTTATATGTAATTACTTTCCAAGCAAAAGATTTATTTTCTTTTTTTGCTTTAGCGTGCTTATTTATTAAATGATTTATAAAAGAATCATAATGGACTGGAGTACCATTAACTCTCAGTCTTCCTGTATGTGGTTCAATAGCAGGATAAACAACTGCAGTAACTAAGTTTGCATTTTTATCTCTAGCTTCTTTTGTTATTGTATTGTTTTCATGTTCAAAATCATCAAGAACAATAAGGTCGTATCTTTTATGTAACTTTGCTCCACCACGAATACCTGCTACATTAGATTTACTTATAAGCTTACATCCGTTTACTAATTCTATATCTTCTTCCGTCCATTTTTTTCCTTTCATTGGCCCGAAATAATATCGTATAGAATCATTATTTTCTAAGTGGTATTTAATATAATCCATGTTACCTACACTTAATTTTTGTGTAGCGGATACCCAAGCATAAAATAAAAAGTTTTCTTTACTTGCAAATACAAAGTCTTTTATAATAGATGCTTTTGTAAGAACTGTTTTACCATGACCTCTTGGAACTATAATTGCAGTTTGTTTTACTTCTTTATCATCTATTGCATCAGATATTTCATAATGAAAAAATGGAGTTTCAGACCTCATAAAATCATCTGGTAAAAATAATTTACCAAAAGAGATAAGGTCTTTATACGCTAATTGTAAGGCTTCTTCAGCTTTGTTTATGTTCTGACTGTTGATATTTGCCATCTAAGTGGTCTTTGAATTTATCTTCTAGTTTTTCCATTTCTATAAAATCATTAAATAATGTTTCAGTAACCCTAAGTCTTTCTGTGACAAAACTTAATTGTTGATATATACTTTTTATAGATCTTCTTAAATCATGTTTAGTAATTGTATTTTTTTTCTTCATGCCTGCTCCTTTATTTTTTCAGGGATGTCTAACATTCTTATAATTTTTTGCATTCGTTTAATATTATAGTATGTAGTAGAAGTCATATTGTACAATATAAAATCTTGAGAAATCATCTTATCTAATTCTTTTAAATAGATAATAGCTTCATCTAATTCTAATTCGTTAGGTACATCGTCTATAGGTTTTAATTCTCCCAACACTCGACTCCTTTCTCTGAGAACTCCATAGTAACCCATCCAGTTCTTGCCAAAGGATAAAAAGAATATCTAGCGTAATCAGCATATTTAAGAAATGATCCACCTCTTATGTACCATTTTTTTCTTTCTTCTTCTTGATCATCTTTACTAACAACAAAACTATGCATAGGTTTTACATATAATTGATGATTGTGTCCTAAGAAAAATACATCTCCTTCACTATATACTGAAGCCATTTTATCTAATTCCATATCCCCATTTTTTCCCCCACCTTTACCATGACCACTAACTAATTTATATTCTTTATCTTTAATAGTTATTTTAGTATATCCGGGCATTCTAAAGTAAGGAACTTCCATTGCTTCAGCAAGGACTTTACATACATCAAAGTTTAGTATATTAAATGATCTAATATAATCGTGGTTTCCTCCTCGAATAAATAAACACTTGTCTTTAATTGGCTCTATTAATCTTATAAACTCTAAGTATTGTTCATCAGGTGGAATATCTTGTCCGTCTTGACTAATTTTATAATTAGGTGGAATTAATTCTAGTAAATCTCCATTACCAAACCATCTTGCATCTTTATCTTCTGCAATCATTTGTACAGCTCGATGAAACTTCTCACTATCAAACTCTACTGCTCCTACATGGACATCAGTTAATCCATGAACTCGTAATGTCTTTTTACTTTTAACACTTAATACATCCCCGGGTTCTACATCTCTATTATTAGCATATGGAGTGTTTTCTAATACTTCGTATGTTATTGAAAAATTTTTCTTACAACTATTGCAAACATATTGTTGTTTAGGTTTATCTCCTTTCATGTGGCTTTTACTGCCTAATTTAATTGTACCATTTTTTTTAGTATGAGCAGATTTGCAATAAGGGCATATCATTTGGATTCTCCTTCGATTTGTTTTTGATCTCTAGATGCACCTTCTAATTGTTCTTGTGAGAAACCTTGAAATACACCCATTAGACCTACCTCTTTTTGTTTTATATTATTGTTTGATGTTCCTACTATTTTACCTAATTCTTTTGCAGATTGTAAAATTATATTATCATCTTCACTATAATCAGCAAGATGTTTTAATTTACCTAATATATATTCGTGGTCTATCCCTAAACCTTTTGCAACGTCAAGCACTGATTTTTGTATTTCTTCCATTACTCTTTCCTGTTTTAATAATATAGTCGCTTTCTTTCTAGCTTTTTGATTAGACTCTTCTTTAAAAGCATTTTTATATGCATCTAAAGCACCCATACCTACAACAACATTTGTAGCAAAGTCTTTTTCTTTATTGGTGATTTTAGTTCTTTTATGTACTCTTTCGGAAGTATTTTTTATAGTCTTAGAAAATGTGTATCTATTAGGGTGACTAGAAAAGTCTGTATCCATTTTTGTAGATTTTTTATTAATAAAACTACCTACGACAGTCCGTACCCAACCGTCTGCATATTTATAATTTTTTGTATCTGAATGATGACTTACCATTTTTTTAACTTTTAATAATTGTACAATTCTATCATCGTCACTATATACCCAACTATTTTCGTCTGCTTTTCTCCAATCGGGATGTACAACTGTATTAGGATGATCTTTTTTAAACTCTTCTAAATCATCATATACAAAGTGTTTTATGTTTTTTATTCTTCTGTTTTCCATATTAATTTGTCTGTTAATACTAGCACTTGCTCTGATAGACCATCAATTAAATCGCTTATTTCTTCAGGTATTAAATAAATTTTATCATCTACTTCAATAGCAACTAATTTATTAGTTAAACTACTTAATATATCTTGTTGTTTTTTAAGAGGCAGATTTGCTATACTTTCTATCAGGTTTGCCATTTACTTTCTTTTTATGTATTATTTTTAATATAGACGTAGCGGTATATATCATACCATCTAATATTTCTTCTAAAGCTTCTATTTCCCAAACTCTACCATCAAAAGGATTAAGTTCTTCATTGTATTCTCGTTTCCCTTTCTCAAGTCTTTCTTTTAATAACTCTATTATCTCTTTATTCATATATACCTTTATTTTCCCTTGCCCAACCACCCACTAAGTTAAATGATAGGTCAATACCAATACAAGTACAAACCCCAGTTATTTACTAAAAAAATTGTAGGATTTTGATAGAGAGTCTTATTTATACTATGTACCCCCTATTGGGGGGATTCCCAAAATAGAATTTTAGTTATTTTTCATTTTATATATTATAATAATAATTATTAAACTAATATAAAGGAGGTGACATATGTCACTATTAAACAAACAGGAAGATAACGTAGACATAGTTGAAGACAAGTTGTCTGATGTTATGCACATGGATGCTGATGTATTTATGGCTAATGCTATTATGGAATTGCAAGAACAACCTCTAGCTACTAAGCGTAGAATTGCTAAGAATATAGCTGCTACTGCTAAGTTGTATGAGACTCAAGCACAGATGAATAATGATAGATATGCAGCTAAGAAATGGGGTCAGATAGGATGGAGTCTTAGGACTTTAAAGTAATGAGAATGGGAGTGATTAAGTTTGCTCCCATAACCTCTTTTTATTTATATTTTATTATTATTATTATTTATACATGTATATAAGTACGCAACTGTTAGTATGCTATTGGGTGTATATGTGTGTTTATTAGCCTATATTGTATGCATACAGACGCATAGATAGTTTATGTATATATATAGTAATTTTAAGATAACTTGGGTATAAACATTAGTAATTACGCATAGACCTTGATCAACGTGTCTAAGAGAGTTAAAACTAGATTATCTCCGTAGAGGGATAACGGGCTACTCGGTATAAACTGATCAAAATTTTTTTTGCGCTGTTGATGTGAACGAGCATATTCCGATTCTATTTTGTTTATGTATAAGAACTCCGCAGTTCTAAGCCTCGTAAGTCAGCAGTGCAAGAACTTAGACTAGACTCGGCAAGTCGATGAACCAAAGGGCTGGTATGTATAAAGATATACTAGTTATAATCCGCCCAAAGCGGACACCATTTAGTACACATCTTATAAGCGTAGACCTACAGATGTTATTAATATGGATAAATAAAAAGACCGTTCATAGAATGGACTTTTTTGCAAGGCTTTATACTAAGTCAGCCCTCGTCTAAACTTAGGTAAGATTTACTAAGCGATTTAACTAAACAGATCTCCGTTAAGTGATACCAGCCCGATACCTAATAACAAAAAGTCGGGCAAACTTTAATTTAAATAATCTAAAGGGAGTAATAAAAATGGATAAAGAGCAAAGAGAATTACTTTTTAAACTGGTTACGGAGGAAAGAGATAGGCTAAATCTACTTAGATATGAATATGCTTATGATAGTAAGGAACAAGATAAAATATGGAAAGAAATAAGTATATGTAATAGAACTTTAATACCCTTAGAAAGGAAAGCATATGAAGATAAGTAAGTTCAGAGCATTGATGACACTAGAGAGAGTAAATGAAAGAGTAAAGCATTGTAAAGAATATATAACTTCTTTTGGTGAACCATTAAGAAAAGACTATGATGATTTAAAAAACTTAGATCAGATAGTAGGTTATTATATTGGATATAGTGAATGCTTGAAAGAAATAGAAGATCAATTAAACGAAACAAAAAATCAAACAAAAGAGGAATAAATTATGGTTAAAGAATCAAGTAATGAAATGCTTTTAAATAGAGAAAAAGAAATATTTGTTTTAGAAGAAAAGCTAAACAAAATAAAATCAATATTTGATAATGAAAGAATGCTACAGCTTACCGATATGATTAATGAAGTTGAAGATGTAGTAAAAGAAAAGAATAATGAGCATTCTAATTATGAATCAGAAAGTAAATCGAAAGATAAATTAGTTAAAGACTTAGGGCAAGAAGTTAATGGAAGTAAAATTATTTCTTATGCTAACATTGTAGAAGAACTAAAAAGATTAAACAAGCAAAATGAAAAGTATGTAGATAAAATAAATGATTTGTTTTATCGTGCTAATTCATTGCAAGACGAAGCTGCAGGTTTAGTAGATGAGATTAACGATGTTGTTTAATAATTTAAAAGAAATAGAAAGTAAAGAGTTCAATTGGTCTAAGTACAAACAAGATACAATTAATCGTTTTGTGAAGAAGTTTGGAAGTCTAGAACAAACAATTATTGTACTGGATGCTGAAATTCAAAGTCTTAAAGTAACAAATTCTGCTTTACAAGAGATGATAGATTGGGATGATGAATGTATGGAAATGAATGGTTAAAAAACAAAGGAGAACATTATGAGTAAAATAGGATTTATAGATTATTTATGTGAAAATAATGATCAAAAAGGTTTACTTGAAGAAGTAGGCACTCAAGAAGATGTTAATTACTGGATGAATAAACACAAACAAGGAAAAATAAAAGAGGAAATCAATATGTATAATTCAAAGAAAATGGTAGTTGTTAATTCGTATATATCGTCATACAACAGAGGCAATTTAGAATATAAAGGAGTTGCCTACAGAAGAATGATGAAGCTTATCGATGTATTTTTTAGTTCTGCTTTAATGAAATCAAATTTGTTAAACAAAATAAATCATAAAGAAGCAATGAAAAAAGAGGAGAAAAATAATGATAGCAACAACAAGTAAAGTCGCATACAAAGAAATTAATGAAGAAGGAACAATGAAAACACAAAGAGATAAGATATTATACGTTGTGAAATCTCATTGTGATAGAGTTGAAAATATATTCAATGGTATTTCGTTGAGAGAAATTTCATCTCTTACTGGTTTTGATATAAATGCTGTAAGTGGAAGAGTAAATGGATTGAAAAAAGACGGATTTCTAAAGACAGTAGAGAAAAGAAAATGCTCAATAACAAAAAGACTTGTTTCTCCAGTTATTCCTATTAATAGTGATGATGAAAATGCAGAACTTGTAAAAGATTCTATATATCACATGGAAGATAAAATCAAATTATTATTGATGATAAAAGGATATAAGAAAATAAAGTTTACTTCTACTTTAGATGGGACAAGAGTTCTTAGAGTAGAGTATTACAAACAAATAGATGTAAAAGACGTACATTATTGTCATTTGCATGGAGATCTTTTCTTATCAGAAGTTAGTGCGTGGGATGATGATTGTGGAGAAAAGTATTGGTATCTAGTAAGTGAACAATAAAAAAGGAGATAACAATGAGCAAGCAAGGACTAATATCAGGATATAAACCTAATCCAATTAGTAAATATATTGTATTACTTAGTTGTGGTAGAACAAAAGAACTTGAAAAACAATTGTATAAAGATATGGAAGTGTACAAAATAAATGAACCTTTTTATCTTATTGATATTTTTCAAGATGGTGTTAATCAAAGTGATACGGAAGGAACAAGTTTTGCAAGATCGTGTGAACTTATACCTTATGAAGTAACCTCTAAATTTGGATATGGTATTGATGGAGATGGATATAAAGTATCTAGAGAGTATTGGTTTAAAAATACAGAAACTAATACAATTATTACTCTGTACGATTGGAAACGAACAACTCTTTATGATCCAGAATATCTTAGACCTTCAGAGTTTTGGGAACTAGAAGAACCAACTACATTTAACATTGGATCTAAAAATCACGCAGATACTTATGGATTTGTAAGATGGTTACAAACTAAACTAAAGTAATTGGTATGTGGATAAAATGTAAGAGTTGAAGCCAACACTAATAAAACCGAGTGTGTGAGATTTACGATGCGTAGATAAAAGCCGGACACTCTTACATTTTTGATTGACTCTAAGTATTGATATTATTAAATTTAAGTAACCATAGGGAGAGAATATGGATCTAATCAAAGTATACACAGATTATCTTAGTCATCTAAATAAACAAAGAGCAAGAGACTCTGAAGAGTTTCATGCATCCTCTGCTGGAAGTTGTTATAGAAAACAAATGTATAACTTCTTCGGGTATGATAAAAAAGAAATGGATGATAAATCCTTAAGACTACTTAGACTTGGAACTATTACACATAGTGATATAGAAGAAGCAGTCAATTGGAGAAATGAGATAATACAAGAAGAACAAGAAAAACTTCAACCAACAAATGCCGTACAATTATATTCAGAACAAAAAATATCTGTTCCCGAATATAACTTAGTAGGTACTTACGATGTTGGAGAAGCTTTGTTTAAAGATGGAGAAGTAACTGAGTTTAATCTTTACGATTTCAAAACAGTTGCAGCTTACAAATGGACAACAAAGTTTGGCCGGAAAGAAAACCGAGTCGCAACAACAGATACTAACTATAAGTTACAATTAGGTAGTTATGCTCTAGCAATCAAAGAAGAGTTTGGCGAGGATGTTAGAATAAATATGTTTCTAATATGGTACAACAAAAATACTTCTTTAATGAGAGAGCAAATTGTAAGCAATGAATACATAAAAAATGCTGAATCTTATTGGAAAGAACTAAATGAAATACTAACAGACGCAGGTGAAGACTTTGAAAACTCTGATCTTCTTGAAGCTGGTATTTCTTATGGTGTTCCTTTTGAAGATTGGGAATGTAGATATTGTCAATTTAGTAGTATTTGTCCATCACTATTAAAAAAATAACAAGGAAAACAAATGGAAAACAATACAACTGTTATTACAGATCAGGTATCCCTGTCTAACGTAGAGGATATTAGAAAAGCAATAACAATAAAACATAAAAAAGTATCATTTATGAAAACTCCAAAACCTTTTATTAAACAAAGGGCTGGAACAGATTATGTAGAGTATTCATACATGAGAGAAATAGCAGACAAAGAGTTCCCCGGATGGTCTTGGGAAATACATAAATCAGAAAACCTAAGTGGAGCAGCTTACGTTGTTCATGGTCGTTTGAAATGGTATGATGAAGGTATTTGGAGAACTGGTGATATGGTAGCTGCTCATAGACTTCAAACAAAAAGAGCAACAGGAGAGTTTGTTGATATTGGTAATGATGTTAAAGCAGCTAATACAGATTGTATTAAGAAAGCATTTAATATGTATATGAATATTGCAGATGATGTTTACAGAAATCAAATAGAAGATCTTGAACTATCTGATGATCAAAAACAAGAAATACTTTTAGTTGCATCTGAAATAAGCGAAGATAAAATGACAAAGATACATGGTTTGATAAAAGACCAAGTTCTAAATACTGCAAACTACAATGGTTCTTTGTCTAAACTAACAAGAGAAAGAGATTCTTTAAAGGATAAAGGAGAATAAAATGGGAAAAATAAAACAAGATGATTTGAAAAGATTAAGAGAATCTGGTCAATTATCTAAAACAGCAGAAAAAGCTTTAAGTAAATCTGGTAATGTTTCTACAAAGAAAGGATCAACAGAAAGATACTTTAGAATATCAGACGATGTTTATGTATCACCTAGATTGTACTTTCGTGGTGGTAGTAAAATAAAACCAACTGGAGAAATGAAAGAGTTTCAAGCTGAATATCAGAAACTAATGGAAAAATACACAATAACAAAACCGAAAGGAGTTTAAAAATGGCAAAAGAACTAGATGTAGTATTTGAACCTTCAAACAAACCTGAGTTTATACCGACAGAAGAAGGTAAATACCCAGCTCATATTGTTTCTTTGACAACTAAAGAAGTAAATACTAGAGCAGGAGAAGCAATTATAGTTAATATGTGTTATCAACTAGCAGATGAAGCTGCTGATGAAACTCAATTACTATGGGAAATGGATGGATATAAATACAGATTAGATGTGAATGGTAGTAGAATACCTATTGCAGATGAGACTGGAATCCAAGAAGAAATAAAATGTAGCCATCTTCCGGGTAAAAAATACTATGACAATGGTTTCTTTATCTTTACTGATACATCTTCAGCAAACAAAAATAGTAGATACTTTAAATTACTAGAGGGTCTTGGTATTGAGTTAGAAGAATCAGATGGTAAAAAGAAACTAGTGCTAATAGAAGAAGAAGACGTTATAGGTAAACCTGTTATTATAGACTTAGAAACACATAGTTATATAACAAGGGATACCAAAGATCTTCCATTAGATCAACAAGAGAAAAGAACTACTCTTAAAGCAAAAGAAATTGTTTTATGGGAAGGTGGAGAAGAATTATCTCAAGATGAAGTAGATGATGACGTTCCATTCTAACTTTTCTAATTAAGTAATTTGTCGAGAGAGAATACTTGTATTTATATATAATAAATCAGTAATTTAGAGACGAGGGTGGTGTTAATATTATCTTCAATGTCCTGTCTCTTCTCTCTCGGCATCACCCTCACCCTCTGGAGAGACAAATGAAAAAAACACGAACACAAACTAAACAACCAGCAATAGCTTTTGATAGTAAGAATGAAGCTTTGTTAATGCTAATGGCACTCAGAATGTACAAAGGATCAGATCATTTTAATGGTATTGATAATCTTATAGATGAATTAGAAAAAATAGTAGATATGTTTTACAAAGGAGAAGACGATGAAAATGGCAACAAAATTGAAGAAAAAGAAAGAAATGGCGGACAAACTTGCGAAACTTGCTCTGATTAATAAACCTATTATAGAATGTAGCGATGGATATACTTTTATAAAAGATATAGAAATAGGAGAATTAATTAAAACTCAATCAGATACTCAAGCAGTGATATTAAATCATACAAAAGTATCAACATCTGTTCTAGTAACTAAAGTTAATCAAGTCAATAAAGAAGATAGACCTTTCTATTTAGGGAAGCATAGATGGGGATGCACAACAGAAGTTAAAGTAATATAAGGAGGACGTATGAATTGGTTAATAAATAAAGTTCATGACCCTAATTTATTTGAGTCTGATAGATGTAATACTGATGCGAGAAGAGCAGACAAAAAAATAAAGTTTTGTAGTTCTTGCAAAAGATGTTGGGAGTATGATAAAGCTAGCATGAGAAATCTAAAACAAAAAAGAAGAGGATCTTTTGTAGTAAAGCATTATCAAAGTTTTCCAACTTACGGAAAAAAGAGAGAGGAATGTGAAGATTGTAAAGGTAACAATGAATAAGTGTCCTGCGTGTGGATACCAATCAAAGTCTGGTAGAAATATTAGCCTAGATATAAGAGACTTGCTAAAAGTAAGGAACAGAAGAACAAGAGAGCAAATAACTAGAATTGCTAAACTAATAATAAATAATGTTCCTTCAGATAGTAGATATGAATTTCATAAGTTTCTTTATGGTATTAAAGAATGCAGAGATCAATTAATAGATTATGGTATAGAGACTTTTTACACTTCAAGAAGTTTTGAACATGGTAAAGGATTTGCTTATCTTAGAACGGTAATATCTAATTCAGATAAAAATCACGATACTATAGTAGAAAACGAAAGAAAAAGATTGGGATCTACACCACCAATAATAAAATAAATTAAACTCCCCTAAATAATTGATTTAATAAAAAAAATCGATGACAAATGGTTGGCGCTATGTTAGGGGAGTTTATAAATTAAAATAGGAGAGAAAAAATGATGGTCATATTAACATTAGCAGAGTGGATAGGAAGTATGTTTTTAATTAGCATATCAGTATTATTAATAGGTTTTGGTATGATATTAATGGTAGTAGCAGTAGATATATTTAGAGAGAAAATGGAAGAAATAATAAAAAAAAATAAAGGAGAGTAATATGTTACAGGACGCAATGTTTTCAGTAAAAGAAGTACCAGCTTATTGGGAAGAAACTAGTAAAAACAAAGGTAATGGCACTAGTGTTAGAGAAATGTCAACAGGGTATAAGTTTATAGTAAGAGAAGATAATAGTAAAGTTCTTAGTTGTATGACAGATAGTTATAAACTTGTAAAAAACGAAACTATTATGAATATAGCAGAACCCCTTATTAAGAAACTAGGTGGTGAACCTAAAGAAGTTAATGTATTAGCAGGTGGAGCAAAAACACAATTTAGTTGGCACTTTCCAAAACAAGTTGTTAAAATGTCTAAAGCAGATGAAATGACTCCTGAAATTAATATCATGAATAGTTACAACGGAACTGTTGGGTTAAATATTTTAGGTGGTGCATTTAGATTAATATGTCTTAATGGCATGGTAGTAGGAATTGTTGCAAGTAAATACAAAAACAAACATATTAAATCTAATATTTCCCTTAATGATATTAGTAATGTTATTGAAGAAACTGTCGATAAAACAAAACTTGTATTTAAAGAAGAGTTTCCGATACTTGCAGAAACAAAGTTTCAAGAAAATCATTTAATTGAAATGATAAAGATGTTCCCAGATTATGCAAATACTTTAGTTACTGATAAAATTATCATTGAAAAACCTAGAACTTTTTGGGATTTATTAAATGTAGGTACTAATGTATTAACACATCATATGAATAGAAATCTTGATTCTACTCATGGATTGGAACAGAGATTGTATCCTAAGATTAAGAAACTAGCTTACAAAGAGGCGCAAGTTGCCATCTCTTGATTGGTACGATTGCCCTATTGTAATACCTTATTATGGTGGGAAGTATATGTTGAGCAAACAATTTGTTCCTCTTATACCTCCTCACCATAGGTATTTCGAAGTATTCTCAGGTGGATTATCAATGTTTTTTAGAAAAGAAAAAGCTGAATGGAATGTTTTAAATGACAAAGATAATAATATAGTTAATTTATATAATTGCGTTATACATAAATTAGATGAATTAGTTTATTATTTAGATTGGTTGCCTAAGTCCAGAGAATTGTTTGACGGGTTTCGTGCAGAAATAAAAGAAAAGCAACACATAGAAATACCAGATCCATTAAGAGCTGCTAAATACTTTTATTGTATAAGACATAGTTTTAATAAGTTAATTCACACACCTATGTCAATGGTAAAAGATTGGAATAAAAATTGGATGAAAGAGTTTGAGTATTCAAGAAAAAAGATAGGAGGTTCAACAATAGAAAACTTAGACTTTGGAGATCTTATAGATAGGTATAAACCAAAAGAAAATGATTTTTGGTATCTCGATCCACCTTATTTCATAGCAACGGATAAAGGAGACTATTATCAACATAATTTTAATGCTGAAGACCATATTAGATTAAAAGAAAAAGTTGATAAAATACATAATAATGGTGGTAAATTCATGGTATCCTACGACCACAGAGAAGAGGTCTTTGATTTATATAAAGAGTATGATGTAAGAACTATTACTTTAAAATATCAGGGAGCTACGGACGAAAATAGAAGCAAAGAGAGAAAAGAATACTTAATAATAAACTATGAACCTAATGATCAGATAGGTTTATTCTAAGGAGATAATATGAAAGAAATAGACGAAGGTGTTGCTTCATTAAAAGTAATGCCATGTAATATAGAAGCAGAACATGGAATATTAGGTTGTATACTCGTTGGAAAAGACATAGAAATGGAAATTGCTATGGCTTGGATAAGAAACGATGATGCTTTTTATTCTAAAGATGCATTAAATACGTTCAAAGCAATGAAAGAGTTATACAAGAATAAAGTACCAATTGATGTTATAACTGTTGGTGATAAAATGTTTGAATCAACAGGAGAAAAAGATACTATTTACTTACTTGATCTTCAAGATTCCATTGTAAGCAAAAGTAAAGTAGAACATTATGCTAAAATAGTTTGGGAAAAGTATATTCAAAGAGAGACTGCTAAGTCTGCTCAAGATTTACTTAATGCTAGTTTTAAGAACTATAAAGACGTTGGTAGCATTCTAGAAAAACACAATAGATTAATCAATGAATTACGCAACATACAACCTTCTAAAATAAAAGATATATCCGATGTTGTAGATGAAGCTAAAATAGCAGTAAAAGAAGAGACTAATTTAATTAATTTTGGTCTTGGAAACTTAGATAGCTTTGCAGGTGGAATGACTCGTAAAGAATTAACAGTTCTTGGAGGAAGACCAGGCCATGGTAAAACTACTCTAATGTTAAATATCGTTAGAGGTTTAATCGAACAAGGTTATAGTGTAATGTTATTTAATCGTGAGATGAGTAATGTAGAAACTATGAAAAAGTTATTTGTAATGGAATCACAAGACCTTACTTACTCGATGATTAGAGCAGGTATAACAGATGAAAAGAAACAAATAGCATTAGAAAGTGTATCTGAATATGTAAGAGAAAAATACAAAGACTTAATTGCGTATGACGATATAAGAACTCTAGATGATTCTATTAGAGAAATAACAAAGCATAAACCAGATGTTGTTATTGATGACTACATTCAATTAATCGAAAGTGGATTAAAAAATAAAGACAGACGTTTTGAAATAGAAAAGATTGTCAATGATTACAAGTGGATATGTAAACAAGAGAATTGTTCTGGATTGCTAGTATCTCAACTTAATCGTGATATTGAAAAACGATTTGATCCTAGACCTAGAATGAGTGATTATGCTGAATCAGGTGTAATTGAACAAGCTGCTGAAGCTGCGATGTTTGTATTTTATGGACACAATTTTGATAGTGAAAAGTACAATCAATTCAAAAGTGAAGTTATTGTTGCTAAAAGTCGATATGGTAAAATAGGTACTTACCCTATGGGTTTCAATGGTAATAAATGCAAGTTCTATAATGACCACAAAGAAGCAGAAAAAGATACTCTTGGTAGATAATAATAAAAGCTGTAGGGGGTGTTACTACGAAGTCAAAAATCAATGTTATTGGTTTAAAGAAATCGAAAATACATCCCCGAAAGCAATACCTAAGAAGATTTTAAACAAAGGTTGTAGTAAGTATTACAATACTAATTTAAAAAAAGTAGTATTCCCTATTGTAAATAAAGTAATTAAATTATTTAAAGGTGAGATACTAAGCGATAAATACAAAATTAGAAAACAATATTACAAACCTTATAGAAAAAAATCTTATAAAAGTTCTCATAACTATACACACAGAAAGGATGCACAATGAATACAACAGTAATTGGAATAGATCCCGGGGCTAGTGGAGCATTGAGTTATACTAATTCAAAAGAAATAGATGTAAGATCTCAAAAGTGCCACGAATTAATAAGTTACAGGAATATAGGTTTAAATATAGTAACAACAGCTTATACTGATAAAAAAATAGTAGCATACATAGAAAAAGTTCATGCTATGCCTCACGATGGAAGAAGTTCTTTATTTAAGTTTGGAGTAAACTACGGAGTTTGGTTAGGTTTGTTACATTCAAAAATAGGACATACATCTAAAAACTTAAAGCAAATAGTAGAAGTGTCTCCACAAAAATGGATGAAATTTTGGGAGAATAAAATAGGAGAGAAACTTCCTAAAGTTAAAAAAGATAGGAAGAATAAATTAAAAGAAATAGCAAGTAATTACACATCTGAAAAAGTTACATTGTGGAATGCTGATGCTATATTAATAACAATGTACGGAATGTACACAGAACAAGGAGAAGAGCAGTGATAATAGGAGATGAGTTTATAGGAGTAATATCACATAAGTTTAATAATAATGAATTAGATGCTTATATTTATAAAGTAAATATATTTCCAATATCTATATGTTTTGAAAACCATTATGATTCAAAACATACAGAAATAAAATTAATATTATTTAATAAATATACTATTGGATTATTTATAAGTAGATAATTTACTTTTCAAGGGCGGTGGGGAATCTCCTTTATATTAGTTTAAACCCCCATCGCTCTATAAAGTTTTGATAATTCTAAATCAGATTTTGTTTTTTCTTGTATTGTAGATTTCTTTTTCTTTGATTTCTTTTTAACTGGAGGAAGTATTGTTTTTAAAGGTTCTTTTTTTCTCATTTCTCTTGTTCTAGCAGTTGGATACAATCCAAATTCATGCATCATTAAATCCCATCCGTTTCCATTTCTCAATGCTTTATAATCTTTAGTTAAAAATTTAGATGCTTGTACGTTCAAAGAAGACAATAACCTAGCACGTTTTTGTTCATCTGTCATACCATAAGCATCATTATAACCAACAATCATTTGAGCTGCTAAATTGTCTGGTGTTTTAACCCAATCAAATAATGTAGCATAATAAAATAATTCACCAGTTGTAGGGCCAAGAAAACCTCTTCCTTTTACATCTTCACCTTCTAAACCTTTTTTAAGCGTTTTAATTCTTTCTACTGTATCATTTTCCATTAATCGTTGTAAATCAAGATTTAGTACACCACTCATCATTTCTGTAAATAAATATAAACCTGCGAATCTTAATGGAACATAAAGATCTGGAGAATCCCATTGTCTTGCAATAACAGCATCTTTAGATTTTCTTAATACTTCTGATTGCAATTGAAGAAAAGACATTGGATAATGTAAAAACTGAAATGCAACTTGGCCAACTGCCCCTAATCCACTTTTAGTTCCACCTACTAATGGAGCTTTTTGTGATGGAGAATATTCAAACGCATATTTATTCACCATATCCAAAGCATGTTTTTTAGATCTTTGTATTGATTGTTGCTTAGTTAATCCACCCTTAGTTAATTCATTAAACTTTGAAACAAATGAATATCTAAACATATGTTTTCTTAAAAAGTTTTCAGTAACTTTTTGAAATATAGCACCTTTACCAGCGGCTGCTGTCATAGTTGCGTCAAAAGCTCTCCAATGTTTACCTTCTTTATATTGTAGTTTTGGATTACCATCAGCATCTATTTTTATATCTATATCTTTTGATTTTACACCTTCTGTTGGTACTAAACCTTCTGTAAATAAAGGAGAAGACATATCTTCAAATTTAAAACCTTGCTCTCTTTCTACTTCTACTATAATATCTTGCAATGATTTTTGCTTACCATCAACATCAAATATTTTATTTGTAGATGTAGTATCCCATTCTCTTAAGTATTTTACAAATGCTCTATTACCAACTCCTTGCAAATAATACATACCAGACATTGTATTTCTAACAGCAGTACCTATACCAAAACCTAACTTACTTAAAAATTGAACTCCTGTTAATGTTCTAACTGTTTTATTAACCCAAGCAGGTCTATCTTGGTATCCTTTATCTGCAATAGTGTATGTATCCATTACATATTTTTGCAAAGCTTCTGCACCTTCAGAATCTTTAGGTAACGCTCTCATTCCCTCCATCATAATATTTTTTAAATAATTAGATTTATTAAATGCGATAGCATCTAATGAATACTTTCTAAGTACACCAACAGGATTTTTTAAATAATTATCATAAGGAATTGATTTTCTACCCCTTAAAGTTCTAGGAGTATTTATTTCTTTTGACATTTGTAAAAATACTTGAGATAAATCTGTTAAGTCTTGATCTACATTAGAGTATTTATCTTTTTCAGCCTTATCCATTATTTTTTCTATTTTAATAAATGATTCAATTAAATAATGTGGAAAGTAATTACCATCTTTTATTCCCTTTTGCACTTCTTTTATTTGACTTTCTATTGTTTCTTCATATTTTCTAACTTTATCTCCGTTAGGTAATAATAAAGATGAATCTTCTTTACTATTTAAATATGATTGTCTTATAACTTGTTTATGTTGTTTTAAACCGTTTATCATTACAAGGCCCATATCATTTAAAAGATTTCTAGATAATTTACCAGCTTCTATAATTTCTCTAGATACTTCAACAGTAGAACCATCGTTTTCTATTTTAAAATACCTACCTTTACTTTCTGTAAGTTCTCCTTCTAAAAACATTCTTAATTCTTGTAATGGAACACCTCCATCACTTTTAAATATTTCAGACATTTGCTTAGTAATATCCATTGCTTTATTAGCTTGTTCTGGTGTTTTAGGATTGTTAATAATAATAGTTAATTGATTTTCTAATTTTTCTAAATCTCTAACAGATTTTATACCAAGTCTAAATTTAGATTCTCCTCTATTTTTTATAGCATCTGTTTTTAATAAAGCCATTATATCATTATGAGATTTTAAATAATTACTAAATTGAGTTCTTTCATAATTAGCTGATTCATTTATTTTATTATTAAGATAGTTTGTAATAGCAAACTTTTGCATTACACCTCTTCTAACAAACAATAACTTTTCTAAATAATTTAATTTAGGATTATTTAATTTTTTGGATTCTCTTACCAATTCATTTTTTATTCTTCTAAAATCTGCCTCACTAAAACCGGTATAAGAATCAATTGCTGGTTTACCTTGAGTTCCTCGACCAACAATAAGATCAAACATCCTACGACCTAAATCAGAATCAACATCACCATATTGTTTTTTTAATATATTGCCTATATTAATTTTTTCATTTTTAAAAGTAATTGTTTTACCATTAAACAACAATCTCATTTTATCAAGATTTTCTTTTGTAAATTGCTCTTCTTTTGATACAAATGTACAATTAGATATACTAGACATTAATAACACTCCACTTGTTCTTTGTCTCTAATAAACTGTTCAAAACTATCTCTATATAATTTATTATCACTAAATAATTGCTCTTTAGTTCCATATTTAAAAATAAGATCATACCTACCATCAACATCTCTAAATGTTTTTGAATCATCTCCTATTCTAGATAATGAATGTTGCCAATGATTAAACATAGCTGCATTGTCAAATAATATTCTACTAGTAGCTGCGTATTCCATATTTGGATCTGTGTATGTTCTAAAATAACTTTCGTCTCTTGAGTGTAAATCACTTCTATATAATTTAGCTTCTTGTTCTGGCATTATACCATCAAATCTTCTTCTAAATTCTGATCCATATTGATTAACAATTTCTGATAAAATATCATCATGCCCATTATTTTTTAAATATCTAAATACTGCATTGCCCATTCTTTTATTTATTTTAAAAGCTGGTAATCTTATTCCATCTTTTCCTGTAGCAAAAGTACCAAATGCTACTTCTGGTTTAATCATAAACTTCACTAAATCTTGTAAGGAAGTATTTACATTATCTAAGTCCTGCCTAGATTCTTTTGTATCTTCTTTATTGCTAAACTCATCAATAAAATCTTTGACTAAAGCATCTTCTTGTAATCTTTCAAGTGACCAGTTTTCTTTTCCATATGGATTATTTACATTGTCTTTATATGTTATAGAAGCTAATCCACCAAGAGTTTTAGACAATTGTTGATATTGAAATAAAAATTTATTTTCTCTGTCTAATTCTAATCCTAAATGCTGTACTTGAATATCACCTGTTACCATTAATAAAGAATATGCATCTATAAGTTCTTTTTTAGTAAGGTCTTGATATTTTATAGGATTATTTAATATGTAATATTCACCTCCATAAAAACTATCACTTTTATTTGGAGCAATCCATCTCGATTGTTCAAAGAAAATTTTACCATCTGTTTCTCTTTTTTTATAAACATAAATTGGATTTTTAGAGCTTTTATTTTTTATAATTTGTTTTTTACCTTGAGGAACAGTTTTAATAGATAAGTTGTATGCTTCTGTTAAAGATTTATTTCCATTAATTTTGCCTATAAAATCAGATTCTTTTTGATTTAAATATTCTATAAGGTAATCTGTATTTCTTAATTTTGATTTTGCTCTTAACAATGAATCTGTTTGATTTTTACCAGCTTTATTTATAAATCTTTGTAACGATAATTTTTGTTTATCTAAAGCTGCGTACAGTAATGAATAGTTTCTAACTTGTTTTTCATTAATTACTTTGTCTCTTGCTAAAGATTTTACATACCCACTAAGAAAAGTTCCACTAACTACACCTCCATCGTCATCCATATTTTTAACAAAGTTATCATAAGTTAAATCTCCACTTAAAGCTGTAAAAACATCTATTCTATCCATAATATTTTCAACTGCTTTTCTAGCTGATAAACCTTTACCTCCTGCTACATTAGAAGAAGACTCAAAGTTTAATACTTTTTGATTTAATTTAGAAACAACAAAAGAAGATATTGTTCCATTTTTAATTTTATCTATATTTGTCCTATCTATAAAAATTTTAGATTGAGTTGGATTCATTGCTGGATTTATTTTTAATAAATCATTCCAATCTTTAATACTATTTAAATTATTACCAAAAAAGAAATTATTTAAAAAAGTTATTTCATCTCTTCTTCCTCTTCTTATTCTATCATTTCTTAATCTATCATACAAGAATTTATTTGGATTATTATAAAAACTATCTAACTCTGAACGAACCATTCCTATTTCATTAGCATCAGGTGGTCTTCTTCCAGCTGCGTCAAATACATCAGTCAATACTCTTTGAGATTTAGACTTTACTCTAAATATTTCAATTATAGCATCTTTTATTATTCTTCTTTCAGGTAGATCTTTAGTTTCTATAGTGAAAAAACCTTTAAAATTTTGTTGTCCAAAATTAAATTCTATATTATCTAATGCATATCCATCTGGTTTATCTCCAAACAATATATAATCTCTTATTTCATTTTGTTTTGCTCTACTTGCCCAATTAGGTTTTTTAGCAGCATCAATAATAGATTGTAATGTATTTTTATATGTTTGTAAAAATTCTGAATAATTTAATTTATCAGATTTACTAACATTAGTTACTCCCATATTTTCTAATGATATTAAATTTGGATTTCTTAAAAAGAAAGATAATTCAGTAGATAGTTTTTTAGCTACACCAAAATTCTTTTTTGATTGTTGATACAATTTCATATGTTTATCTAAATTATCTTCAAAACTATATTCACTACCAGCAGTGCTAGGTTCATCGCCCATACCAAAGAAATCCATAGAAAGTTCCGTAGAAGGGTATATATAAGCATCTACAGACATTCCAGAATCATTCCATATATCATTAGATAAATTAGTTGGTTTTGTATGGTAACTAAACAAAGCATCAACATCGAAATCAGCTTGGTGTGTTTGTGCTATGTCATATACATTAACACCAACCACATTACCTTGTTCTGGATCAAAAAATCCTTCTACTTTATGAACTGCTACATCACCACCAAGATTAGGCATTCTTAATGAAAGGGAGTGTAAATAAAATTTTGTATCAGAATCTTTGCTTAATAATAATAATTCATCATGTACTCTTGACATGGTTCTTCTATTTTCAGTTTTCTTTTCTATTTCTTCAATTTTTTTTATTTCATTTTTTAACTCTTTTTGTGATAATGATTTATATGGATCTTGAATTGTCCATTCACCTTCATAATCTCTGCCTAATTGAACATCTCTTTTTATAGGAGATTTACTATCTTTAGTTGGCATATTAACTGTTAATATATATTGTATTTTATCAACATCATCCATAATAATATTTCCATCATCATAAGATAATTTTTTACCACCCATAGCAACTTGTATTCTTTTACTAGAATCTTCAACATCTTTATACAAAGGAACAGAACCTTCTAAGAATGGAACAAGTATGGAATATGAAGCACCTTTTGTTTTAGGACTTCTTAAATTATTAATTAAAGATTTTGTAGACATCCTCTTTAATGTTTCATTTATAAAAATAGAATTTGGATCTATTCCACTTTCAATAAGAGTAGCAGCTAATCCATCTTGACTATCTTCAAACATATTATTTTCTGATCGCATTTTATTTAATAAAAATTGTGCGCTAGCTTGCCTTCTATCTCCATCTGCTAAATCTTTTAAAGTGCCTAAATGTTTTTCTAACTTACGTTCATAATCTACAAATTCATCTCTAAATGATTTATATCCAGATTCGTTTAAAAAATCTGACATTGCATAAGTAACATTTGTTAAATTTTTTCTATCTTCTACTTTGCCTAAAAATATATTTTCTAATTGTATTTCGGCTACGTTTCTTGGCCCTTTTTTATTTGCAATAACTCCGACAATATCTACATCATTTTTAGATTCCATAGCATTAAACTCGTTTTTAGTAACACTAAGTTGTTCTCTATTAAATGCTTTAACAGCTGATTCAGTAGTAAGTATATCAATATCAGACTTATCTAAAACTTCTGCAATTTTAGGGTCATAAACAAAATTTGTTTTCATTAATATGCTTTCATTGTTTTGATTAAACCAAACAGTAGGTTTTACACCAGCAGTACCAAATTTGTTTTCTTCACTGGTAGCGTCTCTTCCTTTATGCAAATATAAAAGACTAGCTGCTTTTGTAGATAAATAAGATTGAGCGTTCATTGAAGAACTTTTTAAACTTTTAAATAATGTTTCTATTGCTTTTTTATTTTCTTTAACTAATCCATTTTCATATCCATCCATCTTATTTAAAATATTATTATACATATTAGAAGCTGTTAATGGATTATTTTTTACGTCTATTTCATCTGCTATAGACACAACGTTTAATTTTTTATCTTGCAAATAAGATTCAATTGCTTGTTTTTGATCTTGTGATATAAATTCTCTATCTTTAATAATTTTTAAAAACTTTTCATTTGCTTGTGACTTAGCTCCAGTTGCTTCACCTAATGAAACGTACTTAAAAAAACTAGATGCTAACCCTTCTCTTTTTGATTTATTACCAGCAGCATTTACAATATCATTAAATAACTTAGAAGATATACTATCAAAATACATTGCTCTAACCATTTGTCTAATATTGCCTTTAGCTAAAGACGAATTAACATTTTTTGTAAACTCTTCATATATACTTTTTAAATTCTTTTTAGTTATTTCATAACCTTCTGGTTGTTTTTCATCTAAATATTTTACTTTATTATCATACCAATTTTTAAATTTTTTACCCAATCTTCCATCAACTACTTGATTTCTAGGAACAACTAAAGTAGAATTTTGACTTACAGTTACTTTAACAAAATCCATAACTGGTACATTTAAATCTTTATCTGATATATTTTCTTTCTTTAAACCTTTTTTTATAATTTCCTGAGGATCTGATATAGCTACAGAACCTTCTATAATTCTAGCTAATTCTGGAACATCTAATATTTCTGTTTTTCTATTACCCCATGTTCCTGTTCTCTTTAATAAAAATACATCTAATTCAATATCTCTCATACTTCTAGCAAAATCAGATAATGCACCTTTTCCTATTGTTGTATTAGATACAGATAAAATACCAGATCCATCATCAGCTTGAGATAATTCTAAAGATTTAATATAATCTCTACCTATTATTTGATTTATTAATTGAGGGTATGTATTCTGTAAAAAACTATCTTTTTCTGCTTTAAATGCTTCATCGTCTAATACTTTATCTTCGTTTGTATACTTATTTGCTATTGCTGATATTATTTCATCTTCTATATTTTTTAATGATTTTTTAAACTTAGAATCACTTTCTGTTTCAGCTATCTTAGCATCTTCAACCATTAATTTAAGTTCATCAGTTTTTAATCTAGGATTAAATCTTTCATACATAGCAGTAATAGAAGAAGGAGATATTGCTTCTTGTTTTTTAGATAAAGCAGTAGAGTAATCACCCATTCTTTCTTGTTCACTAGCTTGTATTTCAAAATAAGTTTCTTCGTCATACCCTTTTCTAAATACTTCAATGTAGCTAAGTAATTGTTCATTTATATATCCAGAATCACCTCTCCTATTTGCTTCCATAATAATATCGCCTATAGAAGCATCTTTCTTAATTTTTATATCATGCTTGTTTTCTAAATAAGTTTTAAATCTAGAAATCATAGAATCAGTTCTTCTTTTTAATCGAATATTATCTTCAGAATAATTTTTAGCATCAAACAATATTGAATCTAATAATTTATTTTGTGTATATCCTGTTTCAAAGTTTTCGTTTATTCTATCTTCTATTGTTTTTGCTAAACTTTTAACAGTTGCAACTTCTTGTTGAGTATTAAATTCTTGATTAAGATTTTCTCTTAAACTTGTTAAGTTATTTAAAAACGAAGGTTCTAGTCCTTCTGGTGGATTTTTTTGTATGTCTTTAATTAGTTCATTTAATTCAATTAATTCTTTTTTATCAGTAATAACTTTTCTAGTCCTTGTTCCATCTCCATCTTCATCAACAATATATAGTTTTTCTATTAAACCTATTATATTATCAAATTTTTTATTATCTCCATTAACACTTTTTAATAATTCATTATACTCAGAATATATCTGTCTATTAAAATCAGAAGTAAATCTATACATTTCATCAATAGAACCAAGTATATTTTCAGTTTGTTTCATAAATAATTCGCTTGAAACATCAACATAATCACCAGTTACTCTATCTAATGCTTTCATTGATTCATCGTATTTTCTAAGATATTCTTTAAATTGAGAACTCTTTACTTCTAAACGCCCACCATTAGGGTCTACTAAATATGCTTCTATTGTTCTTTTATCTGGTATAATTAAAATAGGCTTACCATCTCTTTTTTCAAATCTAGCAAAATTATGAGCCATCATATTATCTATTATAGATATATGATTAGGTGTTATATGTGGAGAGTTTAATAGTCTAGAATAATGCCATGCTTTTTGTTCTTGAACAGTATTTCTATCTAACTTATAACCTTGAGCAGCTAAACTTTCTACAATTAACTTTGCTTCTTCATATGGTATTTTACTGTCTTTAGAACTTTTAATCGGGCCGGTCATTCTATTTCCACCACCAGACCATATTTCAGCAATTAAATTTAATTGATTATCTAAATAATCTATTCCTTTTTCGTCAGTTTTTATTTGAATATTTTTCCAAGCTTCATCTGTTAAATTACCTTTTACAATTTGAAGTCTATCGCCTTCTCTTATTCTAGGTACCCTATCTCCAAGTTGTTCTTGTAATTTATTATATAAATCAATTTGTTGTTCAGTTAACCTATTTAAGTTACCATCTGCTATATTATATAAAGACTCTCTTTTCTTAGCATGCTTGTGTCTTTGTAATGACAATATAAATGTATTATCTATAGGGTCTACTATTTCATCATATTTTTCACCATAATTTTCCCTAGTTATAGTTCTCATCATTAAATCAATTTTTTCATTTATCTGTCTTTTATTATCAGCGTCATTTATAACTTCTCTTATATTTAACATTTCAGAAGGTCTTTGATTTATTGTTTCAATGAAACCAGCATCTTCTAATTTATTTCTTAATTGTATAAATTTTTTCAATTCAACATAATTTTCATCAGTAACATTTTCTTTTGTATCTAATAGTCTAGCCATTTTCATTGGTTTATCCATATTAAATACATAATCAATATCGTGTTGTAACCCAATTTGTTTTGCTATATCTCTTAACGTATCAGTATGTAATTCACCAACTCTACTTAAAGATCTATCCATTAAGTCATTTTTCCAACCTTCAAAATTTTCTATAGAAAGTTTTTCACCTTTTGATATTTCAAGTTTAGATAACTCACTAGATATTTTTTGTATTTGTTCTGGTGTTAAATTTTCTAATCTTATTAATGAATCTCCAGTTCTTGGATCTGTAATATTTTTTTGCAAAGCTGCCATTGCATATATGTCATGTGCGAATAAAGCTAACCTAGATTGAGGTATATTTCTTAAAGGTTCTACTCCTTTAAAATCATCTCCTTCTTGTTGATTTCTATGTGATTCTTTTTCAAAAATATTTTCTATTTTTTTAACAACGGGATCTGCTAATATACCTGAATAAGCAGCTGCAAAATGAACATCTGAATTAAAAGCTCGGCTATAATGCTCTAATGAACTAGCATCTAACCCTAAATATTCTAATGCTCTTGCCCTATCTTGAAATTCACTATTTATATAACGATATTTTTCTTGAAATAATGGTCTTTTAATTTTAGAAAAGAAAGCTCCAGTTAGAAAATGAGCAGCTAGTTCTTCTCCGGGCATTGCTTTTATTAGATCTGTATCCATTAATGTATGAATATCAAAATATGCACCACCAACTAACATTCTACCTAACGATGCTACAAAGTCTTCTTTTGCTTCTTTATAAAAACTTTTATAAATTGTATTTGGATCTACTACATCCATAATTTCTTTTATATATTTAACAGCTTGTTCTTTTTCCATTTGTTGAAATGAATATTTGTGAGCTGTTTGACCTATAATTGTATCTTTTAAATAGTTATCTCTGCTTAATATAGTTAATAACCCATTTGCTTGTTCTTTTGTTAGGTCATCATAACTTCTACTTTTAATCTTTTTTAATGAATCTCTTAATCTTTTTGCCTCTCTCATAATGTGAACTTTACCACCACCACCTATCATATCAACTGCTGGTAAAAATACAGAGAATAAAGCTGCATCAGAAATATCACTTACAGGATCAAATTCTTTTTCAGTAGATACTGAATAAACTCCATCTTGTAATAAATTATATATACCAAATGTAACTGCTTGATCAGCTGCTCTAGCAAAATATCTTGTAATCTTATTAGCTGTGTCAGTTCCCAATTTAGTATTTAAAGAAGATCCTATTACGTCAGTTAAGTTATTAACATGAACTCCTTTAGATTTTAAAAGATCAGTTGCTTCACTAGATATTCTTAAAAGGTTTTCATCTAATGCTTCTGGAAAGTCTTTCTTTAAAGAACTATAAACAGAACTTTTAACTTGATTTTCTATTTTACCTATTTCATCAAGGCTTAATTCGTATTTTGATAGCGGCCCTCTTGGCCCTTTTAAGCTAGAATCTTTTAATCCTCTTCTTACAGACTTCTCAACTATTTCTTTACCTAATCCAAATTCTGTTTTAGCTGTTATACCAGAAGCTTCAGCTGCTTTAGATACAAGTTTAGATGTACCTTTTTTACTTACCGCTGATACAACTCCTCTTACACCAGTTCCTATTACTTTCATAGGTGCTAAAAATCCAATACCTTGACCTACAATAGCTCCAAATGTTGCTAAACCTTCTGTCTTACCACTCATTACATCATAAGGTTTTTCACCAATTGTTTTTTCAGCTGCAATACCGGGTATTCCTAATAAAGCACTATCAAGGGCATTCCACATTAATGAACCTACACCTTGCAATGCTCCAGATTTTTTTTCAGAAGGAATATTTTCTAAATCTAATCCAGAGGATAATTGATCAAATAAAGTTTGACCAATTTGATTAGTTTGTTGTAAAGTAGGAGAAGAAGTTTGTTGTAAATTTTGTTGTTTCTCTCTTAAATCTTTAAGTATTTGATTTGTTAAATTATCAGCCATATTCTAAAAACCAAAACCCGGTCTTCGAGTTCCAAATTTCTTTTCTATTTCTTTCATAGGTTTTAAGGTTTCCTCTCTAAAAATAATTGCTTTTGCTTTTTTAGTTATTCCTTCTAATTCTTTTATTTGATTATCTACTGATTTTAAATCTTCAGATAATTTATCTAATACATAGTTTGTATTTTGATAAGCATTTGATTCTCTTTGACCTATTTCCATACCTATTTCTTTAGCAAATTCAACTTGTTTTGCATTATTTTTTACAAGATCTATATCCTGAAGTATTTTATTTCTTTCACTATTTAAATTGCCTTTTTTATTTTTAAACTCTTTTATTAATTTATCTGGAGGCAAAATAGTATCAGTTAAAGTATTTTTAGAAGGAATAGGATCAGATTTTTCAAGTTCTATTTTTCTTAAACTTTCATCTATTATATCAAATTCTCTATCAATAGTGTAAGCTTTATCTCCACCTCTTGCAAATTCAGTTATTTCCTCTGTTAACTTCATTTCATTGTCTAAAGATTTTCTCATTGTTTTAAATTGATTTAATACATTTCTATTACTTTCTTTTTCACCTTTACGAAGTATACCTAATTTTTCAAAACTACTATATAATTTTTTATCATAACTACTAACAAGTTTATCTGTTTCATCTAGATAATGTAGTTTAGATCCAATATTTATAATTGCATTTGGGTTTTGTTGCTCATAAGCAGACCAAGTTGCAGAAATTAAATTTCCAGCCATTTCTTTATCTAATTTATAATCATCTTGTAATTCTTCAACAGCATCATTTAAACCATCATCTTCGTCTTTATACTTAGAATATATTGAAGATAAACCAGATTGTTGTAAAAAGTTCTCAGCACTTCTTAATTTCATAGTATCATTTGACTTTTGCAATAGTTCAAGATTAGAACCCATTACTGCTATGTTTTGTTTTTGCTCTGCCATTTGTAATTGTTTTTTAGCAATTTTTGTTTGTTGTCTTTGAGCCGCTGCTGATTGTGCTAATTGCATCATTGACAATGTTTCTTGAACTCTTGATTGTTCTCTTGTTTCTTGTGAAAGTAATAATCTTTCTAATGCTTGTAAAGTTGTAGACATATTTTTACCTATTTTTCACCCGATACACTTTGATACATTCTTTTTTCTATCTGAAGTCTTTCTCTTTCTGATTTTATTCTTGCTTTTTCAGATTCAAAACCTCCAAGTATTTCACCCATAGATAAACCAAATTGACCCATTAATGATTCTGTTGATTTTTCAGTTCTTTCTCTTAATTCTTTTGTTAAATCATCTGATATTCTTTCAGATTCTCCAGAATAAGCAAAACCAGATTTTGATTTAGCTTGTTGAATGCTTTCGGTTATTTTATCTTTTTGACCAGAAGCTTGTTTAGATACTTCTTCTTGCTTCATTTTAAATTGCTCTCCAGTAAATCCTAATTGAGAAGATACTTGATCGCTTAATGCTTTTTCAGATTCACCTAAAGAAGACAATGCGCTTTTTGTTAAATCTAATTGTTCTGAAGCAGATTCTTTTTGCATTTTTCCTTGCTTATAACTACCATACGCTGTAGTAGCAAAAGTACCAATAGCTGCAATAGCTGGAGCAGCTGCTATTAAAGCAGGTAAAAACTTTTCCTCTAACCCAGTAATAGGATTAATAGTTCCAGAGCCAACTGCATCTACTATTCTTTCTCCAGAAACCCCATAATCATTTATTAATTTTTTTTCAAATTTATTAACATGCCATAAGTTTCCATTAGAAGTTTCTACTATTTCAGTATCTCCAAATCTTCCATGCTTAGATAAATGATTTTCTGCTATGCTATTCATGATTCCCAATCATAATTAGTTGTATATTTCTTTCCTTCATATTCAAAAAATCCACCAATCCCTTGTTTTTCTCTTTCTAATTTAAAAATTTCCTCAAATGAACTTTGAGGTTTATTTGTTTCTATTGATTTGTAATAATCTATTGCTTCTTTTTGCAATTTTGCTGCATAAGCTTTTTGTTCTCTTTGTCTTTTTATTACTTCTTTTATGTTGTAATTGTCTGGATTTTTTTTAGGATCTTCAGAAGCAACACTTAGAGTAGGTCTTTTTACCGGTTCAGGTATTGCCATAGATTCTTCAACTTCTTGAAGCATACTTTTATATTCTATTTTTTTAACTTCTGAAGCAAAATCTCTAGCTTTTATAGATGTATCTCCAAATTGATATTCACCTACACCTAAACCAATTTTTGCACCTTGCATTAATTTTTTAAATATAGTATCAGGTTGTTCCATTTCTCCAAATTTTGTTTCTAATGTAGAAATATCATCTTTAATATCTGTATATCTACCAGCAGCTGTTGAAGCTAAAGATAAAGCACTAGTTATATTAGTTAATTGTCTGTTTAGTTTTTCGGATTCTATTTCTAATTCTTTGCCTTCTAACGATCTTTGTTGTTCAAAAGAAGATACGTCATACATACTGGCTTTGTATTTTCCAGATGTTATTCCAGCTCCGAATGCAGATTTGTATAAAGATTTAGCCATATAATTATATACTTTTACTATTTAATTTAAGATTGCTATTGTTATTATACAACATCTAACTTGTATGTTCTGAATCTGAAATATCAAAACTTGCTGTTTCTCCAAATGGTTGAAAAAATATATTAGTTCTACTTTTATACCATTCAGTATCTGCTTGAGAAGGAGACCCTGAAGTCCATCCATCGTCATACCCTCTCATTTTAATATCAATAACTAAGTTCCAAAAATCTGTTAAATGATAACCTCCCGACGAAGAAATACTATATAAAGAAGTAGATCCATTTGTTTGACTTCTTTTATTAAGCCTATGAGTTCCGTAAACTTCGACATCTTGGACTGGTGGCCAAAAACTATTAGAACTTCCTGTTGAAAAGTTTATTGGCCCATCTCCACTATTAGAATAAGACCCGCAACTTACAATATGTTTTTGAAAATTACCTCCATGAGCATTTGGAGATTCTCCCCCAGTAGTATCATAATCTGGCGGAGTAACAGTTGAATCATGTCCACTTACACCAGTTTCATCAGATCTAAATTCATTTTTAGTAATAGCAACTGTTCCTTTAAAGTCTTCACTGCTATTTAAAGCACCATGCCCATATCCGTAATTCATTCTTGATATTAAATCATATTTAATAAAATTTTGACAATAATCAGTAATTCCTTCATACCAAACACCTGATGTTGTATCTCCATATCCCCCAACGACTAACTCCAAAGAGTTTTTAGCTGATCCTGTAAAAATAGGATTTTGCAAAGACATTCCACCTGAAACCCAATATAGTAAACAATCTTGATCTCCAAAACTTAATTTCTTAGAAGATCTACTCACATCTGCAAAACTTCCAGATGAAGTCCCACCAAAAGGTTCTGCGCTATATTGATCTAATTCTAAATTTCCTGCAACATAATTGGTTCTATAATTTTCATAAGCATCTTTTTTATTATCGTTATCACTATGATTAACAACATTAATATGTAAAAATCCAGATATTAATCTACGAGCTGGTATTTTAATATATTTTTTTATTGAAATTGGAGTTGCTGAGTATAATCCCATATTAAACCTTAACTGTAATTGTTAAAAGAAGTTGATGAAAATTCGTGACATATAAAGCTTAAATTTTGTTTATAATCTGCTTTACCACTTGTAAAATGATATTTATCAGAAGAATTATTTATAGCATATTTTTGAAATAATGTTTGACCATAAGCATGAAAATAAATATACCTATCAGTATCTATATTAATTACATTTGTTCCATGTTCTTGTATGTTTACTCCAGATGCTCCATCAATTGTCAAAGTCCCACTATCGTCAATTGCTCCATCTGTTATAACTAAACCTCCTATAGTAAAATCTGTAGTAGCGTCTATAGTTGTTCCTTTAATAGTAGTATGAGAAGATGCTCCAATAGTTGTACCATCAATCGTTCCTCCATTAATATCGGCAGTAGTAACAATACCTAAATCAGCAATTGTTCTACCTGCGTTTGTCCAATTTCCACCAAATGCTCTTGTTCCATCGACTAATACATATTGCTCATGATCGTCTGATGATAGTCCATTTAATTTTAAATGAACAGTAACCCCTGCGCTTGAACCTGAAGACTTAACAATAGATCTTGAAGGGGGAAATTTTTCCGAAGAAGACATCGCAACCCAAGATCCATCTTGTTTAATATATTGAACAGTTCCTGAACCTTGTATTTTTCTATAAGATATATCGCCTTCAAACCCTTCCTTGTTATCTGGTTTTCCTCGACCTAATGTCGGTTGTTTAGACTTGTGATGTAAAAGTTTTCTTTCTTCTCTATTTAACATTTTTAATTCTATAAACTATTGTTATATCATTTATTTCAAATGTAGCAGGTACAGTCCCGTCTGATGTAAATTGTAATGCAAAAGAATTTATATTGTTTGCTTCAGAAGATGTATTAGGTTTTAATTCTGCTGTTATCCATTTATTAGCATTTCCACTATCATAAACTAATTCGTTACTTGTAAAATTTGTACCATTAGCAAAAAGTAAATTATAATCTGTATGCCCATTTGTATCGTATTTTACTAACACATCAGTAGTAGCATTAGTTTTATATGTAATATAAACTTTATGTATTTTTTTACGAACTGAAGGTTGTCCAAAATCAATGTCTTTTGTTGTATATTTAAAATCATACGAATAAGATGAAGTTGGATCCCATGTTTGTATAAAAGAACTATTACCAGATATATAAAATAAATTTTGATTAGAGTCTAATGTAAAGTTAGTCATTTTACTATCTAATATTGCAATATGATTAGTCCCAGTTTTTGTCCAAGATCTTAATAATAAATCATAAATAAGTAATTCTGTATTTTCATTCTTAACTAATATTTGCCTTCTGTTAGGAACATAACCTATATGGGCAGAAGACATATCGGTATCATCTCCTCCATCAGTTATAAATGTTTCCCAATCAGATTCATCAATTAATTTAATATTATCTTTTTCTAATAAATTATTTACAGATTTGCCATCAAATAAATAAAGACCAAATTTGTTAAACCAAGTTATTCCATAGTCTGTCTTAACAACATGGTAAGAAAATTCGCATCCTTTATTTCTATATACATCTTCTAAAAAATCTATATTTTCTGCTACATTAATTATGTATAAACTTTTTTGTTTAAATTGTAATATTCTATCTGCAAAAGCTTCTAGCTTAACTATGCTTTCCCCATCTCTTATTGCGACATCAACAACCCCCATATCACTAGGGAATGTATCAAATTTATTAACTCTACTTTTTATCATTCTATCTGAATGAACTACATCATCTTTTTTAATATTTCCTACATAACATCTTCTACCATGGACAACAGCTGTTTTATATCTACATACTAAACTTTTTACTTGAGTATCAAATCCATTTATATTTTTAAAAGTATCTATTATATTTGCAGAGTCTGGAGATATTCCTTTTATAATACATGATTTACTTAAAAAATTGCCACTAGCATTAGAGGTATTAACCATTGAATAAGCTAAATCATTTCCTTCTGGAAACCATTTAAATCCTTTGTCTATAAAATCTAATTCTCCTATTAAATAAAAACTATCATTTTCCTCTAATTTATAATATAACCTTGAACCTACTATTCTTTTATTAAATGAATAACTACCTGAAGGATCTGCAAATGTATTTATATATGCATCAAAGTTAAATAAAATAGATCCTCCTAAAACATTTACTTTAGAAAAATTAACAGAATCTACATCTGCAAATGCAAAAGGTAACGACTCTTGTTTTTCGTCATCGTATAAAAAACTATAATGAAAACTATATAAACCCTCTTGGAATCCTTCTAATCCCGGATTTGTAGCAACAACTGGCCCAGCAACACTAAATCCAACACTCCCAGTAATGTTATCGTAAACACGAAGATCCCAAGCTGATATTCCTTCTCCACTTGCTCCTCCTCTATCTAAGTTAGTAATAGAAGAAACTAATAAATTCCAACAATCTGGCTTAATATCTGATTTAGGAAATACATTGTACATAAATTCAGACCCATCAGTTAATTGTATTTCAACCTTATCTAAATCGTTCCACTCAGCGGTTGTAATATAAAAACCAGTTATCATACTTTGATCTTCACTTACGTTATTATCAACTGATCTTGCTACGGAAACATAATCGTATGTTCCTGAAGTTTGCTCTGCTATAGTAACAGTTTGATCATTTAATAAAGGATATATTGTACTTGAATCGCTATCGGTAGAATTAGATGTTGTATAATTAGAAGCTGCGCTTGGATAATTTGCACTATACTGAACTCCAACTCTTAAATTAACAGCATTAGGAACAGCTACATCATCACCTGAGACATCAATTACATTACCAATATATTCAGACGCAGATGAATTTACTCCATTTGAATCGGAACCAACTTCTGGGTTAGATATTAAACATTTTCCTAATGTTGGAGAGTTTATATCTTGGTTTAAAGAAATCCAATTGTCTATTGCTGATGAATCTGCTCTTAAAGAATTAAAATACCTATTAGGTATATATCCATACCATTTCCCACTTTGACTAAAAGAACCATCTCCTATTCTTAGTATTCCATCAGAAGAATAAAAAACAGGATCATTTGTGTCTAAAGATATTTCTGCGGTACTCCAACCACCACTATCTTTTACATCAAAACTATTACCACCATCATCATAAACAATAATTAAAGATTCATTAGATAAAGCATTATTGCTTACTTTCCTATCAGAATCCATAACAAATAAACCTTTGTTATTTAATAGAGATATTGAATTTGATAAACTATTATTTAAAGAAGTTCTACCTAAAGTCTTTATTCTTCCTAAATTAGTTATTTTAACATCTTTTATATCGGAAGACTGAATTTCAGAAATGTCTCTAGGGTCTGCGTTTGTATTTAATCCACCATGAAACCCTTCTATCTTAAAGGTTTGTTTAGGCATTTGATTCTTCGTACTCTATATCTTCTATAATATATTGTTGAGCATTTTCTGGTAATTCACATAAACTGCAATCGGATTCAGAAAAATCTATTTCAGAATTAGAATCATGGTCAAAGACATCTAATCTTAAACCACCTTCTTTGCTTTCTAGTCTTTCAAAGTTATTGTCTATTCGTAGGTCTTCTTGGTATTGTTCCGATAAGGGACGA
>Ga0181417_1000048_pt1 | contig 34773 bp, 51 predicted proteins | sample 40SPOviralmetaG_FD_130142 | JGI IMG/M metagenome (GOLD analysis project Ga0181417, IMG submission 130142) | Marine viral communities from the oligotrophic San Pedro Time Series (SPOT) site, San Pedro Channel, CA, USA - 40 SPOT_SRF_2013-02-13 | ecosystem: Environmental > Aquatic > Marine > Strait...
AGCTAATACATCTCAACTCTATACATACCCTACTTTCCATCTGCCAACTGAATTCAATACCCCTATGAATCTAATAGGGTGGTACAACGTACTATATCATATGTGGTGCACTTAAAAATTATATTCGTATATTTGTATTATGGCAAAACGTAAGAAGAAAGTAATCAATCTACAGAATCACCCAGAATCCTTAGAAGCATTTAGCTGGTGTCTGGAAAGAAACATACGAATCTACCCAATCCCATCTGCCACACAGTTCAAGATAGTTATTGATAATGGCGCATCAAAGATAGTTTCGCCCAAACTATACGATAAGGATGAGTGGTCTGATAAAGTATGGGAGTTATACAGGCACTTTTACAACGGAAACAAGCTGTCAGTATAATACAATGTATAGTAGAGTACAATGTATATATATTATTTTTATACAATAGAATGTACACTACTATACAATGTACTATATATAGTACAATGTACTCTACTATACTAATGTATTATATATTGTGCCATACAGACAGTTGGGCAAACAGTAACAATAATAAAAGTTAATTTAATATGGCGAATAACGCACAAATAGAACTATCCGTTCCAGACGCACTTTCAGATATAACACTTGGACAGTATCAGAAATACTTAAAGATACTTGACCAGAACAAAGATGATGATAACGCAGCAGAGTTTATCAATATGAAAACTATTGAGATATTCTGTAATGTTGATTTCAAAGACGTATTAAAGATTCCTTTAAGTGAGGCGGAAAAGGTACTCACAATCATTAACAAGGCGTTTGAGGAGAAGCCTGATATTATTCGCCACTTTAAACTACTTAACGTAGATATGGGATTTATACCGAGCTTAGAGCGTATATCTCTTGGCGAGTATATTGACATAGAGAATGGTATTACTGATTGGCAAACAATGCACAAAGCTATGGCGGTGCTGTACAGACCAGTCAACTTTAAGAGTAAAGAGAAATATACGATTGCGCCATACGAACCAAGTGATGAGGTATCTGAATTAATGAAAGAGATGCCACTCGATGTAGCGATGAGTTCTATGGTTTTTTTTTACGCTTTAGGGATGGAGTTACTGAAAGCTATTCCGACTTATATACAGAAAAATCTGACGGAGGAACAGACTTATCTGCTCAAGCAAACTTTGGCTCAAAGTGGGGTTGGTATCAATCAATTTACGCACTTGCTCAAGGGGATGTCCTTAGATTCAATAAGGTTACCGAAAGTCCACTCTTCCAATGCCTCACCTACCTAACATTTGAAAAAGAGAAAAACGAATTAGAATCTATGATGATTAAGAAAGCATATAAACGATGAAAGCATATTACGACTTAGTAGAAAAACTAAATACATATCTTGATGGTAGCCCATCTGTCAATACAGTTACGTTTGGCGATATATTTAAAGTGGACTTGTCCAAGCAAACTATATTCCCATTGGCGCATATTAACATACAGAACGTGACTTTCTCTGAGCACATAATGACGTTCTCTTTGCAAGTAATTTGTATGGATATTGTAAACGAGAATAAAGATGATAAGTTAGCAGCTACCTCCACGCCATACAGGGGATTAGATAACAAGCACGATGTATTTAACACTCAGCTTACAGTAATCAATGGATTGCAATCGTCTTTGCGTAGAGGCGACTTATATACTGATAAATACCAACTTGTGTCTGACGCAACTGCCACTCAGTTTGAAGACAGGTTCGAGAATCTGTTAGCTGGTTGGAGTATGGATTTAGTTATAGAAACCGCCAATACGGATATGCAGCTTATTAACGCAACAGGAGACGCTTGTAGATAATGGATATAGTATTAAAAAATACAAGAGCATATCTAAAGGGTTTCGCTGATAATGAGCTTATCAAGTACTTTCTTGATTCTTATGTTAAATCAAGACCAAGAGGTTCTGGAATAAATGCAAAAGTAGAAGCATCTGGTAAAGGTGGAGACTCTCTTGAAGCTAAGTTCGGTAGGAATAAAGATAAAATAAATTTATACGGAGAGGCGTATTTACAATATGTTGATGAAGGTACAGATGGCGGATATAGACCGAACATAGGCGCAATTAAAAGATGGATTGGACAAAAGCCAGTTACACTAAAAGATGTAAAGGGAAATACGCTTCCTACAAATGACTCAAATGTAAATTCACTTGCATATCTAATAGCTGAAAAGATAAACGCAGATGGTATCGCTCCAGCTAATTTTATAGGAGAAGTAGTTGAAAGAGCCTTACCAGAGATAGCTGGAGGAATAGGGCAACCACTTAATGCGGATGTTACAGATAACTTAGATACAGTTATGGGTAGTCTTGGTTATATTAAAAAGGGAAACACTTACGAACTAAAGAAATAGAATGGCACAAATAATCAATACAAGGAGTCCGTTTTACATAAAAGTGTCAGATAGTACACTTGCAACTGCTACACTTCAGCTCTATATATATGAGGGCGCAAAAGACACAACGCCTGACGCTGCGGATTTAAAGTACATTATAACTAAATCAGAGCTTGAAAACAATAACCAAGTTGTATTTGAGATATCAGAGCTTATAAGAGATTATATAGATGTAAAATACGATGGAGAGTATGATAGCTACTGCGTGTGGGCTAATGCTGTAATAAGTGCTGAAGAATCCGATGGAACTGCAATATCGTCACCTACGGTTTTCCCAAGTGATTACGCAAATCAATTTATAGCTGTAGATGGTTATGGCTACTTTGAAGAAGGTGTAAATCCTGAGCCAAGCCGCACACTACTTCAGTCAAATAAAATAATCTATCGCCCAAGTGATTATAATGTAAATATACCAATTTTCGCTGAAGACACAACTTCAGTTACTTATTTTTACAATAACACAGAAATTAGAACAGATGGAATATCTGATGACGATAACACCAATCAAAAAATTCAATACATATATTCTTATGTAAATTCAGATACAGATACATATCAAGAGAGAGTTTTAAATGATGGAGGAACACTTGAGGAATCAGTATGCTTAGATAGATTTCTTAGGAATGTAGATACAAGTCCAGTTGATAAAATAATAATTAATTCGAGTAATTCACCTGAAGTTGTAGAAATAAGGACACTTGATTGCTCTATATACGACCCAATCAAAGTTACCTTTGTAAATAAATATGGTGCACTACAAGATTTGTGGTTTGATAAGAAGAGTATTAATTCAATAGAGGTTCAGTCAAACGATTACAAAGCATCTGTAATGAATTTCTCTTCTACACCAACCTATGATACCTCCGCACACCAGAATAGAGTGTTAGATTTAGTAGGTAAAGAAAGCATCACAATGAACACTGGATATATAGACGAGGAGTATAATGAAGTATTCAGACAACTTATGCTATCAGAACAAGTGTGGATGACAAGACTAACTGATACTGAAGAGGTATTCCCTTTACGCCCAAAAACACAGTCGTTACAATTCAAAACCAGAACTAACGACAAGCTCGTAAACTACACAGTAGAATTTGACTTTGCGTTTGATAAGATAAACACTATTCGATAATGAATAAGGTTATACTATATATAAAAGATGCTGACAATGTATTTCAGCAAGTGGACTTGTTTGATGATGAAACAATCTCTGTTACATCTAAGATACAAGATATTCGTGATATATCTAAAGTATTTACTGATTTCTCTCAGTCGTTCACTCTACCTGCATCAAAAAAGAATAATAAGGTATTTAAGCACTTTTATAATTACTTCATATCTGAAGGCGCATTTGATGCTCGAAAGAAATCGGAAGCTGTATTAGAAATAAATTATATACCCTTTAGAAGAGGTAAGATATTTCTGAATGGCGTAAAGATGAAAAACAATAAGGCATACGCTTATAACGTAACATTCTTTGGTAACACAGTAACACTAACTGATTTGTTTGGTGATGATGAGCTTAGTCAATTGGGCTTTAGTTCTTTCGACCATACATATACTGACTCAAATGTAGAAACAGGTCTTACCACAGGATTGAGTGGTGGTGATGTTATATACCCTCTTATAACGCATACAAAAAGATTATATTTTGATTCAACAACACCTACGTCTAACACTATTGATGGGAATCTGTTTAAACATACTAATCAGCACAGTGAAAACATAGCATTAGAACCATCTGACCTAAAACCAGCTATAAAAGTAAAAAAAATAATAGACGCTATAGAGTCAAAATATGGAATACAGTTCGTTGACTCAGACTTCCTATCCACTACGCCTATGGATAATCTATATATGTGGTTAAGTAAAAATAAAGGTATATTAGGTGGCGATGAAGGTGCTGAAGATAGAATAAAAATACTTGGAACTTGGACAAACTCATCACCAACCTATTTAAGTTTACTGTTCCCAGATGGTCAGCAATTAGGTTTAACAGGAAGTGTTGGAACAATACTTACTCCTTCAGCCACATTGGCATATTCTCTTGAAATAGTTCCAGATTCGTCTTATACAAGCACTCAATATACTGTTCAGATATTAAGAGACGGAAATGTGGTAGCAGAAAAAATAAACAATATAGGCACATCCACAACAAGTATATCTTATTCTGGTTTAGGTGGTGTGTCGTTTGCAGCTCAGTCACACACTTTTAAAGTTGTAACTTCAGGACAAGCGTTTGTTTTTACGCCAACATTAACATTCACTGCTGCTGGTTGGAGTAATGGGGGTAGCGAAGTATGGACTACAACCCCATCAAGTCAGAATGTTTTATCTGAAATAATTATAAAAGACCAGATGCCAAAGATAAAAGTTATAGACTTTATATCAGGTATATTGAAGATGTTTAATCTGACAATCTACTATGTAGATGATGAGTCCGATGCAGATTATGATAAGATTAGGATATTACCTCTTGATGATTACTATGATGACAATCCAAAGATATTTAATATAACAAAATATATTGATTCATCAGAGCACGATGTTGAGTCCACTATACCATTTAGTGAAATTGACCTTGAGTACGAGAAACCTAAGACTCTGCTTATGAAACAACACGAGGAATCGTTTAACCACATATTTGGTAATGAAGAGTTTAAGCCAACTGATGTGGATAGAGGTAAACCGTATAAAGTTAAACTACCATTCGAACACTTTAAATTTGAAAGATTATTTGATGAGTCTAATGGAAATGAAACTGAAATACAGTGGGGTTATTCTGCTGGAGATAACTTCAAGCCTGATGCTGACGCAAATCCTCAACCTACAGCTAATTACCAACCTATATTAACCAAACCACTTGTATTTTATGGAATAAGAATAACTGGTCTTTCTGGCGATGATAGAATAAACTTTTATGGTAATGGTGTTCATAAAGGTCTTGCTTCATATTGGAGACCATCAAATACAAATGAGAATGGAACTTCTACTACAGCTCCAGCATTTACACTTAATTTTGACAATGAGATTGATGAATTTAATTTAACAGACTACAACGGAACAACCAACTCATTGTTCAAGAAATTCTATCAAACATACATAGAAGATGCCTTCAACGCAAAGAAACGTATATTTAAGCTAACAGCACATTTACCAAGTAGTGTGTTACTTAATTATAAGCTAAACGATAGATTTCAGATTGGCGACAAAGTATTTACAATAAATTCAATAGACACCAACCTAAAAACAGGTGAGTCTAAATTAGAACTACTGAACGTATTATGATAAAAGATATTATAGACTTATTGCAGCTTTCTGATTGGTATGGCGTATCTCATAACGTAGATATCGCCAAAGGAATGTATAAAGCACCAAGAGATTGGAAAGAAAATAAAGAAGTGTTAGAGAGAGTAAGAAAATCAAAATCATACAGAAATGGCTGAACAAAAGATATTAATATCGATACAGGTAAAAACAGGCAAGTCTAATCAGCAGATTAAGGCTACAACTAAATCTTTAAACCAACTTGCCACCACACAAAAAAAAGTCTCTACTGGAAACAATGATATGAGAGCTACCGCAGGATTGAACAATGCAATCCTTATGGAGACAAGTAGATTAGCTTCTGATGCGAGTTTTGGTTTTACTGCGATTGCAAACAACTTGTCTCAGTTAGTAAACTTGTTTAAGGCATCTAAGGATGCTACTGGCTCTTACAGTCAATCAATAAAGTCGTTACTAAACGTACAATCAGCACTATTGATAGGATTTCAATTATTAATTACATTTGGAGATGACTTGTATAGAATAATTCTCAAGGCTGCTGGAGGGGGAAATCTACTTAAACAAACATTTAAGGATGCAAGCTCTACTGTTGAGGATTCAGCAGGTAAGTTTGAAACTTACATAAGAACACTACAGGATTCTACTAAGTCTCAAGATGAGCAGAATGACGCTATACAATCCCTTAAAAAGGAGTTTCCAGATTACTTGAATCAATTAGATGAAGCTGGTGTATCTCTTGACGATGTAGCTGCAAATACTGCTGAAGCTGCAAGACAGAATGATATATATAGAGACTCCATCACTAAATTATCAATGGCGAGAGCAGCTCAAAATATGATAGATGAACTTACGGCAGAAAGAGTTCAATTGCTTGTAGAAAGACGTAGAAAGTTATTTGAGCAAGGTCTTGATGACGATGATTACGTTAAAGCAAGAATGGAGCTTGATAAATTAAGAATAGAGCAGTCAGATGAATTAGTAGCAGCAAGAGAAAGAGAATCGGAAGTAAATAAGATGTTGGCTAATGCTACTGAAAAAACTATGGGTAATGCTATTAGGATGTCTAAAGAGTTTGGTGAAACGGAAGAGGGTCAGCTTATAGAGAAAGAAAATAGGTTATCAAGAATAGTTGACATAAACCAAAACGAAATAAACTCTATTGATGAAAAGATACAGGAGTTAATTAAGTTCACAGATATAGAGATAAGCGAAAGTAAAAGGGGTTCAGGAGGTAGAAATAGAGCTTACAAAGAAGGTGACTTAGACTTTGAAAAAGAAAGACAACAATCTCAAGAGAGAGAGATTGAATCATTCTTACAGAAAGAGACTGCTAAAGTAAACTTAGAGTTTCAAGGGATAAGAGATAGAGCGAGATTAAAGCAAGAGGAGTTTGTAGAAGATGAGGAAAGAAGATTAGATGCTTTCCTTAGAAGAACTGAAGACGAAGACGCTAAAGCAGATGCTATAAAAAGAAGCGATGATGCTGTAAGAAAATCAAAAAAAGAGTTAGACTCATATATAGTCAGATTAGATACGGAACAAGCTGCTAAAATAACTAAAGTAAAACTTGAGGCGGACAGAAGAATAATTGAACTCGACCAAAAGAAAACTGATGTTTTAGCGTCTCATCAAGATAAATTAGACTTTGCTGCTGGACAGTATCAGTTTAATGAGATAGACAGAAACATTCAAAGACTTAATAGTGAGATATCACTCCAAGAAAGCCTTAACCAGATTCACGCAGAAGGAACTGAAGAGAGGGCTCAGGGTGAATTAGAATTAGCTAAGTTGAAGGCTGAATTAACTAGTGAAGAGCAAAACAGGGAGATGGAGAAATTTGACTTCTTCAAAGACCAATATGTTGCTGTATCAGACGCACTATCTCAAACATTTGAAGTGACAGCTCATAATCAAACAGTAGCCTTAGAGGAAAGATACGCCAGAGATATGGAGGCAGCAGAAGGCAATAAAGAGCTTCAAGAGAGATTAGAGCAAGACCTTGCTAAAAAGAAAGATGATATTCAGCGTAAGCAATTTAAGATTGATAAAGCGATGAAGATAGGTCGTGCTCTTATGGACACATATCAATCTGGAATACTTGCATTTGGTTCTCAGTTAATAGTTGGTGACCCAACATCGCCAATTAGAGCAAGGATAGCCCAAGCTGTAGCATTAGCCACAGGACTTGCTAATGTAGCAAACATAGCTCGACAAAAGTATCAAAGTTCTCTTGGTGGAGGTGCTAGTGGAACGGGAGGAGCTTCTGGAGGAGGACTGCAAATTCAAGCACCAGACTTTAATGTTGTTGGCGCATCTCAAACATCACAGTTAGCACAAGCTGTAACAACTCAACAAGAGAAACCAGTAAAAGCATTTGTAGTAGGTAAAGACATATCTACACAACAAGAACTTGATAGAAACATAACAAACACCGCATCATTCGGTTAATTTAATAGTATGAGAATTATAGAACTTTTTATAGACGAAGAAGGATTGTTCTCTGGCATAGATGCCATTTCAATAGTAGAGAAACCAGCGATAGAAGAGCATTTTATCGCCCTATCCCAAGAAAAAGAAGTAAAACTTGCCGAAGTAGATAAAGAGAAGAAGATTCTTATGGGTGCAGCACTAATCCCTAATAAGAACATCTACAGACGTAATGGCGAGGATGAATACTACATTTACTTCTCAGAAGACACTGTACGCAAAGCGTCAGAGCTATTTTTGATGCGTGGTAATCAAAATAAAAGCACTTTAGAGCACCAAGCAGAGCTTAACGGACTGTCTGTGGTAGAGTCGTGGATTGTAGAAGATAAAGTGCACGACAAGAGCCGTAAATACGGTTTAGATATGCCCGTAGGTACTTGGATGGTATCTATGAAGGTCAATAACGAAGAAGTTTGGGATGATTATGTTAAATCTGGCAAGGTAAAAGGCTTCTCTATTGAGGGTTACTTCACTGATGAGGTTGCTATGTCTCAAATAGCTAACTTAGAAGAAGAGAACGAGGCTAAGCAAATACTATTAGAGGTTGCTAACGTAATTCTTGGCGATAAATACGAATTAGCTACATACGGAGACTATGGAAGTGGCGTTAGAAACAACGCAAGACGTGGTATTGAGCTAAATAAAAAGGTAAACAATAAGTGCGCCACCTCTGTGGGGAAAATAAGAGCACAGCAGCTCAGTAGGGGTGAAAAACTCAGTGTGTCCACGATAAAGAGGATGTATTCTTACTTGTCAAGAGCTGCCGAATACTATGACCCAAGCGATTCTAAGGCTTGTGGCACAATTTCATACCTTTTATGGGGTGGTAAGGCAGGATTGGCTTGGAGTAGGTCTAAACTGCGTGAATTAGGCGAATTAGACCTTAATTGCGACTGTCACGAGCTATCTGAAGAGCTTGAACTCGGTTTATACGACAAAACATACAAAGATTACCCTTCTGCTGCCAGAAAGAACGCTAAACAAGCTCTTGCGTACTATGATAGCAATAAACCAAGATGTGGAACGCCTCAAGCGTGGCAATTCGCCAAACTATTAGTTGATGGTAAACCATTATCTCGTTGTTTGATATCAGAGATGGCATCTTACAATAGATTCGAGAAAAAGAAAAATGAACCATACAATAAAGGTTGTGGTGGTCTTCTATGGGATGCTTGGGGAGGCGAAGAAGGAATCCGTTGGGCAGAAGGTAAGCTCGATGAGATAAACTCTCAGGAATCTAAATTAGACTTAGCATCTAAAGAGATTGATGGGAGACTCGCCTATGACACAAAGGAAGAGGCATTAAGAATTGCAAAGGATATTGGTTGCGAAGGATATCATACTCACGATGTAGATGGTGAAACTTGGTATATGCCTTGCAAAGAACATAAATTAGCAAAGTACGATGACAAAGGAAGAATTATTAGAAGCCCGAAAGCACCAAGTTCCGATACTAAAAACCCTGCTCCAAAGAGAGGTAGCAAACGCAATCCAAAAGGAGCTGCTGGGAAAGGAAGGGGAGTATCTGTTCCAGCCAGAGTGTTAAAGTCGTTGCAGAAGAAAGCAGGTGACTTTAACGAGAAGTATAAATCTAAACTCGGTTACGGAACTACTGTAGGTCAACTCAAGTCTGTATATCAGCGTGGTGTTGGCGCATTTCAAACGTCACATAGTCCTATGGTAAAGTCAGCCGAGCAGTGGGCACAAGCGAGAGTTAACGCTTATATATACTTGCTGAAGAACGGAAGACCTCAGAACGCAAAATACACAACAGACTACGACCTATTACCAAAGAAACACCCAAAATCAAGTAAGAAATGAAAAAAGCATTTGAAACACCCAGCACAACATCTCCACGCAATTCAAGACGTGGTTGTTTATGCAAAGATGGAAAGAGATATTCTCGCAAATGCTGCGATGGAACATTGAGAGCTCAAGGTATTGGGAAAATCTAACAGAGGAATTATTATTAGTTATTATTATATACTTTAAAGTTAAATTTTATTATGGAAGGTAAAGCAACTCTTATTTTAAAAGACATTATGCAGAAACTTTCTATGATTAATTCTGAAGAGGTAAAACAAGAAGTAGATAACGTAGAAGTTGCTGCCGAAGAAGTTACTCCCGAAGTTGAGGTCAAGGAAGAAGTTGCGTTGTCTGAACAAAACGAAGAAGTAGTCGAAGAGACTACTGAACTATCTGATGAAGTTTCCGAAGAATTAGCTGAAGAGGATGAGCAAGAAGCTCCTGAATCTGAAGAAGAGTCTGAAGAAGAAGAAGAATTAGAAGAAGATAAATATGTTTCTCGTGATGAATTTGACAGTAAAATCTCTCAGCTCAAAGATATGATTGAGTCTATGAAAGGTGATATGTCAAAGGAAAGAGAATCTTACGAACAAGAAAAGTCTGAGTTAAGTGCACAGATTGAGAAACTATCTGCTGAACCAGCAGTTGAGCCAATCAACCACGCACCTAACCAAGAAGACGAAAAGAAAGATGTATTACGTTATTCAACAAATCGTAATGCTTCTACTATTGACAATGTATTTTCTAAATTAATATAAATAAAAATGAGCACACAACAAGTAAACTTAACTGGCTCTGTTGCCAGTATCACTTCAACTTACGCTGGTGAGTTTGCAGGGAAATATATTTCTGCTGCTCTACTAAGTGGTAAGACATTGGCTGATGGTTCTATTACTATCAAACCAAACGTAAAGTTCAAGGAAGTTGTAAAGAAAATCGCCTCTACAGACATTATTGCTAATGCTGGATGTGACTTCTCTGCTACTTCAAGTGCACTTACGCTTACTGAAAGAATTCTTCAACCAGAAGAGTTCCAAGTAAACCTCGAACTATGTAAAAAAGATTTTCGTAGCGATTGGGAAGCTGTACAAATGGGATATTCTGCATTTGACAACTTACCTCCTAAATTTGCTGACTTTGTATTAGGTCACGTTGCTGCTAAAGTTGCTGAGAAAACTGAGCAAAACATCTGGGGAGGCGTTGACGGTAACGCAGGTGAATTTGACGGTTTCACAGTTCTTATGGCTGCTGACTCTGATGTAAATGACGCTGCTAACGGTTCTGAAACTTCATACACATCTGCTAACATCATTTCATTGTTAGGTAATGTAGTAGATTCAATTCCTTCTGCTGTTTACGGAAAAGAGGATTTAACTATCTATGTACCTACTGCAGCCCTTCAGGCTTATGTTCGTGCACTTGGTGGATTTGGAGCTTCTGGTCTTGGTGCTGCTGGTACTGGAGACAAAGGAACTCAATGGTACAATCAGGGCAATGCACTTTCTTTTGAAGGTATTAAAATCCAACAAGCTCCTGGTATGCCTTCTGACCACATCGTTGCAGGTGAGGCTTCTAACTTGACATTTGGTACTGGTCTATTAGCTGACCACAACGAAGTTAAGTTGATAGATATGGCGGACATTGACGGGAGTCAGAATGTTCGTGTGATAATGCGTTTTACATCTGGTGTCCAATACGGAATCGGTAGTGACCTCGTATTACAGACTCTTGCTTAATAATTAATCGTCTAATATAAGGGGGTGTTAAACTCATCCCCTTTTTAATACTTATAATATGGCTTGTGATTTAACTGGCGGAAGATTAAGACCTTGTAAGGATGCCGTTGGTGGTATTAAGAAAATTCACTTTGCAGATTTCGGTGATTTAGGAACGCTAACTTTTGGTAGCAGTGACGAAATTACTGATATGACAGGAACTTTCACTTACCACACTTACGACGTTAAAGGTAACTCTTCCCTCGAAACTAACATTACGTCTTCTCTTGAGAACGGAACTACATTCTTTGAGCAAGTCGTAAACCTCACTTTATTCAAGCTGACTAAAGAGGACAACAAAGAATTGAAACTAATGGCGTACGGGAGACCTCACGTTGTTGTTCAAACATTCGATGATAAGTTCTTATTAGTTGGTGCTGATAATGGTGCTGATGTTACTGGCGGTACTGCTGTTACTGGTACTGCTATGGGTGATTTGAATGGATATACACTTACACTAACTGCTAACGAGCTTCGTATGCCTTCATTTGTTGATGGCGGAACTGACTCTGACCCATTTGCAGGTATGTCAAGTGCTACAGCTTCAGAATCTACTCAAAGAGACCCTTCATAAATTCAATAGGGTTATGAATCTAATAGGGGGTGTTTTCATCCCCTATTTTTTTGTGTAATGAAAACAAAATATTGTATTTTCGTTACTTTGGTATGCACGTATTAAGCACATCAACTGACGCACAAGAGTTAAAGATAGTTCCTCGTTCTGATGCGAGTTCGCCAACTCTTGAGCTTACTGATAAAAGTAAGAACACCACTACTACTGTAAGTGTATCTAAGACCTCCTCAGACCCATTTATGACGCTCTCTGGCAGCTTTTCTCTTGTTGAGGATAGATTCTATTCATTTGAGGTAAAAGATGGTTCTAACGTGATTTATAAAGGTCTTATGTTCTGTACTAATCAAACTGACTATGAGAAGTTTGACGTACATAAAGATGATTATGTAGTTGAAGATAGCTACGATAATGAATTTGTTATATTATGAGTCGTAAAGTAAAAAGAAATAATAATCGCCCTATGCCACAGGTAAAAGATGGTAAGATACACATTGTGAATCTTGAGTCTTATTCAAGACCTGATATAAAGGAATATAATAATCGGGATTGGATATCGTATGGCGATGACAATAACTACTTCGAGTACCTTATAGATAGATATAATGGTTCGCCAACAAATAACGCTGCGATTAACGGTATTGCAGAAATGATTTACGGCAAAGGATTAGATGCTACTGATAGTGCTGAAAAGAAAGAACAGTACGATGAGATGAAAGAACTTCTCACTAAGGACTGTATGAAGAAGATATGCTACGACTACAAAATGATGGGTCAAGCTGCACTTCAGATTATATACACTAAAGATAGAAAGAAGATTGCTACTGTAGAGCATATCCCTGTAGAAACACTTAGAGCTGAGAAATGCAATTCAAAAGGGGAGATAACTGCTTACTACTACAGTTCTGATTGGGAGAATGTAAACAACAGAACTAAGCTAAAGAGAATCCCTGCATTTGGCTATTCTAATTCGCCACTTGAGATATTGTACATCAAGCCATACAGAGCTGGTTACAAATATTATTCGCCAGTAGATTATCAGGGTGGATTACAATATGCAGAGCTAGAAGAAGAAGTAGCGAACTATCACATTAACAACATACAGAATGGTCTTGCGCCTTCTATGCTTATTAACTTCAATAACGGTGTTCCACCAGATGAGCAACGTGATATGATTGAAAGAAGCATTGTAGATAAGTTTAGCGGTAGTTCTAACGCAGGTCGATTTATCTTGGCGTTTAACGACTCGAAAGAACTTGCAGCTACAATAGAGCCAGTGCAGTTATCTGACGCTCACCAGCAGTATCAATTCTTGTCTGATGAGTCTATGCGTAAAGTAATGGTGTCTCACCGAATCGTATCGCCTATGCTTGTTGGTATCAAAGATTCAACTGGTCTTGGTAATAATGCTGAAGAGCTACAGACAGCATCAGTTCTTATGGACAATACTGTTATTCGCCCTATGCAAGTAACAATCATAGATGAGCTTGAGAAGGTTCTTGCATACAACGGAATTGATTTAGATATATACTTCAAGACATTACAGCCTCTTGAGTTTACTGATTTAACAAATGCTATTTCAGAGAGTGAAGTAGAGAAAGAGACTGGCGTAAAGAAAGACGAAGTTGAAGAAGAAACTAAAATAGAAACAGAGGAGTAATATGGCAACTGCATTATTTATAAAGAGAGCCGACCTTGTAAAGAATACCGCATTAAATGCTAATGTGGACACCGACAAGTTCATACAGTTTATTAAGATAGCTCAAGAGATTCACGTTAGAAATTATATGGGTACTGACTTGTATGATAAGATAAGCGCAGATATTATTGCAAATACTCTTACTGGAGACTATTTAGATTTAGTAAACGATTACATACAACCTATGCTTATTCACTATGCTATGACTGAATATCTTCCGTTTGCTGCATACAGCATCTCTAATGGTGGCGTATTTAAGCATAGCTCGGAGAACAGTACAATAGCGAATAAAGAAGAGGTTGATTTGTTAATTAGTAAGGAAAGAGATTATGCCGAGTATTACACTCAACGATTTATAGACTATATGAGTTATAATGCTGATAGCAAGTTTCCAGAATATTACACAAATAATAATGAGGATATTCACCCAGATAAAGACAGTTTATTTCACGGATGGGTACTATAAGCAAGTATAAACCAAAAAAGGAGAACATAATTAAGTTAAAGAAATATTTAGATGCCAAACGAAATATATCACAGAAGCAACTTCGGAAATCCTAATGCAGAGGGCTTTGGCGATGTGTACTACGACCACGCAGCGACCAATAAGCTATACAACCATTCTGACTATTACGAGAACTCAGATGGCACAGATGCGACCTTAAAAGACTTAAACAATAAAGCAAGTATAGTCTTAACACCTACTGCATATTCAGATGGTAGCTTAAATACTGTTATACCGCCTTATGGAATAAATCAAACAGAACTAATTACTAATGGCGATTTTAATGATGGTAGCACAGGTTGGACTCACAATAATTTAAGCGGTACATCTACATTTTCAGTTAGTAATAATGAATTAACTTTTACAAGAGATACTTTTGGAGATTCGTTTTACCAAACAGACGTAGCCCCTGCTGTTGCAGGTGTTTACTTGCTAACATTTGATATTACAGCAATTTCAGGCGGTAGTTTACGTTATTCTTTTAGCCCTAACAGTGCTGCAAATACATCTAATAGAGTTTTAGCAAATAGCTTAGGGTCTTACTCAACTTCTTTTGTATCTGATGGAACATTATTAGATTTTGTTTTTGATTTAGATTCAAATGGTGCGAGTGTAACAATAGACAACGTAAGCGTAAAAAAAATACAAGAAGCCGACTTTGACTTTAGTAGAGGTTCAAGTGCTACAAGAGTAAACGAGCAAGGGCTTGTAGAAGACGTACAGATATTAAGTGGAGAGCTTGTACAAAACGGAAACTTTGAGCAGATAGGTGCAGAGGAAGTAACCAACGGAAACTTTGAAACGGACAGCGATTGGACAAAAACATCTACTGTTACTATATCTAACGGAGTAGCAAATATAGTTTCAGATGGAAGTTATCAGTATTTAGCACAAAGTGGTATAACAACACAAAACAAATTTTATAAGTTAGTTTATACTATTGTTTCAAATAATAATGGTGCATTAAAGTTTAGTAATGGCTCTACTTCTTATGGTGGTTTAACTTCGACTGCCGGTACACACACAAAGTATTTTAAAGCAAATACAGGCACTTCTGTTTATATAGAAAGACAAGCAGGTGTAACTGATATATCAATAGACAACGTATCAGTAAAAGAGGTCGGACAGAATTGGACACCTAACACTAATGCGACTTTAAGTATTGATAGTGGTAGGTTAAAAGTAGCTATTAGTGGTGGGAGTGGTTATCCATCACAAAACATAACTACTGAGGTTGGCAAAACATATAAAGTAACAGCAGACGCTTTTATTGGCACTTCAAGTAGATTAGCATTTTGGATAAATGCAGACTCACAATTTAGAAACTTATATGCTGACGGAAGTTTTAATTTTACTTTTGTAGCTACATCTACATCAACTCAATTAAGACTTTATGTTTATGATGATGGTGCTTATGGGTTTTGGGATAATGTATCAGTAGTAAAAGTAACAAACGATACCGACTTACCAAGAATAGATTTTACAGATGGTACAGGAAGTTTGTTATTAGAGCCACAGAGGACTAATACATTTGTATATAGCGAAGATTATAGTCAGACTAATTGGAGTAAAAATCAAATAACTGTAAGTGGTAATAATATTGTTTCGCCTGATGGTAGTGTTAATGCTTCATTAATAACAATATCAAGCTCAATTCCATACTTAGCTCAATTTCAAACTTTAACCACAGGCAATAACTATACGATAAGTGCTTTTGTAAAAAAAGGTACAAATAGATGGGTAAGATTAGCTTATGTTTCAAGTGGTTCAAATGCAGTGTGGTTTGATTTAGAAAATAATGTAGTAGGAACTCAAGTCGGTTATTCAGTTTCTGCAAGTATTGAAAATTACGGAAATGGTTGGTACAGAATAATTAATACCATTACATCAAATTCATCTTCAGGTATTGCGTTTCTTGGGCTTTCTGATGCAAATAACGGAACTTCGTCGACAAGCGGAATTGGCAATACAGTTTATGCTTGGGGATTACAAGTTACACAGGGAGATTATCCAACATCCTACATACCAACAAGCGGTTCAACAGTAACTCGCTCGCAAGACGTAGCAAACAATAGTGGTAACGCTGACTTGTTTAATGATAGTGAGGGTGTGCTATATTATGAAGCATCTGCTTTAAATGACGATGTAGGTTCAACAAGAACTTTATCTATAAGCGATGGCTCAGGTACAAACACTTTATATACAGGTTATAATTCTTCGTCAAATGTAATACAAGCACAATTAGTAGTTGGGGGTGTTGCACAAACTAATATGTTGCACACAGTTAGCGATAGAACTGATTTTCTAAAAGTAGCTATATTATATCAAAACAATAACCATAAAATGTACATCAATGGTGTAGAGGTGTTGGTAGATACAAGCGGAAGTGTACCGAGTGCAAATACTTTTGATAGATTAAACTTTGATTTAGGACAGGGTAGTTTTGATTTCTATGGTAACGTCAAATGCGTAGCAGTATTTAAAGAAGCATTAAGTAATGATTTACTTGAAAGACTGACAGGCGAGGGTTACGAATCCTTTAGACTATTAGCAGAAGCAAACAATTATACAATTATATAAAATGGCAGTAAAATTAGGAAACGGTAATTGGGCAGTAAAAGAAGATAAGCTATTAGCATATAACGACAATAGTGGTTTATTCTTTAACAAAGAGTTTGACTTTTCAAGGGGTACGTCTGCAACCTATGTAGCTAAAGACGGACTAATCAAAACAGCAGGTATTCAACCTAACATAGTAAACAATGGAGATTTCAGCGAGTTAGGGTCAGAGGTTATTACGAATGGAGATTTTTCCCAAAGCGGCACTCCATCATCAAGCTCTTATACTTTAGGGTGGTATTCTCCTGACCCCGGTGTGTCAATATCTAATGGCGAGCTTAGTCTTACAAAACAATCTCCTCTTTGTAGAGCTTATGCCACAGATGGAATAAGTGTTATTGCTTTTTTAACTTCAGGAAAAACATATAAATTAGTTTACACAGTAACAGAGAATAATCAAGGTGCAACTCTTAGATATTACAATGGCACTTATATAAATATAAACGGCTCAGTAGGAACACATACATTGTACTATAAAGCAGCGACACAATACTTTATTCTTCTTAACGCAAGCGACAACAAAACAATAAAGTTAGACAGCGTATCTGTAAAGCAAGTTGACCCTAATGATTATTGGACTTTAGGTACAGGTTGGAGTGTAGGAGATAATAAAGCGACAAGCGATGCATCTGCAAATAGCTACTTAAATCAACAAGCGTATGAAATAGGAAAAACCTATAAATTAGGATTTGAGGTTTTAGAGGGTACTATTGAATTAAGGTCTGCACAGTATAGTAAAGGCACAGGATTTTACACCACAGGCACTTATTCTATTGAAGTTATACCTACAACAATATCTACACATTTTTACGTTTACACAGGTTTCGGTCAATCTTCAATTACAAATATAACAGTACAAGAAATACAAACAGACACGCCAAGAATAGACTTTACTAATGATACTAAAGGGCATCTACTCTTAGAGCCACAGTCAACTAATTTAGTAACTCAAAGCGATGGTTCAAATTGGTTGAAAAGTAATGTTACATACACAGCAAACACAGCAATTTCTCCTGATGGCACACAAAACGCTGCAACATTAAACTTCTCAAACAACAACGGGATTTTTAGATTTAGAACTACAAGTGGTAATCCTGACGGAAGGTCATTTACAGGTTCTGTATATTTAAAGGCAGGTACAATGACAGATGTTAGACTAAGAATTTTAGGTAGTGGTAGTGGACTTGGTATGGTAACTAAAGAAATTACACTCACAGACGAATGGCAGAGGTTTGATGTTTCTCGAACATTTTCAGGTACAGGGGATAATGTAAGATTTAGAGTACAACCAAACTTACAAACAGGAACTGTATATTTTTATGGTGGTCAAGTTGAAGAATTAAGCTATCCTACAAGTCTAATTTACACCACAGGAGCGACATCAACTCGTAATGCAGACGTATGTAATAATAGCGGCTCTGCACAAGACTTTAATTCAGAAGAGGGAGTATTGTATGCGGAGATACAAGGTTTAGTTGAAAATTCCCCTGCGAGAGTTATAAGTATTGGAGAGGGGTTAAATTTTGAAAATGGTATTATAATGTCATTTGATACATCAAATAATTTAATAAAATATAAAGTTAGAAGTAACAATATAACAACTGTTGATATAAGTAAAGGGGGTGTAGATAGAACATTAAACCATAAAATTGCCGTAGTATATAAGGTTAATGATTTTCAAATATGGCTCGATGGTTCTAAAGTTGCAAGTACTACATCAGGAGCTGTTCCATTATCTTTATCTAAAATTCAATTTTCAGATATGAATGTTTCAAGCTCTCTATTCTACGGAAAAGTAAGAAACGTACAAGTATTTACAGAAGCTCTTACAGACGAACAATTAGAAAAATTAACAAGTTAGTATGTACGATAAAGCAAGTTTAGCGTTAATACCAAGTGGTTATAAAGATAGTGAATTATACTCTGTCTTACCTGCTAATGGCGATGGAGATTTTGAACATATTAGAACTTCAACTGCGACACGAGTAAATAAAGATGGGCTTATAGAATCAGTAGCTATTGATACACCACGCTTAGACTATACAGGTAATTGCCCTCATTTGCTATTAGAACCTCAAAGACGAAATTTATTTGCTGATAGCGATTTATCAGGACTTTCACCAACAACATCAGGTGATGGTGCAGCAACGAATACAGTATTATCTAATGGGTTGACAGGTAAAAAAATTAGTATTACATCATCAGGCAGGGTTTTCTATTCTATTACCACAACTTGCGTAATAGGAACTCAATATACAGTATCTTGTTATGTGGATGAATTTGTGGGCGCAACTGAAAGTAATTTTATTGACATTACAACAGGTGGTAATAATGAGGATTTTTCAACATCTTTACTTACTAATGGGCGTATGCAAGGCACTTTTACTGCTACTGCAACAAGTGTGCAAATTAGAATAGGAATCGGCACTACATCAAACAGAACAGGAACTAAAAGTGCAAAGATTTCAGGTGTACAACTTGAAGATGGTAGTAGTGGTGTTGATGCAACCTTTGCAACAAGTCTAATACAAACCACAGGTATTATTAAAACACGCTCAGCAGATATTTGCAGTGATTCAGGTACAAGTGCAGAGTTTAACGACAGCGAAGGGGTTTTGTTTGTTGAAATAGCAGCTTTGGCTGATGATGTTACAAGCAGGAGAATATCTATATCTGATGGGGGTGGTAGCAATAGATTAGAGATATTTTATAGCACAGCTTCAAACAACAGAATATCCTTTCAGGTACGTAGTGGTAATCTTTTAGAAGCTTCAATGGGCTATAATGTAACAGACATAACTAATTTTAATAAGGTGGCTGTTAAATACAAACAAAATGACTTCCAATTTTGGATAAATGGTGAGCAAGTTGGTACTGATAATAACGGAAATACACCAACAGGATTAAACACATTAAGATTTGAAGATGGTTCAGGGGGTAATGACTTTTACGGAAAATGCAAACAACTAATATATTTTAACGAAGCACTAAGCAATAGCGAATTACAAACACTAACAAGTTAATTAAATTAAAATGAAGTATATATTTAAGAAATATGAATTTGACAGTCAAAGTCAAGCTGAAACAAGAATAGCTGCTTTGCCTTCAGTAACCGATGAGGATGGAAACGAAAGCCCATCACACAGCCATACAGTTGTAAAGCTCGGTTATCTATGGACTACCGAACCTACCCACAATGAGGAAGGCGAAGTAGAAACAGAAGGCGTAGCATCTGATGCGTACTCGGTTGATGTACTTTGGAAGGCAAGTGAGATTACAGAAGTTGACGAAGATGAAGAATCTACTGTAAGCTATCCTTACGGATGGGTAAGTAAAGAGATATCTGTCGAGGGTAACGGAGTACACACATTTGCAGGGTGGAACTTTAACGAATAGAAAGATGTCAGAGCTGTCGAAAGATACTAAATTCAGTATGAGCATAGAAACTATTGTATCTCTTGCTATCGGTATAAGTACCGTAACAGCGTTTTACTTTAGCTTGAAAGCACAGATTGATAGAGCTATGGAATTACCTGAACCTGTAATCTCACGACAAGAGTACGACCTAAAGGATAACGCCATCCGTTCAGAGATTATGAATAATCGTGAGCTGATAGAAAAGAACTTTGAGAAACTTGAACTGATTGAGCAGCGTGTATATGAATTGAGATGAGAACTTTAATTGTCTTAGCGTTTTTACTATTTAGCCCTGCTTCTTTAGGAGAAGTTGCAAAAGCAGATATTACAGTATTACAAGTTAATACAAAATGGAACAAACAGCACAATATAGACCTTAATAATTTAATAGGGTGTGAAGTACAATTTACTTGGCTTGAAGACCAAAACGATAACTTCAAGAAGCAAGTGCAAACTGTACCTATTGTTGTTGTTTATCACAACGGAAGACCTGTAAGGCAATGGTCTGCTGACCTTAGTTTTAGATTGAACTTGGACTTAGAAGAGATTCAACGAGTAATAGATAAATTATGAAATACTTTAATTACCACGAATTTGACTCTCCAGACATACAAGGCTCTGGGCAGTTAATGAGTAAAGAACTTCTTGAAATACTTGAGGAGGTTCGTGAACATTACGGAAGACCCATAAATATTAATTCAGGGTACAGAACGGAATCTCATAATGCTAAAGTTGGCGGAACACCAAATTCAAGCCATCTAAAAGGTTTAGCTTGTGATGTGGCGTGTACTAACTCAAGAGATAGATTTCACTTAGTACGCCTATTTATAGAGTACGGAATAACTCGTATCGGAATAGCAAATAACTTTATACACATCGACATAGACGATGAGGACAAGTCCGAACAAGTAATCTGGACATACTAATGAAAAAGATACTTGAATTAATTACTGGTGGTCTTATAAAAGACATAGGAAATGTTATAGACAAAGTAACAACTACTGACGAAGAACGCCTTACTGCAAAGCAGAAGATACAAGAACTATTAGAAAAAGCAGATAATGATGCTCAAACACAAGTTACAGAACGCTGGAAACTGGATATGCAAAGCGACTCGTTCCTGTCAAAGAACATACGACCGCTTGTTATGGTGTTTCTTACGTCGATGTTTACCATACTGGCATTTACCGATGGCAACATTGGGCAGTTTACAATACAGAAGGAATATATCCCTATATTTCAAACGCTCCTCATTACTGTTTACGGTGCGTACTTTGTGGGAAGAACTTGGGAAAAAGGTAAAAATAATGGCAAGAAAGATAGTTAGTACATACGAAACAAAGAGTAAAGTAAAACGACCAAACGTACATTCTAAGAACGCTTCTGTAGGTCAGAAGGGTTATAAGAAAAAGTATCGTGGGCAAGGTCGTTAATAACTTTTATGAATTCAATACCCCCTTGTGAATTCAATAGGGTATATTTGTTACATATAAAGTTTTTCTCTGTTTAGTCCTTTATATTTGATTTTGTTCAATCGGAAGAGTGGCAGCCCTGTAAGGTTGTCACTTTTTTTTGTATATTAGTTGTATGGATAGAAACCAAAAGGGTTGTTTCGCCGAATACAAATTCGCCACCAGAGCGATGGAGAACGGTTTTAATGTTTCTATGCCACTACTTGATTCCTCTACATACGACTGCATATTAGAGAGAAGTAGCAAACTATATAAGGTTCAAGTTAAATATATGTCCGCCAACAGATATACTTCTGAAAGACAGAAGTTGCCTCAAATTGAGATAAAGAGCGGTAAAGGTTATTATTCTCCTGAAGACGTTGACTTCTTTGCGGTATGGCACGATGAGCATAAAGGATTCTTTATACTACAGAATACTGGACAACGAGCCTACAGGTTATGTCTCAGTAATAAATACAAAGAAAACTTCAATAATTTCGATTTAATACAATAATTATTTGGTGGTGTCAGTTGGGATTTGTACATTTGCCCTATGACTATATACGAGAAATTGGTGGATGTTCAGGGGAGACTGAAAGCACCAAAGAATCAGAGAAACAATTTCGGTAAGTACAATTACAGAAGTTGTGAGGACATCTTAGAGGCAGTAAAACCTCTATTAGTAGAGCACAAACTTGCTCTTACTATATCGGACTATGTAGATACTACACAAGCTCCGATGGTTTCAGCTACAGCAAAAATCACTGATGGTAAAGATACCATTGAGGTTAGTGCTCAGGCTGGAATTGACATTAACAGGAAAGGTATGGACATCGCTCAATCATTTGGGTCAAGTTCATCTTATGCACGGAAATACGCTTTAAACGGCTTATTTCTTATTGACGATACCAAAGACTCAGATGCAACAAATACTCACGGTAAAACGGCTGCAAATGCCGTAAACGAGGCTTTAGCTTGGTTGCCTGACAATGGCGATAAGTTTAATAACGCCAAATCTGCATTGAAGTCTGGTAAAGTGTCTATTCAAGACATTAGAAAGAAGTACAAAGTAAGTAAGAAAGTAGAACAATTATTAAACGATTAATTTTTAAATATGGATAATCAACAAGCAATTTATGTAGGAACTGGTACAAAGCCAGACAACTTCAGTGGTATTAACTTCAGTGTATCTGAAAGTAAACTAAGAGACCACTGGTATGAGTATAACGGAGAGAGATACGTTAGACTTACTATCGAGCCTAAGAAAGAGCCGATGTACGGTAAGACTCACAACGTCAAAGTAAACACTTGGAAACCTAAAGGTGAAGCAAGTGCTCCAGTTAAACAAGCCGTGGAGGAGAATAGCGACCTCCCTTTCTAAACTAATTAGGGGAGGTTCGCCTCCCCTTTTTTTTTATTATGAGACCTAAATTTATAAAATTAATTATGAGCGACTTAGATTTGAATCTACAGGAGAACGCTGTATTTAGTTACGTTTGCTCACTGGCGAATAAGACAGGGTACTGTTACGCCACCAGTAAACATATATGCGAGAGTCTTGATATCAAAGACAGGACTTTCTATAGAATCCTTACAAGACTTGAGGAGAAAGAGTTTGTTACAAGGGTTACTAAGAGTGTGGGGAATGATGGTAAAGAGCGTAAGATTTACGTTAATCCGAAATATCGTTCTCTCTGTGATACAGTGTATGATACTTAGTACAATGTACTATAGAGTACAATGTATAGTAAGTAAATAAAATACTATACAATGTACTAAGTACTATACATTGTACTATATATACTTATAAAAAACAAAATTATATTTTAATATGCAAACGATTGAACAAAAATTTTTAGCTTTAGGCATACAACCGAAGGGAAACGGTGTAGAGCAAAAGGTTAGATGTCCTAAATGCGCCAGTTTAGGTAAAGAGAATTGGAAAGATACTTGTCTTTCTATTAATCTGGCGAAAGGAGTTTATAATTGCCACAAGTGTGGAGATAAAGGAACAGTAAACAGTATAGAAGAATATGTAGTTATGGAACAACCTAAGAAAGTTTATAAGTCACCAAGTAAGAATTATCTGGCGAGTCTAAAGAAAGAGGGTCGTAAGTTCTTAAACGATAGAGGAATTACTGATGAGGTGATTAATAACAATAAGATTGTTTCTACTAAGGATAACAAGAGTGTTGCGTTTGCATACTTAAAGGATGGCGAACTTGTAAATTACAAGACAAGAGGTATAAACGGAAAGACATTCACTCAGGCGAAAGACGCTAAACCTATTATCTACAATTACGATAGAGTGAAGAACGCTGAATCTATTGTTATATGTGAGGGCGAAATAGATTCACTATCGTGGGAAGTTACTGGTATTGATTTCCATACTTCAGTAAATATGGGTGCGCCAAATGTAGGAGACAAGAATATAGATAAGAAGTTAGAGTGTATTTCTAATTGCTACGAAGTGTTTGAACAGGCGAAGAAAGTATATATCGCCACTGATAACGATGACAATGGCAGGCTATTGGAAAGAGAACTACTTAGAAGAGTTGGTGCAGATAAATGTAAAATAGTTGATTTAAGACCGTTTAAGGATGCTAATGATGTATTACTACAGGAGGGCGTAGAAAGTCTCAGAAATCGCCTTAAAACGGCTCAAGACCCTAAATTAGAGGGCGTGTTTCAAGTAACAGACGTTATGGATTCTATGTTAGATGGATTTCACAATGGTCAGGAAAGAGGTACAACTACTTACATTCCTGCTGTAGATGAGGCGTGGACTTGGAGAAAGCAAGAGATTACTATCTGGACAGGCTATCAGAATGAGGGGAAGAGTTTGTTTCTTAATCAACTTGCATCAATAAAGGCGTTTAACGATGGATGGAAGTTTGGTATTTTTACGCCAGAGAATATGCCGATGCGAGACTTCTTTAACGATATTATAGAGATGTACATAGGTAAAAGTGCTGACCCATACTATTCACATCAGATGACTGAAGAAGAGTATAGGGCAGGTATTGATTTTGTAAAGAAACACTTCTTTGTTATCTACCCCAAGAAGTTCTTTACACTTGAGAATATCTTTGAACGTGCTAAATTCTTAGTACGCCAAAAGGGAATTAGGTCGCTAATCATTGACCCCTACAATACGGTTCAGCATAAGATGTTTTCTGGCGAAAGAGAAGACTTATACATCAGTAGATTTATGTCTGAACTAAAGAGGTTCGCAATAGATAACGATATTAGTGTGAATTTAGTGGCGCATCAAGTAACGCCACAAAAGACTGAGGATGGCAGATACTACAAGCCTGATGTCAATAAGATAAAGGGTGGAGGTACATTTGCTGATAAGGCGGATAATGTAGCTTATGTTTGGCGACCAAACAGGGCTTTGGATTTCTCAGATACAAGTGTTATCTTTGGAACACAAAAGATAAAGAAACAGAAGTTAGTTGGTATTCCACAAGACGTTACTGGCATAAACTTCAACGTAAGGGAGCAGAGATATTACTTTAATGGGTACACGCCCTTTAATGATATTGATGCTAAAAGATGCGAAAGAAAGCAAGAGTAGATGCGAACCAAAAAGAAATAGTACAGGAATTGAGAAAGCGAGGTATATCTGTTTTACATACACACCAACTTGGTAAAGGTGCGCCTGATATCATATTAGGTTATATGAATTCAAATTACCTTATTGAATTAAAAGACGGAAACAAATCTAAAAGTCAACAGAGACTAACCAAAGACGAATTAGACTTCTCGCTGAAATGGCGTGGAAGTTATGCAGTGTGCAATTCGTTGGAACAAATCCTGTTACTTATAGATTATGACGAAGAATGAGCTATTAGATAAATTAGCTGAAAAATATGATGATTGGTGGAATATGGCGAAGTCTTTTAAAGTCAGTGATGACAAGGCTTCAGAACTTGTTCAAGAGATGTTTATTAGGATTTATGACTATGTTAAAGAGCCTAAGAAGATTCTATACAATGAGAATGAGATTAACACCTTTTATGTTTACATAACACTTAGGAATTTGTATTACTCAAACCTTAAAGGAGACAAGCTAACTTTTGTAGAAGAGGTGAAAGACTATATGGTTAATGAGTATGAGTTGCCAAAGTATTTTGAGACAAGTAAAAAAGAGCACCTCGAAAAAGTATTTAACAATGTAGATTCTGTTGTGGACACTTGGTATTGGTACGACAGAAAGATGTTTGAATTATATTACAGAACTGATATGTCAATGCGAGATATATCGAGTGAGACTAAAATAACATTAAGTTCAATTTTTAATACGCTATCAAATGCAAAAAAAGAGATTAGACAAAGACTCAGTGAGGCATACGAAGAGTACAAGCGCACAAAAGAGTAAGGGATTAGGAGACACTGTAGAGAAAGTATTTAAAGCTACAGGCGTAGATAAAGTCGCCAAGTGGATATTAGGTGAGGATTGTGGGTGTGAAGAGCGAAAGCAATCCCTGAATAGAATCTTTCCTTACGCTAAACCAGAATGTTTGACTGAAGACGAATACAACTATTTGGATATGTACTTTACTGATAAACCAAGTACAATAAGTTCAATACAGCAAAAGGAGTTACTTCGTATATACAACAGAGTTCTCCATCAAAACACTAAGCCTACAAATTGTACGCCCTGTTTTCTAAGTAGTGTTCACGACAAGTTATACAAGATATACAAAGAGTATGAAAAATAGTTTGATTAGGAATTCAAAAGAAGTACGCCAAACAATAGATTTTACTGGGGTGCAGAATGGAAAGATACACCCTACGGATATTGATGCGGTGTTTGAATTCGATAATGAGGTTCTTATTCTAATGGAGATTAAGAAGTCTGGTAACAAGATTCCTTTAGGGCAAAGACTTCTATTGGAAAGAATTTGTGATTCGTGGCATACTGACAAGTCTTGTGTACTGAAAGTAGAGCACGAGTTCTATGATGATACAAAGGACATCCCTCTTGGCGAATCTTATGTTACAGCCGTTTATTACGATGGTAAATGGATAGGAACTGAAAACAAACCTCAACTTGTTAGTTACTTAAATAGGATAGGATACAAATGGAATTGTCCTAAATGTAAATTCTAATGCCACTACTACGACCAAAGAAATACGAGAAAAACAAAGACTTCGTTCAAAGATGTATGGGTAATGCTAAAATGGGAGAAGAGTTTCCTGATAGAGACCAGCGTTACAATGTTTGCCAGACAATCTTTAAAGAGCAATTCAATCCAAAAAAGTAATTAACAATTTTGTTTATTAAGTAATTCTTTTATATATTTGTACTCAAATCAAGTACGAATGATTATAAAGAGAATTATATTACATCCCCTCAATCTTATACGAGTATCTATAGCGATTGTAACACTCATTGTGTTCTTTTGCTTAGAAACTATACTCCTTGTTATATATCACGGAGTAGAGACACCTTTAAGGATGTCACTTAAATGGATAGAGAAGTTTATTAAATACACAATCAAATACATAAAGTAATGGGAAAGTCAGGAGAAGAGTTTATCAAGTTTGTCGAGAGACAACAAGAAGAATCTGGTAATGATGCGACACGAGCGTTCTATGAAGATATGGAACGCCAATACTACGAAGCTCAAGAAGAGAAAGCTCGTATGAATACAGAGGAATATAAACAACAGAGGGAAGAGATGAGGAAAGCACTATGGGGTGCGTTTAATCACTTCCATCCACACACTTGGAATTATGGGAGAGAGTAGTTGTTGCGGTGCGCCTGAATGGATAGATGGCACTGGTATATGTAATTTGTGTGGAGAACACGCTGAATTTGAAACAGAATAGATATGAAGCATACAATAATGACGCTGGACGGAAAGTTCTGGCAATACGATGAGATACTGAAAGAGATGGACAGTGATGAGTTCTACTATGGTTACTTAGGAAAGTACGCTCTTAGCAGTAGTTCGGTAAAGACACTTTTGGATTCTCCAAAGGCTTACTTAAAATCATTAAGACAACGTAGCGACACCCCTGCGCTTTTGCAGGGGAGGCTCGTTCACTTGGCGGTTTTAGAGCCTCATAAGTTTGATAAGCTAAACTTTGTGGATGTAAAGACAAGAAACACCAAAGCATTTAAAGAAGCACTTAGCGAGAACTCGGAGAGTTATACGATTAGAGAACACGACTTGGCTATGTATATGGCTCAGGCTATTCACGACAATAAATACGCCAGAGAACTATTAGAGGGTACTGACAAAGAAGTGCCGTCAATGAATATGATGTTCGGCAAACCCTTCAGGGGTAAAGCTGATGCTTTAGGTTCAGGGCGTATGGTTGATTTAAAGACCACCAGTAGCGATATGAATGAGTTTCACTGGAGTGCAAAGAAGTTTAAGTATATGTGTCAAGCCTACATTTATAGTAAGTTATTCGATGTAGATTACAAAGACATATATTATCTGGCGATAAATAAAGAAACTTATGACATAGGAATCTTTGATGTTTCGCAGGAATTTTATAACTTAGGCGAAAGTTTAGTGGAGAGAGCAGTTCAAGTATATACGGATGAGATAGAGAATGGAATGAATGAATTGCACAACTATACTATTCGAGGCACACTTTGATTGAAGACGACTATAAATTATTAATAAAAGAACACAAGGATAACTTCCTTCTCTCATTAAGATTAGGGGTGTTAAAAGTAGATGAGTTAAGACATCTAATGGAGCACTTCCAAGAAGAAGAGAACTATGAGGCTTGTCAGGGAGTTGTAAATGCTTATGTTGAATTTAAAAAAGAGTTAGATGAACACTGATTTTAATATATTAAGAGACATTACAAAAGAGGTTTGCAAGGCAGACCCAATGAAGGGTAGTAGGAATAGAGAGGTTGTATATGCACGAATGATTATGTATAAAGTTCTCAAGAGCTTTCATAAACATACAGTTACCGCAATAGGTAGGATGTTCGGAAAGCATCACGCCACGATACTACATAGTATTAAGCAGTTTGATAATATGGTTATTTACGATGATTGGTTAAACAATAGATTCCACTGCGTTATGAGTGAATACACAAAAGAGATTAGCTTACAGAATGAAATTATTGCAGATGTACATTTAAGGAATAAAATACTTGAATCGAAAGTAAAGACGCAAAAAAGAATTATAAGGCAGTGTAAGGAGATATCTAATATTATTGATGGTGTTCCTGAAGTAAAGGTTGAACAGATAATTCAAAAGCTCCGTATGCTTTCAGAGGTTGCTAAGAAAGAGATAAAGCCTCGTAATCAGAAGACAGTAATTTATAACTCTAATATAGCGACACACGGATGAGACAAAAGAAACTAACTCAGGCTCAAAGGATATCTCAACTTGAGAAGGCGGTGACCAGAATGTATATTATGATTCAGGCTATAATGGAGAAGCTACCCAAAGAAGAAAACACCGAAGAGAAAAAGTAGTTACTTTAATTAAAGGTGGTGTATGTCTGAGGAGCAAGAGTTTAAGAAACAGGGAGTTATCAGTGCTAAAACACAGAAGTGGTTAGCTGATAAAAAACGTAAAGAAGAGGAGGCGAAAGCTAAACCTAAACCAGCTCCAAAGAAAGAAGAACCAAAGGCAAACAAACCAACAATTATAAAGGATGACCACCAGAAGTATTCTGATGGGCGTAGAAACAACGGAGCTGTTAAAGGAATATCAAGAGGGCAAGGGCGTAAGCAAAAAGCTAAAGAAGAGGAGATAAAGAACTTCGCTCTTGGTTCAATGAAACGTGCCTTTGGTAGTGAGAAGAAAGCGTGGGAGTCTCTTGCAAATATGAGTAAAGATTCCTTCCCACACTTACGCCTTCTGTGGGAGTACAAGTATGGTAAACCGAAAGAGCAGAAGGATTTGAATGTAAAGCAGGAAGTGAACATCCCTGTAATATCATTCCTTAATCCAGAGAAGACTATTGATATTGACGCTGAAATACAAGACGATGGCAAAAAAGATAAAGAATAGTTATTCTCCGTTCTTCACTAATAAGAAGGAGTTTGATTGTGTTGAATATGAAATAGGTAGGGAAAGATGCGAGGAGCAGTGTTCGTTCTGTAGCGTTATACCTATCACTGACGAATGAAGAATGTTAATCTTAATCCAAAGTATCATTCGTTGTTTAAGTCTCCATCCAGATACCATATCTGTACTGGTGGGCGAGGTAGCGGAAAGTCTTTTGCGGTAAATACATTCTTAGTATTACTCACTTACGAAAAAGGACATAAGATACTTTTTACTCGATATACGATGACTTCAGCAAGTATGTCGATTATACCAGAGTTTCTGGAGAAGTTAGACCTTATGGGTATTGGCGGCAACTTTACTGTCACAAAGACTGAAATCATAAACAATCTTACAGGGAGTAGTATATTCTTCAGTGGTATCAAAACCGCCAGTGGAGACCAGACTGCAAAGCTAAAGTCTATTCAGGGTGTTACCACTTTTGTATTGGATGAGGCGGAGGAGCTTACAGATGAAGAATCGTTCGATAAGATAGATTACTCTGTAAGGGCGATGGGTACGCAAAACAGATGTATCTTAATTCTAAACCCCACTACAAAAGAACACTGGATATATCAGAGGTTCTTTCAGAACAGAGGTATTCCTGATGGTCACAACGGAGAGAATGAGAATGTGAATTACGTTCACACTACATACTTAGACAATAAGATACACTTGTCTAAATCATTTGTGGCGCAAGTAGAGGATATGAGAACCAGACGACCAGATAAATATAAGCACCAGATATTAGGTGGCTGGTTAGATAGAGCTGAAGGAGTTATCTTTACTCACTGGCGCATTGGAGAGTTCGACAACAATCAGGATGCAATCTTTGGACTCGACTTTGGTTTCTCAACAGACCCTTCTGTACTTACAGAAATCGCAATAGACAAGACACGCAAAATAATATGGATTAGAGAGCACTTCTACAAGGCAGGTATGTCCACCTCCAATATATTCGAGATGTGCCGTAGAATCGCAGGAAAACAGCTTATAGTGTGCGATAACAGTGAACCTCGACTGATAAGTGAACTGAAGACTAAAGGACTCAATATAACGCCAACGATAAAGAAGAAGGGTAGTATATTGACAGGAATCGCTTTAATGCAAGACTACGATATTATTGTAGATAAAGAATCTATCAATACAATTAAGGAGTTCAATAATTATGCTTGGAAGCTAAAGGGTAGTATTCCACAGGATAATTGGAATCACAGCATCGACGGCTCGAGATACGCAATTCAATACCTACTTACTCGCAGTATTCCAAAAGGTATGTATGTTATAAAGTGATAACAGGCGTTTTAAGCCTTGCGTTTTGGGGTTTTAGAGCACTTCTCCACTCAAGTGATACTCAGATACCTTTGTGAATTTAAACGCCCTAATTTGAGCTTTTATCCTTCTCTATCTCTTTCTGTAGATTAGCAAGAGCCCTCCACGCTACTTTAGTTGAGTGGCGCACTCCATCTGTATCTATTGTACCAGCCTCAAGTAAGTGACGAGTTAGTGCATCTAATTCATCGCCAGATTTACTTCTATCCCAGTGCAGAGGTTTATCTGGATTGTGCTGTTGATTTCCCATATAAGAACATTGAGCTACTTCTCTTATCGCATCAGGGAAGTAATTAAGCACTCCACTGTAAACAGGTGTTTGTTTCCTTGTGAATTCAATAGGGGTCTCTGTGAATTCAATAGGGGTAGTTTCTTTTTCTTGTGCATACTCTATCGCCTCATCAAAATAGTCTCCTGTGAATTTAACACCCCCTGTATTTGTTTGTTCCATTTGTATGAATTTAATAGGTATAAAAAAAATACCCTATCTTTCGACAGGGTATCTAAACCAATAAATGAAAAAGTCTTACTAATAACCAATACAAATATAAAACAATTTCTTAACATTACCATAACATTGGGAAATAAATTTCTGTCTATGTTTGCAGTATAACAATTTTAAATATAAATGATATGAGAATAATTGAAACAGAAGTATATACATTTGATGAGTTGTCAGATGATGTAAAAGAAAATGTAAAGATTGATTTGATGTCCGAATACTTTTATGAGGCAGAGGCTATCGATAGTTTGTATGCGTTTGCAAGAGAGATTGGAGTTGATATAATTAACTACTCTATTGACTGGGCGAATGTTTGGAATTGCGATATCAAATGGCGATGGAGCAATCTTGATATTTATAAAAATGATTTAACCACTGATTCTTTGACAGGTTATTGTATGGACATTCCATTGATTGACGAATGGAATAGAACAAAAGATGTCGATGACTCTATTGATAAATGGCTAAGAGAATGTAATGAAGACTATGAGCATCAATTCAGTGATGAATATGTCTCTGAACATTGTGAGGCAAATGAGTACGAATTTACTAAAGATGGAAAACTTGTATAATATGGAAAATAAATGGATATATATAGATGAGATTACTACGCTCCACGCAGATGATGATGGCGTATGCTTGTCCAACGAATACAATTCAATTACGATTAACCCTTATACTCTGGTGGATTGGTTGCCGAATATAATAGAGGTGGCGTTTCAAGAGAAAGAGAAACGAGACAAAGAGAAAATAGAAGAACTTAAAAATGTAGTAAATGAAAGAGTATAAAGTGAGATGTAATAATTGCGATACAATTTATTTTGAATATGAGAATGAATATATATTTGAATGTTCAGAATGTGAGACAGATAAATTTTTAATGGATATAAAATGAAACAATTTAAAGTAAACATTCCAAGTATGGCAAATACTAGTGCGGTATTTAACGCCATCGACAAAGTAGAGTTATTGAAACTAATTTGTCAGAAGTATAATGTGGACATTCAGAAGCACAGAGTATTCATTCGAGAAGTACAGGATAATCATATACAGATGCAAGGATAATCATTGTATAATAATAAGAATAATAAATAAATAAATAAATATAAAAGATATGAGAACAAATGAGGAAATAAAGAAGTTAGATTTTGAACAATTAAGCGAATGGGCAGAGGCTTATTCTGTTTTTCTTGAGACTCAATTCAAATATAAAGATGTAGTTTATGTCGCTAAAGCTATTTATTATGAAGGCGGTTTTGGTTTTGACGATATTGATATATTAGATGAAGACTACCAAGAAATTGACTACGATAACGATGTTTATGATATTGCCGAGTTACTTCTGGCTGGAATTAATTACGATGCAAACATAAAATGTGAAACTGATTTACGTTATCTTTAAATTTTATCTGGCGAAAATTATATGCAAACAAAAGTAAATTCAATACCCTGTTGAGTTGTGTACCCTGTGAATTTAATATATAATAGATTCAATCGGTGCGCAATTCAATGGGAATAATGAACTCGGTCAATTCAGTTATTTAGAATGGTTCTAAATTGTATTAATATTTGGATATGTTGTAAAATTGTCGTATATAACGCGCGCACGTTCATATAGTATAACGGATTGAGAGCCTTATTTAGAATGTATATAAACTAAATAAATAGTTTGTTTTTGTTTGGTTTGTTAACATTATTGTGTATATTTACATCATAATTAATAACAACATAAAACATAATAAAATGAAAAAAGTAAACAACAACACAATCGACAAAATAGTTTTCTGGTCTATAATCGCAATATTTGTACCTATGATTTTAGGCGGTATTTTTACCATCATCAAAAATATTCATTTAGTAGGATTTAATTTTTAATAATATGAGACGACAAGAAAATCAAAACATTGAGAAACTACAAAGGTTTTTCGATAAGGTGGACAACATCACATTTAAAGCCGTTAAAATTATGGCTGTATTTATTCCCCTTTATGTATTATTCCAACTAATTTTTAATAGCTAAACAGATGAAAGCAGAATTGATTTTAACATATGAAAACGACCCGCAGCAAATTATGAATGTAAATTTGTCAAATGATTTGGACAAAAACATTGTTGATGTTATTGACGACATTAACGATACAATGATATGCAATAGCGATATCAGAAAAATATCGGTTTGTTTTTTAGGCGTTAACTCATACGAACAAATGAACGAACACAATTTGACAAAATCAGCATTGAAACAAAGTAAGTTTTATTTTGATGACTGGGGATATTTAGTAAAATAATAAACACAATAAAATGAAAAAAATAAAAGTACACCAAATGACAAGCCCACGAACAGGCAACCCTATTGCGAACCAGTTTGAGATATATACTGACAAGGGCGTATATTTTCAGAGTTACCGCTCCATCATAGCGTTCAAACCTTACAACGGCAAAACGCAGCTCGATGAGTATTACTGGGACTATTCTCGCACCACTTCAAAATATCGTAATGAGTTTTTGAATGAAGGCACACAAGAGACGAGAGATAAAATAAATAATAAAGAGTACAAACTCACAAACCTAAACTAATGGCGAACAAAATACAATTTGAACACCTGTTAAAACATAAGAAAGAACAGAGAAAACGACAACAGGAATGGCACAGGAAACAACAGGAGTTTTTTAAATCGGTGTCATTATACAAGCAATAAAATAAAAAATAAATAAAGTTTTCATTATGTTTTGCCCTCTTCGGAGGGTTTTTTTGTACCTCTATTTTGATAGGGGTTTTCTGTTATCTTGTTTTGTGTCAAGATATTAATTTGTTTGGTTGGGTTAAATTGATATTAAATATCCCTGTCTTTCCTCCATTCTTA
>Ga0181417_1000050_pt1 | contig 34499 bp, 33 predicted proteins | sample 40SPOviralmetaG_FD_130142 | JGI IMG/M metagenome (GOLD analysis project Ga0181417, IMG submission 130142) | Marine viral communities from the oligotrophic San Pedro Time Series (SPOT) site, San Pedro Channel, CA, USA - 40 SPOT_SRF_2013-02-13 | ecosystem: Environmental > Aquatic > Marine > Strait...
ATAAATTCAAATACTAGTGGAACTTCTGCAAAGTTAGTTCCAATTATCCCACCATCTAAAGGTCATGGTTTTGATATCTATAAAGAACTTGGAACTGATAAAGTTTTAGTCTACGCTAGATTTGATGATTCTACAAAAGATTTTCCAGTTGATACAAGTTTTGCTCAAGTGTCAATTGTGAAAGATCCAACTGCTATTGGAACTGCAAATACATTTACTGATAGTAATTTTACTGGATTATCTGCGTTTAAACTTGTATCAATTACAGGAACACCTAAAGTTGGTGAAAAAATTGAACAATCCGTTCAAAACGGAACTTCAAAAGCATTTGGTTATGTTGCTTCGTTTGATACCGAAACTAAAGTTTTGAAGTATTTTACGGATAGATCTTTATTTTATAATCAAACAACAAAAGATCAACAAGATTATACAGGCATTTCTACTAATGGTAGACCATATGCTTTTGAATCTTCATCAAATTTAATTAGTGGTCAAACTTCATCATTCACAGGATCAGTTGATACTGGATTCTCAGGAATTGCTACAAATCCAACAGGAATTAAGCAAATAAATCTGGGTTCTAGTTTCACAGCAGGTATGTCAGTTCCTGAAATAAATAAAGGATCAGGGGAAGTTATCTACCTGGACAACAGAGCTAGCATTGCTAGAAATGCACGTCAAAAAGAAGACATCAAAGTTATACTGGAATTCTAAACAATGTCACAGAAGACAAACTTAAATGTAAGCCCTTATTATGATGATTTTGATAAGGCTAATAATTTTTACAGAGTTCTTTTTAAACCTGGATTTCCCGTCCAGGCAAGAGAACTAACGGGTCTTCAGTCTATCTTACAAAATCAGGTAGAATCCTTTGGCAGTCATATGTTCAAAGAAGGTTCTATGGTGATTCCTGGTGGAGTCACTTGTGATGACCAATTTACAACTGTTAAGGTAAACCCAGACCATCTTGGCATTGATATTACAGTATATTTGTCATCGATTGTTGCTTTAAACAATGGTAGAGGTGCCAAAGTAAAGGGAGAAACCTCCGGAGTAATTGGCACAATTAAAGGATTTCTACTACCTCCAGACGAAGGCGTAGAAGAAATAACATTATTCGTTAAATATCGCGATGGGGCAGATGATGGCGAAACGGTAGAGTTTTCTGATGGAGAAGTCTTAATTCTTGAAGAAAATGTTAGTTATGGTAATACAACTCTCAATATTGGAGATACCGTAATAACAACTCTCTCGGTAAATTCAACTGCTACAGGTTTTGCGGTTGGTGTTGCTGAAGGAGTCTACTTTATTAGAGGAACATTTGTTGATGTTTCGACAACTCAAATTGTCCTTGATCCATACACCAATGATGTTTCATTTAGAGTTGGTTTTGATATATTAGAAGAAATTGTTAATGCAAATGAAGATGATAGTCTAAACGATAACGCAAAAGGTTTTACAAACTATGCAGCACCAGGTGCTGATAGATTAAAAATTAGTGTAAAACTTTCAAAGAAAGCACTTACCGATACCGAAGATACAAGTTTTGTAGAACTTGTTAGAGTTGATAACGGTGTAATTAAAAAGTTACAGAATAAGTCTAACTACAATCTTATTAGAGATTACTTTGCAAAAAGAACTTTTGACGAATCTGGAAATTATGCAGTTGAACCCTTCATAGTTGATTGTGCAAACACTTTAAACAATGAAATTGGTAATGGAGGTCTCTTCAGAGAAGATGATCTTACTGAAGATGGCAACAAACCATCAAATAACTTGATGGCATATAAAATATCCGAAGGAACTGCATACGTTAAGGGATATGATATTGATTTAGTTGGTTCTACCGTAAAAGATATTGATAAACCAAGAGATGTCAAAAAAGTTCAAGGAAGTAGAGTTCCATTTGGAATGGGAAGTCTGATTCGTGTTAATAATGTACACGGAATTCCATATATTAAAATTGGTGGAACTGCTGCTGGTGGTGATACCAGTGCCAATGTCATTGGTTTGTACTCCGATAGAAGAAATGGCGAAGATAATAGTGGAGGTATCGATGGAACTGGTCAGGGCATTAAAATTGGAGAAGCAAGAGTATATTGGTTTGGATTAACAGATGATCGCTATAAAAATGCAGGAACTGAATGGGACTTGTACTTATATGATACTCAAACATATACAAACTTAACTCTAGCAAATACTTTTTCAACAGGTGATGTTCCTAATGGATCACTTGTAAGAGGTATGTCTAGTGGTGCAACTGGGTTCATTGCCGATAGAAGTAGTAATACATTAAGTTTATCCCAAACTTCTGGAACTTTCCTTGAAGGTGAGCAAGTAATTATTAATGATATGCAGAAATTTAAATCTGCAATTAATACTACAGGTATTCAAGCATTTACAACTGAAGATATTAAGTCTGTATTCCAAGACTCTGACAGTCTTGATACTAATCTTAAGAAAAACTTCTTAGCGGACACAGTTCTTTATCCAAAACAACTTGCAAATTTTGCAGTTACAGACCAACTGACAATTTCTGGTGGAAATCTTGGGAAAGTTCAAGGTAGATTCTTTAATGCCGTCAATGGAATAAAAGTTAATGGTATTATTCGTTATTTCAAAGATGGTGAAATTGATCCAAGTTTTGCAAGGATTAGTGGAGTAAGAGATCATGAAATTGATCTAGCACCAACTACAAATATTACAGATGTTTGTATAGGAGCGGTATCAAATCAAACATCGAACTTTGAGTTAATGGTACCAAGAATTCTGAATGTTGGTCAGAATGGTCTTTATAGTATATTGCCAGAGCAAAATATATCATCAGTTGATTTTGCATCATCAGAACTTACAGTTAGTTATCAAATAACTGAGCAATCTACTGATGCAAATGGATCATTAGAATTTACATCAGCAGATGTTATTGGAGCAAACGCAGGCATCAGCAGTGTATTCTTTGAAACTTTTGATGCTGAAAGATATTCTGTTGTATATAATGATGGATCACCTGCACCATTAGATTCTGGACAAGTAATTTTAGATGAGAATGCTGGTAAAGTTACCATAACTAATCTTGAAGCATCTCAATCTAGTAATGTAACTGTTCTTGCTACAATGAAAAAGCGAGGCATTACACATAAATCAAAGGACTATATTAGATCCACACAGGTGAATGTTGATAGATCATTTGATGGTTCAAGATTCTCTGTAGGTTTAACAACTAGTACATATTATGGAACTAGAGTTCAAGATGATGAAATATCTCTAAATTTCCCAGATGTTGCAAATGTTATTGCAGTTTATGAATCAACAAATTCTGCAGCACCAATTTTAGATAGATTGACATTTGCAACAGGTCTAGCATTAGACCAAAATGCAATTGTCGGTGAGAAAATTGTAGGTGAAGATAGTAGAGCAATTGGTCAAGTTGTTTCTGCAACAGCAAATACAATTGATTATGTTATTTTAAATACGGAAGATTATCAAGTTGGAGAAGTTGTTAAGTTTAAAGAATCTTCTATTTCTGCTGTCATTCAACAGGTAAGAGAAGGTAGTTATGTTAATAGAACTCCTAACTACAGATTGGATACTGGAAATCGCCACCAATTCTGCGATTATTCTAGAATTGTAAGGAGAAGAGGAACTACAGTACCTTCCCGTAAACTATTAATTATTTTTAACCACTACAGAGTTGCATCAGGTAACTCCGGTGATGTATTTACAGTGAACTCTTACACTGAAGATAGGTATTCTAGTGATATTCCAGTTCTTCCAAATGGTCTTCGTACAACTGATATTATTGATTTTAGACCAAGAGTTAAACCCTGGACTGATGTTAGTGGTTATGAAACTAAATCACCATTCGATTTTGCAAGTAGAAGATATGAATCTGATTTCCAATATGTTGTAAAACCAGATGAATCATCCTTCTTGGGATATGAATTCTATCTACCAAGAATTGATTTAGTTACAATTAATCGCATTGGTGAAGTTGAAGTTATTCGTGGAGAATCTGCACAAAATCCACAACCACCAATTCTTGGTGATGATGCAATGGAAATTGCACAAATTAAACTTCCAGCATATCTCTACAATCCTATTAGTGAACCAGAGATTCTTCTAAGAGATAATAGAAGATTTACGATGCGTGATATTGGAAAACTTGAAGATAGAATTGAAAATATTGAAGATATTACCAGTCTTACAATGTTGGAATTGAATGCAAAGACAACTGCAGTTACTGATGCAAATGGTCTTGATAGATTCAAATCTGGATTTATTGTAAGTGATTTTAGAGATAAATCTCTAATGGATCCTAGGTATTCTACAATTGATATTTCAAAAGAAGGATCTCTCGCAATAGCACCTGTTGATCTATGGTCAATGAATGCACAATTGGCATTAGATCCAGGAATTGATCCATCAACTACTGATATGACTCAGAATCTTAAGTTGATGGATCCAAATATTCAAAAAACTGGCGATCTTCTAACCCTAAAATATGAAGAAGTTGAATATTTAAATCAACCGCACGCAACTAATGTTGAAAATGTAAACCCATTTAATGTTATTGTATTTGTTGGTGGTGTTGTTCTTGATCCCGCCTCAGATAACTGGGTAAGAACTATCTATATTAATGATCATAGAACTGAATCTACTGGTGCTAAATGGAAACAGCAGGCAAAAACTACTGTTGATGTTGATAAGAAAACTGTAATTGAAAAATATAAAAAAGGTGGTGGTAGAGGTGAAAGACTTAAAAAAGCAGTTACTACAACTAAGGTTACAACAACAACTAAGTTTAAACCTAAACTTAGAGGACCTGCAAGAGAATTTGATTATGTTGAAGATGTAAAAGTTTCTGGTGAAGCAGATCCTTGGATGCGTTCAAGAAATGTTTACTTTGCTGCGAACGGTTTAAGACCATATACAAAGCATTACAAGTATCTTGATGCACAACAAGTTGATATTGTTCCCAAACTTTGTGAAATTGAAATGAATTCAGGTACATTTACCGTATTTGAAAATGCTGATATTTTCGATATTAGGGGTAGAAAAGTTGGATTCATAAGAGTTCAAAGACCTAATCATAAGTTTGGTGATACTACAAGACCTGATATTGGTGCTGGTTTAGGATCTCCTGCGGTTCTTGTTGAAGAATATCAAGTAGACCCTTATGACAGAGATAGACCTGGACCTGGAACTGCATATTCTCCAACATCAAAACTGATTAATTTTGGTGTAAGAGTTCTTTCTATTAGTGAAAAATTTTATGGATATGTAAGAAAAGGATTTAAAGTTGTTGGTAGAACATCTGGTGCAGTTGCGACAATAACAAGAGCCGAATTAGTCTCCGATAATTGGGGAGATATAATTGGAACGTTCTTCTTTAGAAATCCAAATTCTAATCCAGCACCAGCAATAAGAGTTAAGAGTGGAACAAAAACTGTAAAAGTTACTGCAGTTCCTCCTGGTGTAACTCCATTACCAGGATCTACTGTATTTGCATCGGAAGCAATTGGAACTTATAGTGGTTCCGGAAGTATTTTAACCCAAGAAACTTCTAGAGTTTCTGTTAGAAATCCACCCAAACCACGTAGAAAGAAAACTGAAATTGACATTAAGAAAACTGTTAAGGCAGTTCATAGAGACCCCCTTGCACAATCATTTACGGTTACAGAACCAGAAGGTATTTTCTTAACTTCTGTTGATCTATTCTTTGCAACTAAGGATCCTGGTGCAAAGATCTTTGTTGAACTTAGAACAGTTGAACTTGGAACACCAACAGGTCTTCTAGTTCAAGATTATGCTCAGGTTTCACTTAATCCTGCAGATATTAATGTTAATGAAGCAAATCCATTTGAACCAGTAGCAACAAATGTTAAATTTGAATCACCAATTTATCTTGAAGGTAATGATACAGAATATGCTATTTTCATTCTCTCTCCAGCATCTGATGGATATGAAATGTGGACGGCAACAATGGGCAAAAAGACTGTTAGAACAACAAGTCTTCCTGATGTTCAAAATGTTGTTGTTACTAAACAGTATCTTGGTGGATCTCTGTTCAAATCTCAGAATGGAACAATCTGGACTCCTTCACAGTTCCAAGATCTAACATTCAGACTTAATAAAGCAAAATTTGTTAAATCTGGCACCGTTACTTGGTATAATGGAGATGTGTTACCTAAGGGTGATAATTCTTCCATTTTGGAAGATAATCCAATTCAAGGATTACCAAGAAAGTTAAAACTGCCAGTAACTGGTGTTACTGCAAATGAACAATCCTTACTTTTAACAGGTGTAAAAGTTGGACAAGGTGGAGTAAGCGTTACTCCTGCAACAGAAGGCACGACTGGATTTATTGAAGCAACTGGCGGACCTATTGCTGCAACGGGAACTGGTAACGTTGCTATTGGAAATAGTGGTTCTGGGTATAAGGCAGGTTCTTATAATAGTGTTCCACTATTCCCAATCTCTGGTCAAGGATCTGGAGCACAAGCAACTATTACAGTTGATGCTTCTGGTGGTGTAACTGGAGTAAACATTACTGCTGTTGGAACTGGATATCGTAGTGGAGAAGTTGTTGGTGTTACATCTGCAACTGGTGGTGGAGGTAGTGGTGCCAGAGTAACAATCAAGACTCATAATACCACTTTTGATACTCTGTATATGACTAATGTTTTGGGTGAAAACTATACTCAGGGTGAAGCATTAGTTTATTATACGGAACCAGATAATCATCTTTCTAGAACTGCATTAACTGCTGGTGCTAATGTTGGAACTAATGGATCTTCAATTTACGATGAAAAGTATGTTGGAAACATTATGAGCATTAAGCAGCATAATCACGCACATCATGGTGGAAACAATAAAATTGAAATTGTTGATATTAAACCAGATAGTACTAAGACGGAACTTAGTGCAGCATTTGGATTAACTGACACTACAGTTTCTATTGCAAATACTTCATTATTTGGAGTTGCTGAAGGAATTTCTACAAGTAGAGGATATGCAATCATAAACAGTGAAGTAGTTTCTTACAGTAATATTTCTGCAGGAAATGCTGGAGCAGGAACTCTTAGTATTGATGGAAGAGCAGTAAATGGAACTGTAAAAATTGCACATGAAACTGGAGCATCTATTCAACCATATGAAGTCAATGGTGTTTCTTTGATGAGAATTAACAAAACTCATAATATTCCATCAACATTTTATAAAAATGAAAGTTCGGATCTTGATAGTTACTTCATAGAAGTTGACAGGTCAACACCATCAAGTAGGGTTTCTGGAGATGCTTTGTTGAATTTTGCATCTGAAAAAGGATTTGGTGGCACTGAAGTTGGTATTTCTCAAAACTACCAGTTCAGCACTATTGTTTCAGAATTTAATATTATTACCCCTGGAAAGGGAACTTCAGCAAGAAGTTTCATTAGAACAATATCTGGAACAAGTGCAGGCGGAAGAGAAGTTTCATTCCAAGATCAAGGATATGAACCACTTCCTCTCAACAAACCACTCAAGTTTAATACTCCTAGAATGGTTGCTTCCAGAGCAAATGAACTTGAAAGACTTACAACGTTACCACGTAATAAGTCACTAACAATGAGAGTTGAGTTTGTAAGTGAAAATGAAAATGTCTCCCCCGTAATGGATGCACAAAATGCAACATTCATTCTTGGAAGAAATAAATCTAATGCTCCAGTCGGTGATTACATTACAGATTCTAGATCTAATTCCATAGATCAGGATCCACATGGTGCGGTATTTGTAACTAAGAGTATTTCTCTTGCACAACCAGCAACAAGTTTGAAAGTGTACATTGCTGCTAATGTACAAGAAGGTGCAGATTTTAGAGTCTTATATCAATTATATAAAGCAGATTCTACGGAAATTCCTCAGAAATTTGTACCTTTTCCAGGATATGATAATTTGAGAGATACTGATGGAGATGGTTTCGGTGATATGGTAATTAATTCAGACTTAAATAGTGGTAGAGCGGATGCATTTGTTTCTCCTAATGGAACCGAAGGGTTCTCGGAGTATCAATTTACTGCAAACAATCTTGATCAATTTACTGCCTTTGCATTAAAGGTTGTAATGTCATCCACAAATGAATCAACACCAGTTTCACTTACAGACTTTAGAGTAATAGCACTTGCATAATATGAATAGTGACAATTTAATTCCTGTTGAAGGTGAGCGTCATCTTTTTAGAGATAAAAATACTGGCGCTATTGTTAATACTGACTCATCAAGTTATGATCAATATATTAAAATGAAGAAGCGAAAGCAATCAGAGCGAGATGAGTTAGATTCACTTAAACAAGACATTGAAGAAATAAAATCCTTACTAAGGGAGATTACTAATGGACCCAGATGAAATTACGTTGGATAAACTTTCCAAAAGTTTCGAGTATACAAAACTATCAAGAGAAATTGATTCTTGTGATGATAGAGATATGCTAAAAAATATTGCAAAATCATATGTCAAGCTTTATTTGAAGCAACAGGAAACTGTAATTAGATTAGGACTTCCAGGAATATAAATATATTTAAATCCTGAATTGTATATAAATGGCTGAAATAAAGGTCAGAGTAGGTCAGCAACCCGCTGTAAAAGTAATATCTTCATTGGCGGGTGCCCAAGGTCTTTCTTTGGCAGAACTCAGTGATGTTAGTGCTTCTAACTTGCAGAATGGTATGGTGCTTGTTTACAACAGCAGTATCCGAAAATGGGAGGCAACTTTAACCCTGACACCAGGTGCAACGCAGAATTTAGACATCAACGGAGGAAATTTCTGACATGGCAAGTATTATTAGGATTAAGAGATCCTCAGGTACTAGCAAACCAGCCAGTTTACAATGGGGTGAACTTGGATACGTAACTGGTATTGGTAGTTACGGAGGAACAAATCAATATAAAGATAGGATTTTCCTAGGAGATGACGGCACAAACGCCAATCCTGTAGGTGGATTCTATTACACCTCAATGATGGAGCACGACCCAGGTGCTATCCAAGGTGTAACAAATACGAGAAATTCAGACAATGGTGTTGTTGCAGTTCTTGCACCAGCAAATAATACCGGTTTAGGTGGAGCATCTTCACTTAAGGTAGATCAATGGAATGTAGATAACTTAAGGTTAGATGCAAATACATTATCATCCACCGATACCGATGGAGATATAGTTCTCGATCCAAATGGAACTGGAGAGGTTGTCATTCCTGATGACACTTTCTTAACGTTTGGCAATGATAAAGATTCAAAGATTGAATATGATGAAGATGGTGATAATAGTATTAAGGTAACAGGTGCTCCCTGGACTTATGAAACTGACGTCAATATAACAAATGGTCTTGAAGTTGGTAATATTGGTATTTCATCCAATGTTATCGCAACTAGAGCAGGTGGTGGTAATGAACTGTATATTGATCCATATCCCGATGGATTAAGTAATGAAGGTAAGGTCATCATCAAAGGTGATTTACAAGTTGATGGTACTACAACAACTGTCAACTCCACATCTTCAACTTTAAATGATGCAATTTTACATCTTGGTGATGTAACTAGTACCAGAACAGTAATGGCAGAACATGCCAGTGGTACAAATACAATTACTTTAGACTCTGTAGTTGGTATTAATACTGGTGATATTATTGCTCACGCAAATATTCCTGGTGCAACATCAATTACTGCCTTTAACACAGGCACTAAAGTTGTTACGATGTCAGCAAATAGTACTGCTGGTATTACAACAACTTCTCAAGTAACACTTACTCACGCTTACGATAGTAATACTGATAGAGGTATATCTTTCAGTTACAACACAAGTAGTGGAACTTCAAATAATAAAGAAGGTTTCTTTGGTTTTGATGATAGTTCTATTGCAAATAGTGCTGCTGATGCCGATAACCACGGAACTCACGCAGATGACAGTAGAAGATGGACGTATGTTCCAGATGCAAGTATTGCAAGCAGTCTTGTCAGTGGAACCAAAGGTTTCTTAGATATTAAAGGTATCTACTACCAATCTGGTGATTACAATACTGGTGGTATAGTTTACTTTGATGACACTGGTCTTCAGAGATCCACAAATGCCGTTGCATCGCCTGTAGTCACATCTAAACAGATGTTGACTGCTATCACTAAGAACACCCTTGCTCTTGGCAGTGCTGTTACTGCGTCTGCAGGAGATATCATCAGACAGGATACTACTGGTGCTTATGGTGTTGTTGAAACTGCTGTTACTGGAGCAAATTCTGTTAATGTAATTGGTGTTGAGGGAACATTTAATACATCCGGCAATCTTAGGAGAGAAGGTGTTAATGGAGCAATTGCAAATCTTGCTTCAGTTCCCAATACTGTTAGCGTAATATATACTAACAAACCCCACTGGACTTCAACACTTGACGGGGGAACTTTCTGAGGTAATTAATGGACAATCAAAGTGAAGTTGATGTTAACGTTCTCATAAAAATTTATAATTCAAAGTTAGCAGCGGTATCAAATCAAAATGTTCTTCTTGAGGCAAAGTTGGCAACTATGTCTCAAGATTTTAAAGAACAAGTAGAATCTCTACTTGAAGAGAACGCTGATCTTAAAGCAAAATTAGAAGGTTAATATGGCAAAACCATCATCTAGACAAGGACTTATAGACTACTGTTTACGCCAACTTGGTGCTCCAGTTCTTGAGATTAATGTAGACGACGATCAAATTGATGATCTAGTTGATGATGCCATTCAATATTTTAATGAGCGCCATTTTGATGGTGTGGAAAAAATGTATCTCAAGTATGAGATAACACAAGGTGATATTGATAGAGGTACTGCAGCAGAATCTTCAGGATCAAGTACAGTAGCACCAAAAACTGGAATAGGAGTAACAGTTACTACTGGCGAATCAACAATTGTAGGAACTGCAACAACTTTTAGTTTCTATGAGAATTCAAATTACATCCAAGTTCCAGAATCGGTTATTGGAGTAGAAAAGATATTTAAGTTTGATACTAGTTCCATTTCTGGTGGAATGTTTAGTATTAAATATCAATTATTTTTGAATGATATGTATTATTTCAACTCTGTAGAGTTGTTACAGTATGCAATGACTAAGACTTATCTTGAGGATATTGATTTTTTACTTACTCCAGATAAACAAGTAAGATTTAATAAGAGGCAAGATAGATTATATCTAGATATTGATTGGGGTTCGCAAAATGTAGGTGAGTTTATTATTTTAGAATGTTATAGAGCACTGGATCCGGTATCATTTACTCAAATTTACAATGATAGTTTTATAAAACCATTTTTGACTGCTCTGATCAAACGTCAATGGGGTAGAAACTTAAGTAAGTTTAGAGGAGTAAAACTTCCAGGCGGTCTTGAGATGAATGGTGATGGTATTTTGCAACAAGCAGAACAAGAATTGGCAGATATTAAATCACGTATGTCTTCAGAGTATGAACTTCCACCTCTCGACTTTATTGGATAATGGCACTTAATCCATTCTTTTTACAAGGGACTGCATCTGAACAAAGATTGGTCCAAGATCTAATAAACGAGCACCTGTCAATGCATGGTGTTGAAGTTACATATATTCCAAGAAAATATGTAAATAAAAAGACTGTATTGGAAGAAGTTCAAACTTCAAAATTTGATGATAATTTTGCAATAGAAGCATATGTAAACACCTATGAAGGATATGGTGGTGCTGGCGATATTATGACTAAATTTGGGGTCAGTATTCGTGATGAACTGATTCTAACAATTTCAAAAGAAAGATTTGAAGATTTCATTGCTCCATTTATGGCTGGTCAGGATGATGGAACTGATGATTCAATAATGCCAACTCCAACTCGCCCAAGGGAAGGAGATTTGATTTATTTCCCCTTAGGACAGAGATTATTTGAGGTAAAATTTGTTGAGCACGAGGATCCCTTTTACCAATTGGGAAAGAACTACGTTTATCAACTTAAATGTGAACTCTTTGAATATGAAGATGAAATTATTGATACAACAATCGAAACTATCGATACTCAAGTTCAAGATGAAGGATTCATTACCCAACTTCAATTGATTGGTATTGGTAGAACAGCAACGGCATCTGCATCTATTGAGGGATCTGTTTCTAGTGGATATATTCAAGAGATATTCTTAAATAATGATGGAGGAAATTATACATCAGTACCAATTATTGGATTTACATCTTCTCCAACAGGTCAGATTGGAGATACTGCAACCGCTGTTGGTTTCATGACAACAAGAGCAGGAGTTACTGGTCTTGAAAGAATTCTTCTTACCAATGCTGGTGCAGGATATACTGTTACACCAACTATTACAATTACTGGTGGTGGCGGATCTGGTGCTGCTGCTACTTGTAGATTGGTCACCTCTGGTCAAGGCGTTGTCAAATTAGTAATTACTGATACTGGTGTTGGATATGGAACTGCACCAACAGTAACTATTGCTGGACCACCTGCAAGTGGTATTGCACATACTGCAGTAGGTATTGCATCTATTGGTCGTGATGGAACTTCAAATGTTGTCAAATCAATTTACGTTCAAAATGCTGGTAGAGGATATAGTTCTTCTCCACAAGTAACTATTGCAGATCCAGAAACTCTTGCTGGCATTGGAACTTATATATTCAATGAAATAATAATTGGATCAAGATCTCAAACACGAGCAAGAGTTAAAGGATGGGATCAGGATACTAAAATCCTTAAGATTTCCAACGTTGGGATTGGAGAAACACAAACAAGATTCCAAAGGGGAGAAAATATTGTTGGACAAGAGTCTGGAGCTTACTACCCAGTCCAAGAATATAGACACGAAGACTTATACGATAAATATACTGAGAACGATGAGTTCCAAGTCCAAGCAGATAAAATATTGGACTTTACAGAAAGAAATCCATTTGGTACGTTTTAATGTTAGGAACTTATTATTATCATGAAATTGTTAGAAAAACAATTATTGGTTTTGGAACATTATTCAACGATATTCATGTTCGTCATACGGGAGAAAATGGTACAAATTTTAGTGAGATAGAAGTACCTCTTGCATATGGACCTAGTCAAAAATTTCTTGCAAGAATTACACAACAAGCAGATTTAAATAGAGCAGTTCAAATTACAATGCCAAGGATGTCATTTGAAATGACATCTATTAACTATGATGCAACCAGAAAATCAAGTTTAGTTCAGACATTTAAAACTTGTGATGACGGTAGTAAGGCAAAAAAAGTTTTTATGCCAGTTCCGTATAACATTGGATTTGAATTAAACATTCTTTCAAAGTTGAATGATGACTCATTACAGATATTAGAACAAATTCTGCCATACTTTCAACCACACTTCAATTTAACTATTGATTTAGTAGATTCTATTGGAGAAAAAAGAGATATTCCTATTATTTTAGAGAGTGTTGGATTCCAAGATGATTATGAAGGAAATTTTGATACAAGACGTGCATTGATACATACTTTACAGTTTACAGCAAAAACTTATCTGTTTGGTCCTGTTGCCGATAGTAGTGATGGACTTATCCGTAAGGTTCAGGTTGATATGTACACCAGTACAGATGTTAAGACTGCCAAACGAGAAGTTCGTTATACAGTTACACCAACATCCAAAATTGATAAAAATGATGATGGTGTAATTGATGAATTAGACCATAAACTTTTAATGCCAGGTGATGATTTTGGATTCTCGGAAACAACTGAATTCTTTGCAGATTCCAAGACATTCAGTCCAACCCGTAAAATTGATATCTAATAACAATGACTAATAGTTATGATTCTATTGATGAAGCACTCAATATTGAAAGTAGTATTGTTGAGTCAAAACCAGTAAAACCTGTTCCACTAAAAGTGGAAAAGAATGATATTAAAAAAGATTATGAGTATACAAGAGCAAACTTATATTCTTTGATTGAAAAGGGTCAAGAAGCAATAAATGGTATTATGGAACTTGCAGGTGAAAGTGCAAGTCCTAGAGCATATGAAGTTGCGGGTCAATTAATCAAATCTGTTGCAGATACTACAGATAAATTAGCAGATCTTCAGAAAAAGTTAAAAGATCTGGAAGAAGATAATGGTAGTAAGGGACCAAATAATGTAACAAATAACGCTTTATTTGTTGGGTCTACATCAGAACTTTCAAAGTTACTCAAACAAGGTTTTCTAAATAATAATGAATCTGATAGTAAGTGATGTCTAAGAAGTCCTGCAAAAAAGGATATTACTATTGCAACACTGATGAAAAGTGTAAAAAAATACCTCGTGGTTATATTCTTGGTATAGGTGGATATCTTCGTAAGGAAAAAGGTGATGATTCCGATGAAGAAACAAAAAATAATGGTAATGGAGGAAATGGAAATGGAAATCACTCAAATGGCAATGGCAACGGGGATGGCTCCTCTTCTGATGGAGGTGGTGAAGGCGGCGGAGGTGGCGTCTCTGAATCGTGGAGTGCAAAGTACAAAAAATCCATCGATTGCAATAATCCAAAAGGATTCTCTCAACGAGCACATTGTGGGAGTAGAGAAAAAGTAAGCGAATCGAAGAGTGGTGATTCTTCTTTGCGTGACTGGTTTAGTAAGAGTAAGTCTAGTGATGGCAAACCTGGTTGGGTCCAATTGGGTGGGAAATATGCTGGAAAACCTTGTGCAAAGCAACCAGGACAAAAGACCAAACCTAAGTGTGGGTCCAGCAAAATGGCTGCAAATTTAAATGATAAGGAAGAGAAAAAGGCATTTAATAGAAAGCAACGTCAAGATCCAAATCCAAATAGAAAAGGAAAGGCAATCAACGTGAAAACAGAATCTTATTCAAACTGGAGAGAAGAATCAAAATCTATTGATGAAGGTGCTGCAAATGTCATTCGTGCAGGTTTAGCAATAGGTACAGGACTTGCTGGATTGAAACTTATGGACAAAGCAAGAGAAGTTGGTGAGAAGGTTAAATCTAGAAATCAAAAAATGCAAGATGCCATCAACAAGGCAAGAGGTGTTAAAGAGGAAGTTATTGCCGAACGCGATGCCTGGGGTACAGGTCCCAGAGATATGATTAAGATGGGTGGTAAGGGAGGTTTGAAGAGTCCACAGGATCTTGAAAGAGAAAGACTGCAGAGATTAAAGAATTTGAAACCAGGAGTTAAATTAGATAAAGCACATTATGAACCAGAAGGTGAAATGGTTGATGAAGGTAAGAAAGATGCTTGCTATCATAAAGTCAAGTCTCGTTATTCTGTCTGGCCAAGTGCTTATGCATCAGGTGCTTTAGTTAAGTGCCGTAAAAAAGGTGCTAAGAACTGGGGTAACAAAACCAAAAAAGAAAGTTATGAGTTCTCCAATTGGAGAGATGATTTTCAGGCACTTGAATATGAATCTGTAGATATTATCAAAACAGAACCACTACAACCAACTGAAGGAATTGGAAGTAAGATGCTTGATGAAAAGTGTTGGAAAGGATATAAGAAAAAGGGTATGAAGACAATGTTTGGAAAAAGATATCCAAATTGTGTCAAGGAAGAAGGGATTGAGCAAATTCAAGAAGTTTCTGCTGAAACGAAATCTGATATTAAAAGGAGGTTTGCTGATAGAAAATCAAATAAAGAATTTAAAGCTGGTGGTGGATATGCTGCAATGGACCAAAAAGGTCAAACTGCGGATCAGGTAAGATCTCAGGGGCAGCGTAATTTTGAACCTAGAAAGTTCCAAGCACCTAATGTTCATAACACTAAAACAAAAGATAAAATTACTTATGGTGGCAGTCCTTCAATGACTTTCTCCACGAAAAGTGAATCCATAAATCATTATGATTGGAGATCAGATTTTGACATGCAAGAAGATTGGCAGAAATCAAATCGCAAAGATGGTGTTGATGGTATGAGTCAAAAATCTGTTAATGCATATAAGCGTGAGAATCCAGGTTCTAAACTGAAGACTGCTGTAACAGGCAATCCAAAGAAAGGAAGCAAAGATGCAAAGCGTCGTTCTTCTTATTGCAGTCGATCTAAAGGTCAGATGAAGATGCACAACATCGATTGCTCAAAAACCCCAGATAAGAAAATTTGTAAAGCACGTAGAAGGTGGAAGTGCTGATGAAAACTTTTAAACAGTTTATCGAACAAACAGTTCCAAAAGGATTTCCACAAGGAGTCAATATTAATATTGTACCCGGTTCTGGTGATATTGATAGAGGCAGACGTGCTTTCGGTTTGGGTAGAAGGAACACGACTCTCAATTTTCATAGAGAAAGGGATAGGGCAAGGGAGAGAGCAGGTATACCTGCTCAGAACACCAATCGTGGAGCTCCACAATTCAATTACCCATCTGTAACTCCGAGTACACAAAAAATTACTCCTTTAAGGAATCCTAAAGCACCAATGGATGTATAGATGTATGAAAACTTTTAAGCAATTTTTAGAACAAAAAGTAGACAGTGGAGCATATCGTTATCTACCTAGTAATGCATCTTGGGTAAATAATTATATTATCAATGATGCTAAAAATAAAAAGACAAAAAACGATTCGTTTTTTTATAAATTTGATGTGAAGTCAAAATGAAAAAGAAACAAATTTAGAAGTTAAAAGAAATTGATTTGTTATGAATGAACAGTACCTTGGTAATCCATTATTAAAAAAAGCAAATACACCCATCGAATTTACTCAAGATCAAGTTCTTGAGTTTATGCGGTGTAAAGAAGATCCCGTCTATTTTGCAAAAAACTATGTAAAAATTGTTTCTCTTGATGAAGGATTGACGCAGTTTGATCCTTATGACTTTCAAGAGAAATTAATTCACAATTTTAATAATAACAGGTTTAATATCTGTAAGATGCCACGTCAGACTGGTAAGTCTACCACTGTGGTATCTTATCTTCTACATTATGCTGTTTTTAATGATAGTGTTAACATTGGCATCTTAGCAAACAAGGCGGCAACTGCTAGAGAACTTCTCAGTAGGTTACAAACTGCTTACGAAAACTTGCCTAAATGGATGCAGCAGGGTATCATATCATGGAACAAAGGATCTTTAGAGTTAGAAAATGGCAGTAAGATATTGGCAGCTTCTACGTCTGCAAGTGCTGTCCGAGGCATGTCGTTCAATATCCTATTCCTCGACGAATTTGCATTCGTTCCAAACCATGTTGCAGACTCGTTCTTTGCATCTGTTTATCCTACTATTACTTCTGGTAAAAACACCAAAGTAATTATTGTATCCACTCCACACGGTATGAATCATTTCTACCGAATGTGGCATGATTCTGAGAAAGGTAAAAATGAATACATTCCAACTGATGTTCATTGGTCCGAGGTTCCTGGAAGAGATGAAGTATGGAAAGAACAGACGATTGCTAACACATCTGAACAGCAATTCAAAGTCGAGTTCGAGTGTGAGTTTCTTGGTTCTGTCAATACCCTTATAAATCCATCAATTTTAAAGAATCTCATTTATGAAGACCCTATCCAAAGGAGTGCAGGTTTAGATGTCTACGAAAAAGCGCAACCTGAACACAACTACCTTACTACTGTTGATGTTGCTCGTGGGTTGGGCAACGATTATTCTGCATTTATCGTTGTTGATATTACAGAGTTTCCCTACAAGATAGTAGCGAAGTATAGAAATAATGAAATAAAACCGATGTTGTTTCCCAACATCATTCAACAAACAGCGAAGGCATATAATGATGCTTGGGTGTTAATAGAAGTCAATGATATTGGAGAGCAGGTAGCAAACATTCTCCATTATGACTTGGAGTATGAAAATATGTTGATGGCAGCGATGAGAGGTCGTGCAGGACAGGTTGTTGGGCACGGATTCTCTGGTAAAAAATCACAGATGGGTGTTAGAACAACGGCACAAGTTAAAAAACTTGGTTGTTCAAACTTAAAAATGTTAATTGAAGATTTTAAGTTATTAACATTAGATTATGAAATAATTTCCGAACTGACTACCTTTGCTCAGAGACACAATTCTTTTGAAGCAGAAGAAGGTTGTAATGATGACCTTGCAATGTGTCTTGTTATCTTTGCTTGGTTGGTAGCACAAGACTACTTCAAGGAAATGACTGATAATGATATTCGTAAGAGAATATATGAAGAGCAGAAAAATCAGATAGATCAAGATATGGCACCTTTTGGATTTTTAGATGATGGAATTAATGATATGACAGGATCATTTACAGATAAAGATGGTGATCGCTGGCATACTGACGAATATGGTGATCGAGCATATATGTGGGATTATTATTGATGGAGTTAGATGATCAATTAAAACTAGGACATCTTCTACTTTATGATAGAAAATGTAGAGTTTGTGGTAACACTAAAAATATGCTTGATGGATTTTACAGAACTAGAAAAGATAGAGGTCCAGTTGCATCATCATACTCTTATGAATGTAAAGAATGTACTAAAAAAAGAGTTAAAAAGGGTAGTGATGTTTGGGAATACCCAGATTGGTAGGTTTCACGTCTGGATTCCCCATTGAAAATGCCCTTTTTGATAAATAATTTCAGGTAATTCTGGACCAAGGAGAACAAAAAAGATGCCACTAAATTTAGCATCTCCTGGAATTGTAGTAAGAGAAGTTGACTTAACTATTGGAAGAGTCGATCCAGTCTCTGGCTCTATTGGGGCGATTGTTGCTCCTTTTGCCAAGGGACCTGTAGATCTTCCACAGTTTATTGAAAACGAGGACGATCTCTTAAACACTTTCGGTAGACCATATTCCACAGATAAGCATTATGAGAGTTGGATGGTTGCATCATCCTATCTTGCTTATGGAGGAACTCTACGAGTTTCTAGAGCAGATGATTTCAACATTCTGACAGGCGAAGGTCTTAAGAATGCTTATGTTGGAACTGCAACAAGCATCAGAATCAAGAGCACTTCTCACTACGAAGAACTTCAATATGATGAAAATGCAATTACAGGTGTTACCTTTGCTGCAAAGAACCCTGGTACTTGGGCAAACGGAATCCGAGTTGCTGTAATTGATGGTAAAGCAGATCAAACATTAACAGGATCAGGACTTGGATCTGGTGTTTCTGTTGGTTTTGGTTTCACTTATGGAGTGCCTGCTGGCACTGTTGTTCCTGTTGGAACTGGTGGAACTACAATTCTTGATGGATACTTCCAAGGTGTAATCACTGAAGTTAGTGCAGACTCACTTGGTGTTAAGTTGGTTAAGCACGTTTCTGCTGCAGGAACTGTTACAAATGCTGACTACGAACAAAACGGCAAATATGCTTTAGCAAATACTGGAACAATTGGTATTGCAACTGATGGACAATCTAGTGCTTTTGCTTCAAGATCATACACTGGAGAAAGTGATTGGTTTGAAGGGCAAAAAATTGTTCTAACATCAACAGATCTAAAAGGAAATCCAGTAGAACTTGAGTGGGATGGACTTGCCAACCGCCCAGGAACTTCAGAATATGCTGCAAACAGAAACGGCAGATTTGATGAAGTTCATGTTGTTGTCATTGACGACAAAGGAACAATAACTGGAAATGCAGGTTCTATTCTGGAGAAGCATTTAAATCTTTCCAAAGCAAAAGATGCTGAATTCTCCGTAGGTTCTACATCTTATTGGAGAAAGTATCTTTATACCAATTCCAGATATGTATTTGGAGGATCTGCTCCAGTAGGCATTACTACAGTCGCATTTAGTGACAATGGTGTTGCACAAAACGAACTTGATCTTGACTGTGGATGGGATCAAAATGCAGATAGTGTAAACTTTGCTGGTTCTGGAGTTTTTACTGCATCTCTTGGAGGTGGTAAGAACTATGGTGGTAAGACAACTCTTACTGAGCAAGGAGCACTTTATTCAGGCGCTGATGACATTATCAGTGGACTTGGTAAGTATGATAACACTGAAGAATACGAAGTAGACTTCATCCTGATGGGATCAGGAAACTGGGATAAAGATACTGCACAGGGTATTGCACAAAAAGCAATTGCTGTTGCGGAAGCAAGACAAGATGCTGTTGCATTCATCTCACCATATAGAGGTGCATTCCTTTCAGATAATACTGTTGGAACTGTAACAGTTAATGATATTGATCAAATTACTGAAAATGTAGTTTCGTTCTATGCTTCACTTTCATCTACAACTTATGGTGTATTTGATAGTGGTTACAAGTATATGTACGACCGCTTCAATGATACTTTCCGTTATGTTCCTCTAAATGGAGACATCGCTGGTACTTGTGCCAGAACAGACATTCAACAGTTCCCTTGGTTCTCACCTGCAGGAACATCGAGAGGTTCTATTCTCAATGCTGTAAAACTGGCATATAATCCAGGTAGAAAGCAGAGAGATGTTCTTTACTCAAATAGGATCAACCCAATTATCTTCTCCCCTGGAGCAGGTATTATCCTATTCGGTGATAAAACTGGATTTGGAAAGTCTTCCGCGTTCGATAGAATTAACGTTCGTCGCTTGTTTATCTTCTTAGAAGATGCAATTTCTGCTGCCGCTAAGGACTTCCTGTTTGAGTTCAACGATGAAATTACAAGAACTAATTTTGTAAACATCGTAGAACCATTCCTGCGTGATGTTCAATCTAAGAGAGGCATCTTTGATTATGTTGTTATTTGTGATGAAACAAATAATACTCCTGAAATTATTGATGCTAATGAGTTTGTTGCAGACATCTACATCAAACCAGCAAGATCGATTAACTTCATCGGTCTTACCTTCATTGCCACCAGAACTGGTGTTGCATTTGAAGAAGTAATCGGTTCCGTTTAATTTAAAGGTTAACTCAAATGCCATCTAGACAACAGATTAATCCACCCCCACTAAGGAAAATTACCGACTTCAAGAGTAAGTTAACGGGTGGTGGCGCTCGCGCCAATCTCTTTGAAGTCGTACTCCAGTTCCCTGATGCAGCGCAACCTTCTTCTGACGTTCTTGATAAATCAAGATTCTTGGTAAAGGGTGCCAACCTTCCTGCATCAAACATTGCTCAGATAGATGTACCTTTCAGAGGTCGTATTCTAAAAATCGCAGGTGATCGTACCTTCGATACCTGGACAGTTACCGTCCTGAATGATGCCGATTTCGCTATTCGTTCCGCCTTTGAGCGTTGGATGAATACTATCAATCGTGTATCTGATAATACTGGTTTAACAGATCCAGCAACATATCAGGCAGATGCATATGTTTATCAGTTAGACCGTGATGGTTCTACTCTGAGATCTTATCGCTTCTATGATGTGTTCCCAACTGCAGTAGCACCTATTGATCTCTCTTATGATGCAGGAAATGCAATCCAAGAGTTCACTGTTGAAATGCAAGTTCAATGGTGGGAAGCAACTAAAGGTACCGGCGCTAATGCTGGCGGTGAAAACATCAACTAAATAGAAGAAGGTAATAGACACTTAAACTTATTATGGCCAAACTTTTTGGTTTTAAAATTGACGGCAACCAAAATAAGTCACCTTCAGTCATCTCCCCCGTTCCTGAAACTAATCAGGACGGGGTTGATAACTATGTCTCTAGTGGATTTTATGGTTCATATATTGACATTGAAGGTGTATTTAAAACAGAGCATGATTTAATAAAAAGATATAGAGAAATGTCACTCCATCCTGAAGCGGATGGTGCTATTGAAGATGTAGTTAATGAAGCAATAGTTAGTGATTTGTATGACTCACCTGTTGAGATTGAGTTATCAAATCTGAATATAAGTGAACCTCTCAAGATTAGAATTAGAGAGGAATTCAAGTATTTAAAAGAGATTTTAGATTTCGATAGAAAAGCACACGAAATCTTTAGAAATTGGTATGTTGACGGAAGAATATATTATCTCAAAGTAATTGATATGGCAAATCCCCAATTGGGGATTCAGGAGTTGAGATATATTGATCCTCTTAAGATGAAGTATATTCGTCAAGAGAAGAAAAAAGCAAATCAATATGATATTGGTGCAGTAAGAGTCAATGGTGCTCAGAAACAAGAAATTGATCAATATAAAGGACCTGAATTTGAGGAATTTTTCCAATACACACCATCACCAAACTACCCAACAACTAGTGTTGGTAGAAGTGCATCAAAGGCAATAAAACTGTCAAAAGATTCTGTAACTTATTGTACTTCTGGTTTAGTAGATAGAAACAAAAATACAGTTCTCTCATATCTTCACAAATCAATCAAAGCACTCAATCAACTGAGAATGATTGAGGATTCGTTGGTCATCTATCGCTTATCAAGAGCACCTGAGCGTCGTATTTTTTATATTGACGTTGGCAATCTTCCAAAAGTAAAGGCAGAGCAATACCTCAAAGAGGTTATGTCTCGCTACAGAAATAAACTTGCATATAATGCACAGACTGGAGAAATCCGTGATGATCGTAAGTTTATGTCCATGATGGAGGACTTCTGGTTACCTCGCCGTGAAGGTGGTAGAGGAACTGAAATCACAACTCTTCCTGGTGGTCAAAATCTGGGAGAACTTGCTGATATTGAATATTTCCAGAAAAAACTCTACAGAGCACTTGGTGTTCCGGAATCCAGAATTGCTGCTGATGGTGGGTTTAACCTCGGTCGTTCTTCTGAGATTCTGAGAGATGAACTCAAGTTTGCTAAGTTTGTTGGTCGTCTGAGAAAGCGTTTTTCTCAGATGTTCAATGATATGCTCAAAACTCAATTGATTCTGAAGAACGTCATTACTCCAGAAGATTGGGAGTATATGAAAGATCATATTCAATATGATTTCTTGTATGATAATCAATTTGCAGAACTTAAGGAATCTGAATTGGTCCAAAACCGTCTGGGTCTCCTAGCAACTATGGAACCATACATCGGTAAGTTTTATTCAACTGAGTATGTCCGTAAGAGAATCTTGCGCCAAAGTGATTCTGAGATCATTGAAATTGATATGCAGATTGAAGATGAGATTATGAAAGGAATTATTCCAGATCCGTCAACAATAGATCCTGTAACTGGACAACCTTTACCACAAGTAGGTGAAGGTTCTGGTATGGCAGGAATGGGTGCAGATCCAAATGGGATGGGTGACATTCCAAATGATGAAGATACGAGTTCTGATGATGCAGCAATTGTGGATGCACAGTATCAGAAAGATACCAAAAAGGCTGAGTTATAAATATAGTATAAGATTATATTGAAAATTTTTATGGAAGATGTTGTCGATTTGATGGCTACTGGTGCTAAGGCATCAGAAGTTAGTGACAGAATGAAAGAACTTCTGTATGCAAAAGCAGCAGAAAGAGTTGATCTTGCTAGACCACACGTTGCAAATTCAATGTTTGGTCAAGAGTTTCAACCCCAAACTGAAGATGAAACTGAATCAGAAACTGAAGTAGAAGCGGAAGCAGAAACTGAAGTTGGTGATGAAGTAGAACAAGAGTTGGAAACAGAAGAGGATTCTGAGTAATGGCATACGTTCGTCACGACGAAAACTGTAATCCTGTTTCTCCTCAACCAGGAAAAACATCAGTCACACAATTTGGTGGCAATGAAGGGTGGTCAAGTGTAACGTATGAAAACTTCAATGCGGACTATCAAGCTCGCAATGCAGATAATACAACGAGAACACCTGGAACATATCAAGCAAGAAATGCTGATAATACCACCAGGACACCTGGAACATACCAACGTCATGATGAAAACTGCAATCCAGTAACAGGTTAATAACAACAATGAAACTTATCACAGAAGAAGTAACAAATGTAGAAATTCTTACCGAAGGTAAGGGTGCTAACAAGAAACTTTATATTGAGGGAGTCTTCCTTCAAGGTGAACTCAAGAACAGAAATGGGAGAATGTATCCCATGCAAACTCTTTCTAAGGAAGTAAATCGCTATTGCGAAACTTTTGTCAATAAGGGTCGTGCTTTGGGTGAACTAGGTCATCCCGATGGTCCTACTGTCAATCTTGACAGGGTTTCACATAAAATTACTTCTCTGGTTCAAGAAGGTAATAATTTTAGAGGAAAGGCACAAATCCTTTCCACCCCTATGGGTAAAATTGCATCTTCTCTTCTAGATGAAGGTGTGAAACTTGGCGTATCTTCTCGTGGTGTTGGATCACTCCAAACCACAAGTGAAGGATGCAAAATTGTTGGTGAAGATTTTCAGTTAGCAACTGCTGCTGATATCGTTGCCGATCCCTCCGCTCCAGACGCTTTTGTTAATGGAATTATGGAAGGAAAAGATTGGGTTTGGGAAGGAGGAATCCTTCGCGAACAACTCGCAGAAAGAACTGAGAGAGCAATTAATAAATTATCTGATCAAAGACAACTTGAGGAGCATAAACTCCAGTTATGGAATAATTTCCTATCAAATCTTTGAATTATAAATAAATATATGTAATTAAGTAATTAATCACATATTTCAAATGTCCGTTGGTAACAATTTACAAGAAATGGAAAACGTAGTAACGAAAGGAGCTGCTGCTGCTGAGCCAATGACTTCAGCTGGAATCCCAGTAGAAGATCTCGGCGGTCCTACTCCCGAAAATTCAAATCCCTTCGATGGATCGAATTCACTTGCAACCCCAGGTGCAACTCTCAAGCAGGTAAAAGACGTCGTCAATGCTAAAGCAGCACCTGGCGATGCCGGAACAGCAAAAGAGGAAACCGAAGTTGATGAGACTCAGGAAATAGTTTCTGAAGAGGAAGCAACCACAGAAGAGGTTGTTTCTGAAGAGGAAGTAGCAGCTGAAGAAGTTGTTGCCGAAACGGAAGAAGAAATTACTGAGGAAGAGACTATTAACATCGAAGCAGATGTTCAAGCACTTTTAGAAGGTGAAGATCTCTCCGAAGAGTTCCAAGATAAAGCACGCACTATCTTTGAAGCAGCAGTTAAAACAAAAGTTGCTGAAATGAAAGATGCGCTTCACGAAACATATCAGAATGCTCTGGTAGAAGAAGTTTCTTCTATTCGTGAAGAACTCAGTGAGCGTATGGACTCCTATTTGGAGTACGTCGCTGACGAGTGGTTCCAAGAAAATGCACTTGCTGTTGAGCAAGGACTTAAAAATGAAATTACCGAATCCTTCATTACTGGAATGAAGGGTCTCTTTGAAGAACATTATGTAACAATCCCTGAAGAAAAATACGATGTACTTGAGAGCATGGTAGATAAACTAGATGAAATGGAAGGTAAACTCAACGAACAGATCGACAGAAATGTTGCTCTGAATCGTAGATTAGCAGAATCTAATGCAGATGGCGTTTTTGCTACTGTCTCTGAAGGACTTGCAGTCACTCAGAAAGAGAAGCTCGCTACTCTTGCAGAAAATGTTGAGTTTGAAAGTGAAGCAGACTATCGCGAGAAACTGGTAACTCTAAGGAAATCTTATTTCCCTGAGTCCGCTGGCACTCCAAGCACCTCCGAGAATCTTTCAGAAGAGGTTTCTACCAACGAGGTTATCTCTGAAGAGGTATCCCCAATGATGCAAGCCTATCTGCAAACTCTCTCTAGAGCTGCTAAAAAGTGATTTTTAAATCATAAATTCAAACTATAACTTTTTTAAAAAAATGCAAATGCCTAACACAGAGGCTCTGCAGGAAAAGTGGGCACCCATTCTCGACTATGAGGGAATGGATCCAATTAAGGATTCCCACCGCAGAGCTGTTACCGCCGTTCTCCTAGAGAACCAAGAACAAACAATTAAGGAAGAGCGTGAGTTCCTTTCCGAAGGTCCTACCAACGCAGTTGGTGCTGGAGGATATACTTCCGCTGGTGGTCAAACCGTTGCTGGTTTCGACCCCGTTCTGATCTCCCTGATCAGACGTGCAATGCCTAACCTGGTCGCTTATGACCTCGCAGGCGTTCAACCAATGTCTGGTCCTACTGGACTGATCTTCGCAATGCGCTCCCGCTATGCTAATCAGAGCGGAACCGAGGCACTGTTCAACGAAGCAGACACCGCATTCTCTGGACAATCTTCAGCGAACGACAACACCGCAGGATTCACTGGTGGTGCTGTTGGTATGGGTACTACCGCACAATCTGGTAGCAATCCTGGACTTCTTAACCCAGAATCTGGTCAAACCGGAACAACCTACAACGTAGGTCAGGGTATGCGTACCGACGAGGCAGAAAGCCTTGGAGATGGTACAGAAGGACATTTCAACGAAATGGCATTCTCGATCGAGAAAGTCACCGTTACTGCTAAGAGCCGCGCTCTGAAAGCAGAGTATTCCTTGGAACTGGCACAAGACCTCAAGGCAATCCACGGATTGAACGCTGAGGCTGAACTCGCAAACATTCTCTCCACAGAGATCCTTGCCGAGATCAACCGTGAAGTCATCAGAACCATCTATAACGTTGCTGAGTCTGGTGCTCAAGCAAACGTTGCTTCTGCTGGTACATTTGACCTCGACACCGATTCCAACGGACGTTGGAGTGTTGAGAAGTTCAAAGGACTTATTTTCCAAATCGAGCGCGATGCTAACGCAATCGCACAAAGAACTCGTCGTGGAAAGGGCAACATGATCCTCTGCTCTGCAGACGTTGCTTCCGCCCTGACTATGGCTGGTGTTCTTGATTACACCCCTGCACTTAACGCTGGTCTCCAGGTTGACGATGCAGGTAATACCTTCGCTGGTATTCTGCAAGGTAAGTATCGTGTATACATCGATCCTTATTCTGCAAACAGTGCTGCTTCGCAGTACTACGTTGTTGGTTATAAGGGTGCTTCCCCTTATGATGCTGGACTGTTCTACTGCCCATACGTTCCCCTTCAGATGGTTCGTGCAGTTGGTCAGGACACCTTCCAACCAAAAATCGGCTTCAAGACCCGTTATGGTATTGTTGCTAACCCCTTCGCAGAAGGCACAAGTGTCGGCGCTGGCGCTCTTACTAAGAACACCAACCGCTACTACAGACGTGTTCGCGTTAACAACCTCATGTGATCTAATCTCACAAGGTTATACTGGAGGGTCTTCGGACCCTCTTTTTTTGTCTAAATACCTAAAAACCTCTGATGGGAAATTGTAGTTGGGCCAACCAGATTAATAATAGGAATTTTTTATCTGGTATTGGATTTAAATTTAATCTTGGTAAGTACCCGAAGGTTGACTTCTACTGCAATACTGCTAGAATTCCAGAAGTTACGCTTGGTACTGCCACTCAACCATCATATTTGAAAGATATTGATGTTCCTGGTGATAAACTCACTTATGGAGATTTATCTATTCAATTTCTTGTTGATGAGAATATGGAGAACTACAGGATAGTCCACGAATGGATTACTGGATTAGGTTTCCCAGAAACAGCACAACAGTTCAAAGATGTTACCACTGATAGAGATGGTATCAGAGATATGAACGAACAGTTTGCTGATGGTACTCTTCGCATTTTAAACAGCAACTTTAACGAGGTTGCTAAAGTAAAATTCCTTGATATGTTCCCAGTGTCTTTAAGTTCATTAGACTTTGATGCAACATCAACTGACGTGAACTACTTTACAGCACAGGCAACATTCAAGTATACTGTATATCAATTGACCTCTTCTATTAAATAATGGATCTTGAAAAAATTCAGGAAATGTGGCAGAGAGACTCTGTTATAGATCCTGATAACCTACATGATGAATCTTTAAAGATTCCACAACTTCATTCAAAGTATTATACAGTATACAATACTATAACATTACTGAGAGAGAAAGCAAGAGGGCAATATAACAAAGTAAAACTTGAACGTCATAACTTTTACACAGGTAAAGCAGACCCTGTTGTGTATGAAGAAGAACCTTTTCCATATAAAGTCCGTGAGAAAGATGCTATTCAACGATATCTAGATGCAGATGATCGGTTAAATAAGATTGATATGAAGATTCGCTACTACGATACTTCTTTAAAATTTTTAGAGGAAATTATCAAGACAGTATCAAATAGAACCTTTCAAATTAAAAATGCTATTGACTGGCAAAAGTTCCAAGCAGGATTCTAATGGAAGATCAAGAATTTGAGTACCAAGTAAATTTAACTATATCAGACGTGCGTCTTTTACATCATTCTGTTTTGGAAACTATTAAATATTGGCCAGGAGCACCTGCTAGACCATATCAAGAACAGGAGCATCTTTGGTATATGCGCGACAGTCTTCAAAGAATGATATTAGATTATACATTCAATCAGCAATAATTATTATAAGTATAAAGTGGGGTAATAAATATTCATAGGTGAATCTTATGGATTATGTCTCATTTGATTATATCGAAGAAGAACGAAGTTTTTCTTCAAATTAAGGCGGATCCTCACGTCTATTATGAACTGGCAGACCAGTTTACATTTGAGGTTCCAGGTGCTAAATTTATGCCTCAATACCGTAACAAGTATTGGGATGGAAAAATACGTCTATTCAACACCCAGAATGGAGAGATATACGTTGGGTTGTTAGATAAGGTTATACAATTCTGTAAAGACCACGAATACTCCTATGAGTTCGTAGAGAACAAGTTCTATGGTCTTCCTTTTGAGGTTAATAAAATAATCTCAAAAGAAGGTGTGAAAGATTATATGACTGCGGTTAGTAAGTATGCACCTAGAGATTATCAGGTAGAAGGCGTATACGACGCCCTAAAGCATAATAGAAGGTTGTTGATATCCCCAACTGCCTCTGGAAAGTCTCTGATGATATATTCGATTGTGAGATATCACGTTGAACGCGGACAAAATACTCTGATAGTTGTTCCGACGACTTCGCTAGTAGAGCAGATGTATAAAGATTTTGCAGACTATGGCTGGGACGTAGGTTCATATTGCCACAAGATATACGCTGGTAGAGAACGAGAGACAAACTCTCAAGTTATCATTACTACCTGGCAATCGATCTACAAACTCCCCCGAAAGTATTTTGAGAGATTCTCAGTTATTGTTGGGGATGAGGCGCACCAGTTCAAAAGTAAGTCATTAATATCTATAATGACAAAACTTGGAGATGCAAAATATCGTTATGGATTTACTGGAACTCTTGATGGCACCCAAACTCATAAGTGGGTTCTAGAAGGATTGTTTGGTCCATCTTATAAAATTATCAGAACAGAAGAACTGATGAAAAAGGGGCACGTTGCCACCTTAGATATTAATGTTCTCCTATTAAAACATCCTGCCCATAAATTTGAAAACTTTGAGGAAGAAGTTCAGTATATCATCAATCATGAAAAACGCAACAAATTTATTAGAAATCTTGCACTCGACTTAAAGGGAAATACTCTCATTCTTTTTTCAAGAGTTGAGGGGCATGGTCAACCATTATATGATTTAATAAATAATGGTAGTGTAGAAGAAAGACACGTTTTCTTTGTTCACGGTGGTGTGGCAACACAAGACAGAGAACAAGTAAGAGAGATTACAGAGCAGGAAAACAACGCGATCATCGTCGCTTCATATGGAACGTTTAGTACTGGTATTAACATCAAGAACCTCCATAATGTTATTTTTGCTTCTCCATCCAAATCTAGAATTCGGAATCTCCAGTCTATTGGAAGGGTGCTCAGGAAAGGAAATAACAAAACCAAGGCAACTCTCTATGACATTGCTGACGACATTTCCTACAATTCACGGAGAAACTATACACTTAATCATCTAATTGAAAGAATCAAAGTTTATAACGAGGAGAACTTCAATTACGATATCGTAAACATACCACTGAAAAGTTAATGGGCGAAGAATTTCATGCAGTAATAAAATTAGTCACAGGAGAAGAAATTTTTTCATTAGTCTGTGTTGACGAGAATGATGGCGACCCTATACTTCTACTGATGAACCCAGTGATTATGAAATTAATGAGGAATCAAGTAGGACAATATGTCAAGGTCAGACCTTGGATGGAAATGGCAGATGATAGTATGTACGTAATCAAATATGATAAAATTATTACTATGACTGAAGTTAAACAAGGTCAAATGATTGAATTTTATACCAGATACTTGGATGATGAAGATGTTGATTTTACTGAAGATGGGAGAGTAAAACCTGACACTAAAATGGGTTATATCTCCTCAGTAAAGGAAGCAAGAAGAATGCTAGAGAAAATATACAACAATACAGAAGATCCTAAAGAAAGCTAAGCCCTTCTCTTCAACCTTAACAAAGATATTCTACTTATAATTCACTATGTTGTCAAGTCCTGATTATATGTTATAATATACATAACGAAAGTTTATTGAAAAAAGCAATGTTATGTCTAAAAAGAAATCAGAACACTACGTTAACAATAAAGAACTACTTGAGGCATTGATCGTCTATCGATCTAAAGTAGAAAAAAGTTTTATGGAGATCAACGGTAGAGAACCTACTAAGGCAGATAGGTCACAACGTTGGGAAGGAAAACCACCCATTACAAATTATTTGGGAGGTTGTTTTCTTAAGATTGCAACGCACTTGTCATATAAACCAAACTTTGTTAACTATATGTTCAGAGACGATATGATCTCTGATGGTATTGAAAATTGTGTTCAGTACATTCATAACTTCGATCCAGAGAAGTCTAAGAACCCATTTGCATACTTTACCCAGATTATTCATTACGCCTTCCTGCGCCGAATACAGAAGGAGAAGAAGCAACTGGAAATCAAAACTAAAATCATCGAACGTACTGGTTACGATGAGGTTATGGTTGTTGATGATAGCTTGCTTTCTAGTAGTAGTTCAGAGTATAATAGTATTAAGGACAATATTGCTTACAAGACAAACCGTCAATGAAGGTTGCTATTATTACCGATCAACACTTTGGTGCCCGTAAAGGTTCCAAGTTTCTTCATGAATACTTCAAAAAGTTTTATGATGATGTCTTCTTTCCCTATCTAGAAGAAAGTGGTATCAACACCGTAATTGATATGGGCGATACGTTCGATAATCGTCGCTCTATTGATCTGTGGTCTCTTGAGTGGGCGAAGGAAAATTATTATGATCGATTGGAGAAGATGGGCATAACTGTCCATACTATTGTCGGTAATCATACTGCTTACTATAAAGATACTAATTCTATTAATTCTGTTGATCTTCTTCTCACACAGTATAATAATGTTGAGATTTACTCAGAATGTGCTGAGGTAATGATTGATAAACTGAAAGTATTGTTTGTTCCTTGGATTAATGTAGAAAATTTTGATAGTAGTGTGAAGGCTATCAAGAGTACTGATAGTGTATGTGCGATGGGGCACCTTGAACTAAACGGATTCAGAGCACACCGTGGACACGTCATGGAAGACGGTATGGCATCTGATGAATTTGAGAAGTTCGACAAGGTGTTTTCGGGGCACTATCATACACGAAGCGACAACGGAAAAATCTTCTACTTAGGAAATCCTTATGAGATGTTCTGGAATGATGTGAATGATCCTCGTGGATTCACAATATTTGATACTGAAACTTTAGAGTTTGAGCACATTAATAATCCTTACAAACTCTTTTATAACATTTATTATGATGATACTCCTATCCAAACTTTTGATACTCGCGAGTATGAGGGTAAGATTGTAAAAGTCATTGTTAGGAAGAAAACCGAACCAAAGAAATTTGAAAGGTTTATAGATAAGTTATATTCCTGTGGAATTCAAGATTTAAAAATTGTTGAAAATTTTGATATACAAGAGAATGATGAATTTGAAGTTGAGGAAAGTGAAAATACAATTTCAATTTTGAACCGTTATATTGATGAAGCAGAGTTTGATTGTGACAGTACTATAATTAAAGGGATACTCCAAAAAGTTTATTCACAAGCTTGCGAAATAGAGTAATGTTCCTTCTCACACTCAAAGATAAGAAAGATGATGGCGCTTACGCCGTTCAAAACCGTTATGGTGAAAAAGTTCTCTTTCTCTTTGAAGATGAGGATGATGCAGATCGTTACGCAATGCTTTTAGAAGATAACGACGATGCTTATATGGATGTTGTAGAGGTTGATGATGCGCTTGCAATTTTAACTTGTAAACGCTATAATTACAAATATGCGGTAGTCACGCCAAATGACATTGTTATTCCACCAAGATTAGATGATAACCTTCCAGAAGATTAGATGGAAAAACTTTTTGTCCACTGGCAATCAGTTTACTGAAGTTGACTTTCAAAAAAATAATACTAATCTAATTATAGGTACAAACGGAGCAGGTAAGTCCACAATGTTGGACGCTCTTACTTTTGTTCTGTTTAATAAACCTTTCCGTAAGATTAATAAACCCCAATTAATTAATACCACAAATGATCGTGATTGTTTAGTTGAGATTGAATTTGAAATTAATACACGTCAATATATTGTAAGACGTGGTATTAAACCAAATGTTTTTGATATTATTGTAAACGGCACAGAACTTCATCGTGAAGCAGATGATCGTGCAATGCAACGTTTACTTGAAGATAGTATTCTTAAAGTCAACTATAAATCATTTACCCAGATTGTAATTCTGGGTAGTAGCACCTTTGTGCCTTTTATGCAGTTAACTACTACTAATCGGCGTGAAGTAATTGAAGATCTTTTAGATATTCGTATATTTTCTTTGATGAATAATATACTTAGAGATAAAATACGTACTCAAAAGGATCAAGTAAAATCACTTGACTTGAGAAAGGATAATCTTAAAGATAAGATGAAGATGCAACAGAACTTTATAGATGAGTTAGAAAATCGTGGAAATCAAAATATTGAATCCAATAATGTAAAAATCGATAAGTTGATGAGGGAAGTTGATTCTTATATGGTCGACAATTCTACTACTGAAGAAGATATATTTAAGTATACTAAAGAGCAAGAAGAAGTTACTGGAGCAACCAAAAAATTATCAAAGCTTAATACTTTGAAAGGTAAATTGTCTCAAAGAGTGAGCACAATTACCAAAGAGCATAAGTTTTTTAGCGAAAATACGGTCTGCCCTACTTGTACTCAAGATATAGAAGAATCATTCCGGTTAAATAAAATTGAGGACGTTCAAAATACGGCAAAGGAACTTAAGGAAGGTTTCAATGAGTTGGAATCAACCATAAAGTTTGAACAAGAAAGAGAACGTCAATTTAACAAATTATCTAAGGAGATTACGAACTTAACGCATGGCATTTCTCAAAACAATACTCGGATTAACTCAAATCAACGACAAATCCGAGATCTTGAACATGAAATTCAAACAATTACCGAGAACCTTGCAAACCGAAATTCTGAACATGAAAAATTAGACGAATTTAAAAGTAATCTCCAAAGCACATTTAACGAACTTTCAGACAAAAAACAAGACATCGTTCATAACGATTTTGCATATTCACTACTCAAAGATGATGGAGTAAAAACGAAGATCATAAGAAAGTATCTTCCTTTCATTAATCAGCAGGTTAATCGCTATCTTCAGATGATGGATTTCTACATTAACTTCCATCTTGATGAAGAATTTAAGGAAACTGTGAAGTCTCCTATACATGAAGATTTCTCGTATAGTTCCTTTAGCGAAGGTGAAAAGATGAGAATTGACCTTGCCTTACTATTCACTTGGCGTGAAGTAGCGCGTGTAAAAAATTCTGTAAACACTAATCTACTGATTATGGATGAGGTTTTTGATAGTTCACTAGACGGATTTGGAACTGATGAGTTTCTAAAAATTATCCGTTATGTTATCAAAGACGCCAACATTTTTGTCATCTCTCACAAACAAGATATGCGTGACAAATTTGAAAGTGTTATAATGTTTGATAAAGTTAAAGGGTTTTCTCGTAGAGTATCTTCAGATAAGGAGGAGTAATGAACGTTCCAAACTGGCAGCATCATTCTAGAAAAAATCAAAAACCAACTCTCAAACCACAAGCAATGCGTGATAGGAGAACTGCATTACAACACCTTAAGAAAAAGTATAAGAACCGCCCAGACAAGGCGGTTTCGTCATATTATCAGACAATAAGAATGATAAATATATAAAAAGTGTTTATAGATGGATTCTTACGATAAGATAGAAGAACTATTGCTTGCTGAAGGATATAGTAAAGAAGAAATTCCATCTATTATGGTTTCTTTAGTTGAACAAGGATTTGATCCACTCCAGGTATTTGCATCTGGACTTGGAAATATGTTGTTTAATAATAAATCCAAAGTAAAACCAAAGATGACAACTACCCAACAATCGGGTGGTATGCTTGGTCAAAGAACTATTCCAACACCTGGTAATGGACTTCCACGTCAGGCACCAAAACCTGAGTTTGGTCCTGGTGCTGTAAGAACACCAACTGGTACTCCTACACCATCACTAAGACCAGGTGGTCAAACTCCAATACCTAAGTTTGGAACTCCTCCAGGTTTGAAACCTCCTACACCAACTCCTCCTGCAAGAAATAATCTTTCTTTGCAGAGAACACCACAGATTAAAGCACCCTCCCTTCCTTCTGCTGTTACGTCTACTGCATCTAGAGGTGCTGGATTGTTTAATAGACTTAAGTCAATTAAACCAGGAAGTCCACTTAAAATGGGTCTTTCTTTAGTTGCAGGAGGACTTATTGATAAAGGAGTGGAAAGACTTGGAGAATTGGGTG
>Ga0181417_1000051_pt1 | contig 33735 bp, 17 predicted proteins | sample 40SPOviralmetaG_FD_130142 | JGI IMG/M metagenome (GOLD analysis project Ga0181417, IMG submission 130142) | Marine viral communities from the oligotrophic San Pedro Time Series (SPOT) site, San Pedro Channel, CA, USA - 40 SPOT_SRF_2013-02-13 | ecosystem: Environmental > Aquatic > Marine > Strait...
ATTCTATTGCTATTGGATATGGGGCTGGATACACTGATCAAAGTGCAAATGCAATTGCAGTAGGTTATCAAGCAGGAGAAAATACACAAGGTACAAATTCAGTTGCAATTGGTAATTTCGCTGGAAGTATATCTCAGGGAGAAAATTCTATTGCAATTGGAAATCTAGCAGGAAAGGTTGGACAATCTGATAGTACAATAGTTATAAATGCAACTTCTGCAGCTGTTTATGGAGATTTAGGTTCTAGTAGATGTTATATAAATCCAATACGCGAAGTTGATGCAAGTAATGTTTTACTTTATAATCCTTTAACATATGAAGTAACTACTCAAGAAAAAATGCATTTATATGTAGGATATAAATCTGGTATTTTTCCAGCAAGAATCTCACTACCCGGCTCCTCCAATCCATTATATATTGATATATCAGGATTTGATTCATCAACATTAGAGTCTAATATACCCAGTAGTTATGATACTACAACGGGAATATTTACAGCACCATTTAGTAGTGTATATAATATAAATTATACTGTAGATATAAGTTCAACTATTAATTACGAACTACCAAAAATACATATTATGGTTAGCCGGGGCGGCGGCTGGCAATCTCAAAGACATTCACTTGTTTTGGGTAAAGGTTTAAGTACTAATGACCTAACTATGAATATTTCTTCTTTATACTATCTAGATAAAGATGATATAGTAAAATGTATAGTTGAATTAAGTTCTACTAATACAATAGGTGATACTTTTAATATTGTTGGGGTACCACCGGGAGGTTTTTTCACGCAAATCAAATCTACAAGAACATTTCAATCTATACATAGTATATAAAATATTTAATATAATATATTTTATCTGTATATTATAAATAATGTCTTCATATAATAATTATTTAAGAACAAAAAATGGAAATTTATGTTGTTGTCCTGGCGCACAAGGGCCAAAAGGGCCGCAAGGAGTCAGAGGACCACAAGGTATTCAAGGTATTCAAGGTATTCAAGGTATTCAAGGTATTGATGGAGCTTTAAAAATTACAAGCGGAAGTGATGTAAGGAATAGTAAACCTGAATTTATTTTATATGATACATCTATGATACAACTTACTCCTCCAAGTGAGCGCAATGATTCACTAGGTGCATATGCTATAATTGGTGATGATATTAGTTTTAATGTATTACCTTTTGGAGGTGATGTTAGTAATAATCGACCATTGGATCTTAACCCGCGCGACCGACTTAATAGATCAACATGGATTAAGTTTAAACCTAATTGGAAAGAAATTTATCCTAATGACAATACTCGCCCTGTAAAAGATAAACAATATGGATACATACCTTTTTATTGGTCGGTTCCTTTTCGTTAATAAATTATAATTTAAAAAAATTTGTATTCATTAACTATATATATATGGATTTAAATTTAGATAATTATTCAATAGATGAAGTAAAAGACATTTTTAATATTAGTGATAAAAATATTAATATTTCAAATGGACAAAAAGTATTAATTGAAAAACTTGAAAATATAAAAAAAATAAATCAAGAAGATTTACCAGATTCAAAAGCGACATTAATGGAATTTTATACTAAAGCAATGTTTAAACTTTTAAACATGCCAATAAATAATGAAGTAAAGATAGACAGTTCTATATTTAATAATTTTGAAAAAGAAGATAATTATGTACATGATATAAATGATAAACAATCAAAACAATTTATAAACAGTAAAGATAAATTACTTCCTCCATTAGATTCTACACCTACTGTGCAAAATAATGATAATTTTATATCAAGACACTTAGATAATAGACCGGTTAGTGTATTTAAAACGCCTATAAAATATGGAGACATAAATCCATTTACAAGAAATACATTAAAACAAATATTAAATGTTAATACAAAATTTAGAAATAATTATACTATAACCCCTTCAACTAATTTTACTATAGAATTACCATCTACTATAAAAAAAGTCGTTTCAATGAAAATTATTGATACTCAATTTCCAGAAACAGTATACACTGTATCAGATAAATTAGGTTCTAATGTATTTTTTTTATATGATCTTTCTGGTAGTTCACCTAGCAGTCCGCCTGGTATAAATTACACTGTAGATATTTCAAATGGTAGTTATAATACAGATACAATTGTAACTGCTATTAATGATCGTCTTCAATCATTAGGAAATACTTGGATAAAACTTGAATTTAATCCTGATGATGGTTTAATGACATTTTATTCATTAGGAGGTACTCATTTTGAGTTAGATTTTAGTTATAAAAAAGTTGTGGAATTTTATAATTTAAGAAAAACTGAAAATAATAAGCATTTATTTTGTCCACAACTTCCATCTAATATTTTTAAAGATCAATTAACAATAGGTTGGTTATTAGGATTTAGAGGAGATTATATTAAACCTATTTATGCAAACTTATATAAATGTACATTCTTAGTAAGTGAAGAATTAGATAAAATTAAATTTAGTTATACAGGTAAAGCAACTTATACGGGCGAAAGTCTTTTTGATTCTCATGGAGCAAAGTATTTTTTAATTGCTGTTAATGATTATCAACATAATCATAATACTTGTTTTATCTCTCCATTTCAATTTCAAACAGAAGCTGATAATAATATTATGGCAAAAATACCCACATCTTGTTGTTATAATTGCTGTGAAAATAATCCAGAGAGAATATATTTTGGACCAACTGATCTAAATAGATTAGATATAAAAATTTATGATGATTTTGGAAGAATAGTAGATATTAATAATGCAGATTATTCATTTACATTAAAAATAGAAGTATTATATGATTTATAATATATGATTTATAATATATATAAAGTATATATATATTATATTTTAAAATTAATATATATATATGTATTCTTGCAAAACAGATAGATATAGTAAAGGCGGACCTGGAACACAAGGAGTACAAGGAGCGCAAGGTACACAAGGTATACAAGGTTCTAGAGGTGAATTACCATCCCCGAGTCTTAATGCAGCGATTCCTTATGAACCTTGGCATTTAGATAATTCTACAGCATCTTTTTCATTATTAAATCATTATGTATATTGTATACAATTTTTTGCATCATCAACTGCTGATTATACAAATTTATATTTATATAATGGTCCTGATGCTTTATCACCCACTACTCCATCTAGTGGTAATATAGGTGCAGCTATTTATAGTGATTTACCTGGAACTACACCATTCGGACTTGTTCCATTACCTGGAATACCTAATACGCAATTAGGATTTGCTACTTCTTTTTTTTCTACAATTTATCCAAAAACATATATAAATCTTAAATTTAATACACCAATAAATTTAGAATTGGATAGAAAATACTGGATTATTATTGGTGCAGTTATTACAAGTGGGTCACTTAACCTAGTTTTTGATAACTTATATTCTAGTACATACCACGTTGTATTAGAACAACAACCTACAATTAGCCCAGTAATTTTACCATATAATCCATCATTAGCTAATCCATTTTTAGATGTTAATGGTTCTTCGATGACTCAAAGTGATAAAGCTTATTGGTTTAGATTATCTGATCCATCATCAAATTTTATAGTAGGTCCACAAGGAACTCAAGGTATTCAAGGAATACAAGGTGTACAGGCACCACAAGGTATACAAGGCATTCAGGGTATACAAGGCATTCAAGGTATACAAGGCATTCAGGGTATACAGGGAATACAAGGTACTCAGGGTATACAAGGCGTTCAAGGAATACAAGGAGCTCAAGGAATACAAGGTACTCAGGGAATACAAGGCACTCAAGGAATACAAGGCATTCAAGGAATACAAGGCATTCAAGGTATACAAGGTGCTCAGGGAATACAAGGCACACAAGGGATACAAGGCATTCAAGGAATACAAGGCACTCAAGGAATACAAGGAGCTCAAGGAATACAAGGAGCTCAAGGAATACAAGGCATTCAAGGTATACAAGGAATACAAGGAATACAAGGTACTCAAGGAATACAAGGCACACAAGGTATACAAGGAACTCAAGGTATACAAGGAACACAAGGAATACAAGGCACACAAGGTATACAAGGTGTTCAAGGTATACAAGGAACACAAGGCATTCAAGGAATACAAGGAGCTCAAGGTATACAAGGTACTCAAGGAATACAAGGCACACAAGGTATACAAGGAACTCAGGGTATACAAGGAACACAAGGAATACAAGGTGTTCAAGGTATACAAGGCATTCAAGGTATACAAGGAACACAAGGCATTCAAGGAGCTCAAGGCATACAAGGTGTTCAAGGCATTCAAGGCATTCAAGGCATTCAAGGTTTGCAAGGAATACAAGGTACTCAGGGTATACAAGGTATTCAAGGAATACAAGGAACTCAAGGTATACAAGGTAGTCAAGGTACTCAAGGAATACAAGGCACTCAAGGTATACAAGGTACACAAGGAACACAAGGTATTCAAGGTATACAAGGTGTTCAAGGCATTCAAGGAACTCAGGGTATACAAGGAACACAAGGTATACAGGGTATACAAGGAACTCAAGGTATACAAGGAACTCAAGGTACACAAGGTATACAAGGAACTCAAGGTATACAAGGTATAATGGGTAATAGCGGTGTTCCAGCAGCACATTTTCAGTATCAAAATCAAACATTACTAGGTTTACCACCAGCACCGAATACATTAACCGCTGGATATCTTACATATAATCCAAGTGATGCAACTGGTTTACCTGTTATAGGAAGTACAACAATAACACTAAATAAATTAGATTTAACTAGTGATCCAATTCTAGGATTTATGGAATTAATTAATGGTGTAAATACTAGCCCTGGTAGTTCAAAAGCTATAATGCATATTTATGATCCCGTTAATCAAGAAGATGCATTTGTTAATTTTAGTGTTACTAATGTTAACCCTAAAAATTCTACTGGGGTTACAGTACCCTTTAGTAGTATTAATATTGAATATTTTGAGTTAAATGTAGTATTTGTAACAATAGGCAGTAATTCATTGCCTTTACAAGATTATAATTTGTCAAGTGTTGATTTAGGAGTTGATTTTATTCTTGCAGGACCAATAGGACCACAAGGTGCTCAAGGGATACAAGGCATACAAGGTGCTCAAGGAATACAAGGCATTCAAGGTATACAAGGAACTCAGGGTATACAGGGAATTCAAGGTAGTCAAGGTACTCAGGGAATACAAGGCACTCAGGGTATACAAGGAACTCAAGGTATACAAGGAACTCAGGGTATACAGGGAACACAAGGCACTCAAGGTATACAAGGCATTCAGGGTATACAAGGAACTCAAGGTACTCAAGGCACACAAGGAATACAAGGTAGTCAAGGTACTCAGGGAATACAAGGCATTCAAGGTATACAAGGAACTCAGGGAATACAAGGTACTCAAGGTATACAGGGAATACAAGGTACTCAGGGAATACAAGGCACTCAAGGTATACAAGGAGTTCAAGGAATACAAGGCATTCAAGGTATTCAAGGAATACAAGGTGTACAGGCACCACAAGGTATACAAGGCGTTCAGGGTATACAAGGCATTCAAGGTATACAAGGAACACAGGGTATACAAGGAGTTCAAGGTATACAAGGTACTCAGGGTATACAAGGCGTTCAAGGTATACAAGGAGCTCAAGGAATACAAGGTACTCAGGGAATACAAGGCACTCAAGGTATACAAGGAACTCAGGGTATACAAGGAACACAAGGCACTCAGGGTATACAAGGTACTCAGGGAATACAAGGCATTCAGGGTATACAAGGAATACAAGGTAGTCAAGGTATACAGGGAATACAAGGTGTACAGGCACCACAAGGTATACAAGGCATTCAGGGTATACAAGGAACTCAGGGTATACAAGGAACACAGGGAATACAAGGTGTACAGGCACCACAAGGTATACAAGGCATTCAGGGTATACAGGGTATACAAGGCACTCAAGGCACTCAAGGCATACAAGGTATACAAGGCACTCAAGGCACTCAAGGAATACAAGGTATACAAGGTAGTCAAGGTATACAAGGTTTGCAAGGTAGACAAGGGACTCAGGGTACACAGGGAGCACAAGGTATACAAGGTATACAAGGCACTCAAGGCATACAAGGTATACAAGGCACTCAAGGCATACAAGGTAGACAAGGGTTACAAGGAGTTCAAGGAGCACAAGGTATACAAGGTAGTCAAGGTATACAAGGTAGACAAGGTAGACAAGGCACTCAAGGAGCACAAGGTATACAAGGCACTCAAGGCACTCAAGGCATACAAGGTATACAAGGCACTCAAGGCACTCAAGGTATACAAGGTGTACAAGGTTTGCAAGGTAGACAAGGTGCTCAGGGAATACAAGGTATACAAGGTAGTCAAGGTAGACAAGGCACTCAAGGCATACAAGGCACTCAAGGCATACAAGGTATACAAGGTAGACAAGGCACTCAAGGCATACAAGGTAGACAAGGGTTACAAGGAGTTCAAGGAGCACAAGGTATACAAGGTAGTCAAGGTATACAAGGTAGACAAGGTATACAAGGCACTCAAGGAGCACAAGGTATACAAGGCACTCAAGGCACTCAAGGCATACAAGGTAGACAAGGCACTCAAGGCACTCAAGGCATACAAGGTATACAAGGTAGTCAAGGTATACAAGGTTTGCAAGGTAGACAAGGGACTCAAGGTACTCAAGGCACTCAAGGCACTCAAGGTAGACAAGGTATACAAGGAACAGTTGGCACTCAAGGCACTCAAGGTATACAAGGAACAGTTGGCGCACAAGGAATACAAGGTATACAAGGTATACAAGGTATACAAGGATCAGATGGTGCACTCGCTGCCACATCGGCGATGGGCGCTGGATTAGGGTTTTTTATCCCTCAATTAGTAACTGATACAATGGCACCCGCAGTGAGAAGTTCTGGATATGATATAGGAATTGGACGTAGTTCTGATGAACAAACTTATTTACCAGGAGGTGACTGGGCAATATTAGAATCTAAAAATCACTTACCAGAAAAATGTGATAAATTTATATTTTTAAAAGCTCAGGCTGATATGTCACAACTTGATCTAGGGCGAAACGAAACTGTATATATTCCTTGTTATTTTTCCAGACAGGAATCATAAATATATAACATAATATATATATATGTTTGGAATAATTAATAGTAAACAAGAAATTGATTCAAATACATATCCAAGATTATGCAATAATCCCAAATTTATAGGAATATCAAGCATTATAAGCGAAGAAAAACTATTTAAGCTAATAAAACAACATTATGATAATGAAAATAAAGAAGAGTTATTAAATACAATTGATGTATATAAAAAATATAAATATGAAAAATATTTAGACATTATAAAACATTATATTAGCAAATATGAATAAAATATAATTATAATTTTATAATTATATTTTATAATGACACAAAATTATGGAGGTATTCGTTGGGATAGTGTTAATAGACTTTATGAAATAAGTGGAGGTGATATCAAGGTAGCAAATACTATACATTTTAAAAATACACTAGGTAGTTTTAATGGAAATTATAATAGTTTACATAATAAACCTGTACTAGGCATCGGTTACAAATATAATAATGATACTAATGTAAATACAATTGGAACAGGAGAATTTAGATTTAATAACTCTACAATATTATCAGCTACACAATTTAGTATACATTTATCTGATATAAATTCTAATAGTAATAAAACTTTTTTGGAAACATTTAATGAATCTACAAATACAAATAATAAGGGTATATTATATTTACATGAAGAAGATAATTATAGAAATAGTGTAATTTTTACGATTGAAAATATGCAATCAGCACCAGAAGAACAATTATATAGAATTTTTGATATAAAACGATTAATTGTTAAAGGTGATGGATTAACTGATGGATTAAATTATAATATTACATTTTCTCCAACAGGTAATAGTGGTTTAAATGGTTCGCAAGGATCTGCAGGATCACAGGGTTCTAGAGGAAATAATGGAAATAATGGATCACAAGGTACAGCCGGTTCACAGGGAACTACTGGAGCTCAAGGCGAAAGAGGAATAGGAAATAATGGAGATAATGGAGATAGTACCGATTTTACAAATTTAAATTCTATTTTAGGTGGACCTGCACCAAAGACTGATAATATTTATACTTCAAACAAATCTAATTACGTTGGTTCTGTTAAAACTTATACCCTATCTGGAAGCAATGTATATGCTGGACAACCAGTCTGTATAAATATGGATAGTGCCGGTCCAATAACTTGTAAACCATGTGATGCAAGTACTAGTTCGGAAAATATATTAGGTATTGCTGTAGCAGATACGACAATAGGAGATCCAGTTGTAGTAATGACAAATGGTTATGTAACAGCCAGAAGAACAACAACAACAGCTACCATTAGAGAAGAGACTGTATTAATGGTAGATGATTCGCTTACTGAGCTTCCTCCAAATAGGTACGTGGTTTTTGATGGCACAGAGGCAATAAACTATACATACAAAGATATGAGAGGTGATTCAGATTATCGAGGTAATGATAGGGGATCAGATATTTTTGATTTTGGCGTAGGAAAAACAGGAAAAATAACATTAACCAACTGGTATTTTGAAGTAGGTACGTATGATCAATATGATAGACTAAGTATTTATTATTCTGATGATGGGGAAAATTTTTCACCATATAATTTATCATGGTTACACAAAATGAGATCATCTTCTTCTGAAGAAGATGGTTTATCTAGCGATTTTATAGGAGGGAGTAGTACTCGTTGGAATAATCCAGAAAATAGTGGCGGTAATACATTTCCAGCTAATCCAACGAGGGGGGAAGCGTTGGGTTGGGATGGTGGACTAATAATGTTTGACCATAGGTTTGTGAAATTTATATTTAATGCTGACTCTTCAAGTCACGAGTTTGGTTGGGAATTTATACTACAAACTGAACCTGAACCTTCATCCGGTAATTTACCAGGAATAATAGGTCAACGTCTATATTTAGATACAAATGGTTATGATAAAGTAAAGGATTCTGGTACAATTAGTCTAGGCTTTATTGGTGCTGAAAATTCTGAAAATAACTCTATTTATATGAGGGTAAACTTATATAGTTAATAATATTATTAATTAATTATATGTTAAAAATAATATTTAAAATATTATTAATTATAATATTATTAAATGAAATTACGTTATGTAAAAGATATATCTGGAGATGAACTATTAGAAGATGAAGATAGCCAACATCAAATAATGATGGAGTGGGAAAAACCATATATGGAAAAATGTATAGAATTATTAGATCCATCTGGTTCAGTATTAGAAATAGGTTTTGGTATGGGATATTCTGCTAATAAAATTTGTTCAAATACAAATGTTACATCTTATACTATAATTGAATGTTCTCCTGTAGTATGGGATAAAATAGAAGAATTTAAAATTAAATATTCAGAAATTAGACCAGAGTTAAAGATAATATTATTAAAAGGAAGATGGCAAGATATAATACAGACAGCAGGTATATATAATAGTATTTATTTTGATGATTATATAGGAATAAATAAGCAAGAAGATTTTAATAGATTTAATAAATTTTTATATGAAGTATTAGAAAAACATTCTATAATTGGAACTAAAATAGGTTTATATTCAACAATAAATACAGTACAAAAATTAGATTGTATTAAAACTAATATTACAGATTATAAAATAGATATTCCTTCATATTGTAAATATGCTAGAGGTAATACAATGTATATTCCTATAATAGAAAAAGTAAGTGAATGTGAAGAAGATATAAAAGATAAATTATTAATTAATTTAAATAATAGTATAAAAATACCCCAAATTTGTACAAATATTATAGTAATAGATAATTTTTTAACAAATCCTGTTGAAAGTTGTAATTATGCAAAACAACAAGAATTTTTAACAAGTGATTTATATTGTGGTAAAAGAACACAATCATTGGCAAATGATAGTATAAAAAATTGTATAGAAAAACATTTAATATCTACATCGGGAAAAATAATAGAATTTAATTTAGAAAATAACAATCTAAACTTTAATGGAAGTTATGAATATACAAACTCATATGATAAATCACATATTAAAAATGGATTAGAATATAAATCAAATAATTGGTGTGGTATATTATTTTTATATGATTCATATAGTAGTAGTGGTATACAATTTTATACTCCAAGATTAACTCCAGTTGATAGTAAATATCAAAATATTGTTTTAGAACAATATTCACAAGATATGACAAAATGGATTAAACAAGATTATATTTCTAACAAATATAATAGATTAGTATTGTTTCGATCAGATCAATATTATAAATGTGATAATTATTTTGGTACAAATGATAATGATGGTAGATTAGTTCAATTATTTTTCTTTACAACTGAGATTTAATAATTAATTAACATTAAAGAAAAATAATTGAAATAATCTTGAATTATTTATATTTTCACCAAAATATTCTGTTACAGCATGGATATATTGAGCATCAAATATTACAAGTCTATTATACACATTGCCTATATTATCAACTGCTTCCCATTGGGTTTTATCTAAGTGTGGTTCTTTAAAATTTAAATCTGATTGATACCAATCTGATTTAGAAAATATTTCACTATTTCGTATTTTATATTTTTTATGTCTAAAAAAACTTGTTCCGCAATTAGGTGGGGCATCGGGAGTTAAATATATAATAGCTGCATATTTTTGACTATCACAATGATATACAATAGGTACTGCTGCATTACACCATTGAAAACAGCCATTTGTTGAATAATTCCACTCTCCATGATTATTACCATTAGGAATAGTTGTATGTAATAATTTTTCAAATAATTGTTTTGTTCCATCTTCAATCTTACGTCCATATTCGCATCTATAACCTACAGCTCCATGATTTACTGGTGACTGATAATTGAGAGATAATGCATATTTACGAATTTTATCAGGATCGTCATAAAAATTATCTATTACAATTAGATTTTGTTTAACAAATAATTTTTCTTTTATATTAAGTGATATATTATTATTTAATGTATTTGATGTTTCTGGTGTATCTAATATATCTAATGTATTTAATAGATGTTTCTCTCTACAAAAATTTATATCAAAATAGGTATTATTTAAATTATTATTATTACCAAAAGGGTATTCATTCGGTCTACTATTATCAGATAAATACTCAGGATAACAATTCCATTTTTTTTTAAAATATTCAAGATTTTTATATTTTGCTATTAATAATCTAGTTTTTACTTTATCATTACTTTTAATAGTATTTGCTCCTGATATATTATAATTACTTGTATCACCATGATATATAATTCCATCTACACTATTAATAATCTTAATAGGTTTATTTATTAAACGCATTATATAATCATAATCTTCAAAGTAAGCTGGATAAAAATTAATATCAAATAAACCATATTTTTGTATTACCCAATCTTTTATTAAAAATAATTCAAATGTACCAAATTTTTCCATTTTTGGTAATAATGCAGGATTTTTATGAACTAAACCTACTTCTGAATTTTGAGCTGCTAAATTCATATTTTTTAATACCCCAGGTCCAAAAGAGACATCATCATTTGAAATAATCCAATAAGGTGAAAACATAAATGATTTAATAATCATATTCCATCCTTCTGCACAACCTAAATTATATGGCATATGATATACTTTTAAATTTTTAATAAATTTATATTCTTTTTTAACAATGATATCTAGTTCTTTAGCTAATACTTTTGAATTATTATTAATTATAATAAAATTTTCAATTGGATAATCAATACTTTCTAATTGTTTGATAAGCCATTTACTAGTTGTACACACTAGTGTACCAAAAACTGGAATTGATTTTTGTGAAACTTGTTTTAAATAATCATTTACAGGTTTTTTAATATATATTCCATCATTTGGATACCACCAATTATTTATTTGTTCTATCTTATCTACTTTATTTTTAATATATCCCTGAGTATTTACCGCTTGTATTTCTGGAGTGAATGCTAATGTTTTTAAAGTATTTTTAATATCTGAAATATCTACTCTATATAAATCATTACCTATCTGATCGTGGCATGGAATATAATCATATAAATCTTTTATTAAATTTGTATTTTCTTTAATTTCTAAAGTAAAATACTTTTGTAAATAAATATCATACTTAGGTGGTAAGTTGTCATTATCCTGTATATTTATATATTGAATATCATGATTTTCTCTATTAAATAAGTCTTTATTTAACTTAATTTTTTCTTCAATATTAGATAAAATTTCTTTATTATTAAATTCTTGATGTCCATAATCTTTTATTTTATTTTCTATTAAGTCTTTATCACCAAAAAATGATAAATGCCATCCACCATTCTCAATAATATTATCTGTTTTTTTGTATCTAAACTCATGGATAGTAATATCTAATTTATTTAGTTCGTTATAAGATATTAATTTTGGTGATATCCAATCATTAATATTTATTTTACAATTTAAATTATAATAATACATATCCATTTTTAAACAAGAATTTGTTATTTGTCTTTTATTATCTTTTAGCTCATTCAAAATTTTAGGGTTGGGAATTTCATCTAAATCACATATTGTAATAATATCGCTATCATCTAATGTTAATCTATCTATCCCTCGTTTTATACAGTTTCGTTGATAATTTTCATTTTTCCATTGTTGATTTTTTTCAATATCTATATCAGGATATTTATAAGGAAAATCATCAACTATAATATGAATAATTTTATATTTAAACTTTTCAAATATATCTCTATTTTCATTATAAAATAATTTCTTTTCTTTACCTGTATGTGTGTGTGTTGCTTCAACTAATACAAAATAATCAACATAATCATCTAATAAATTTAAACGATAATTTAATAAATCTAATTCATTATTGAATATGAAACAATCTATTATTTTTGGAGAATATATTTTATAATTATGAGAAAATGTTACTTGTTTAGTATCTATTATGGTTTCGGTTTTTTTTTCAATATAATTCACCATTGGATGACCTTCCGGTTGAACTAACCATAATCTTGATGGAGCATCTATTATTTCTATAACATTCGGTTCAGGTATATTAACAAAAAGATTTTTATCTATAATAAAATCAAAAATCGGTTTATATGCGTTTTTTAAAATACCATCACAAAGAACTAATGATGTATCATTTAATGTAAATAGAAATGTTCGATTATCAATATGTTTATAATATTGTGTATTGACTTGATTAGGAATAATAAAACAAATAATATAAGAAATATTTGGATATTTCTTATCAATTGCAAGTTGTAAATTTTTATATTGTTTTATTTCATCATCATAAATTTCTCTACAAATTGTTCTAATAAATATACAATTATTTTTTTTTATTTTTTTATCAAATCTAACAATTTTTCTTTTAAAACTTTCAATAACATTATTATCTAATAGATTATGATTTTTATGATAAAAACCGATATATTCACCTATAAAATGAGGGTCGTTCAAAGTTCTACTATCTTCTATAATTTCTTTTGGAAAATAATTTTTAAAATCAGTTTCAAAACAATCTATAATTCCTTCCATGGAGCTTCTTACATTATCAAATGGTAAAGATGCTTCGTTAATTATACCAAACTCTTTTATCGCTATTTTTGTACCACACCATCCTCCAATAGAAATAAAATTTTTATTTATAAATTTATCATAGTCATGATCGTTAGTAGTTAATTTATTAGATATTTCAAATATAGGTTCTTGAATATATTTACTTTTTGTCAACATATATTTCTCTCCATTAATAGGTTCATCATTATCTCTTTCAAATAATTTCCATATATTTTCATCAATTACTTCAGGATGTATCCACCAATCTTCAAAAGGACATTTATCACCATATGGAGAGATATTTCCAGCTATTAATTTATATCCCTTTTCTTTTAAAAATTCGCGAGCTTTCTCTCTATAACTTCCAGTAATATCATTATAAAAGTCATGTTCATATGTAATAACACCAAATTTATATTGATCAAATGGAATCTTAGAAAGAATATCAAAAGTTATATTTGGAGGATCACAATCTAATTGCAAATAATCAATATTAGTAGACTTATAATTATTTTTTAAAAGTTCTAGATAATCTATGGTAGTGGCATCACTGCATATACAATTATTATTTCTATTATGATTAAAATTATTTACTAGATTTTGATTAAAATCTAGTGATACTCCAGTCCAATTAAATTCGCTTTCTAATAAATAAGTATTATTTCCATATTTATAATCACCTGCACCAATTTCTAGATATGTACCATTCATTTTTCCATTATGCATAGAGAGAACATACATATCTTGATAAATTTGTGAAAAATTATTATCTATTTTTTCACTATTATTAAATAAAAGTTTTAATTTATTAATGTTATTTTTAGAATAAGGAATAATAGGATGATTTGGTTCTGGCAATTCATGTAATTTAAAAATTATGAAATTTTTAGTTGAATCAGGTAACTCATAATTTTGCAATATTTTAATAAATATCTCTCTAGCTTCATTTATCTTACCTATATTCATACCTGCATAAGCTTTTTGATAATATAATTCATATACTTCATAATCAATTGGTATTTTAAACTTTTCTTTAGATTGAATATTATTTTCAATTAGATTAATTGCTATATTTGCATACATATATGAATCTAACCAAAAACGCTGTTCTGGAAGATGTGAGCTTCGCCAACTAAAATAGAGTGAAGCTATATAATAAGGTTCTAACGAATTTGGCGAAATAGTTATTGCATGTTTAATTAAATATAGTTCTTTAGCATCTCTTCCTCCTTGTGCATTAATACATAATCCACAATGAATTAAACATTCTGATGCTAAAATATTATTATTTGTAAATTCAGCACATTTTAAATAGTAAGAAAAAGCAGCTGCATATTGTTTTTCTTTCTCATATGCAACTGCTAAATTAAAATTTATAGTATCATTGTATGGATTATTTATAAATTCTACAAGACATTCTTCAATGTTTTCCATATTAATTTATTTAAATTATTTTTTGTTATTTTAATCGCATAACACGCATTATCCTGAAATCCAAATGATATTATAATATTATTATCTATTTCTTCTAATCCTGTACAAAATTCAACTTTAGCCGTTATAAAATTAAATGGTTCACTTATATATCTAATTGTCCAATCATTATTCCATATTATAAATCTATGATAATATTCAGCATCTTTATATCCATTAAAATTTTTATATATAAATTTACATTCATGTACTATAGCAAGATATGTATTATCGTACCAGTCAATTAACTGACTTCCTCCTCTTAAATCAAATGGTAAATCTATTATATCTTTACCAATATATACTTGTTCTGCTATTTTATTTTCAAAATCAACTTTAACAATTTCTGTTGGATTACACCATTTTACAAAATGGAACGGTTTATTTTTTATTGGCATCCAATTTTTTTCACAATAAGATTCTTTATTTTCTACTTCAATTCTAGTTCTAGATATCTCTCTAACACTATTTTCATCGATTTCTAATTCAGAAAATTCCATTCTACCTTGTCCATTAGTAGTAGTATCTCTTCTCACACCTACACCATAATATTTATTATCCCAATATACTAGTCTTGCATCTTCTAATCCAATAAATGTCCAAATTGGTGTAACATCAAGTTTAGATGTATCTATTTTACTATATTTTTTAATTTCTAATGTTTGTTTATCAATTATACAATAAAAATTTGTAGTTCTTAATGTTAAATCATTATCTTTATGATAATATGATAAGGGTCCTTCAAAACAACTTTGATATTTTTGTTCATTTTCTGAAGTGTGTAAAGTGTATTCTACATTTCTTAGTATCATATGTAAAATATTGTCATTATATAATATTGATGCATTACATAATCCAGTACCTTTTGAATCTTTATTATCTACATAAATAGGTTTAATAATCCCTCCCATTTCTAAAATTGTTTTAGTTAAATTTTCATATACCATATATTTAAGTTATTAATATTACCTTTAAATATAAAATATCTATATAATAAAATATAATGAACCCTTATTCAAGACGATTAGCTAATATAAGTAATCCATATCCATGTTGTCCTCAACCTGGAGTACAAGGAATTCAAGGCGTAGCTGGTTATAATGGAAATAATGGTGCTCAAGGCACCGCTGGATTACAAGGAATTCAAGGTATTTCTGGAATACAAGGAGCACAAGGTACTCGTGGAGAAAATGGTATAGGAGAGAGAGGTTTCGATGCAAATTCATCTAAATGGAGATCGCAACCAAATGCTCAATTTGTAACTATAGGCAATTTTCAAGTAGTTCCATTTGATGCCTCATTTGTAACTATTAATCATATTAAAATTAGTCAATTTGATTATTTTAGTACAGATATGAATAATTGGTTTAATAGTCTTAATGTAAATGATAGAATATCTATCAGAAATGATATTCAGAGTAATATTTATGGTATATATGAAGTTTCTGCCCCTCCTCAAATAATATCTCAATTACCTAATAATCCACCACCTAATAATTTACCTATAGTTGATATATCATTAACATTTATATCAGGAATAAATAGTAATGTAGGTCCCTATATTATAAATGGTGTAACTCAAGGTCCAGCTAATTTTTATATAGGTTATGCTATAACAGGTCCACAAGGAACATCTGGTGGCGGAGGGGGGGGTGGCAGTAGTGATTGGGATCCATCATTTAATTATTATTTTACTAAAAAACCAGAATTTATAATAGATCCATCTGGTAAATATGATATTCAAGATCAGCGAATTGAACTGTTATGGAAATTACCTGAGCAAATAAGAGCCGCACCAAATTTTATAAGTGCTCCTACTAATTCTAGACAAACAAATATATTATCACCTGCATTTAGAGGAATACCTGGTCAGGCACCATATTATCCAGCTAGTCATACTAATCAAAATAATATATTAAATTTAATAGTACCTAGTGTATCAACTGGATATTACACATCACCTCAAAAAGATCCATCATTTAATGATTTAAACTATTTACCATATCATCAATATCTAGGTGTTGATTATAGAACACGGGCTACAAATGGTAATATATCTACATGGCAGCCTATTACGCCAAATGATTTAGGATTTGGTGGAGAGAATGGAAATATATTTAAAGGTGAACAAAATTTATGGTATCAAACTCGAGGTCTAAATATACTTGATGGATTAAGTGCAACTAACAATAAAGGCAATTATTCACCTAATCAAAATCCTGGCCCAGGTAATAGTCAAGGTGATTTTATATATCAACTAGAAGATAATAATAAATTTACTTCTATTGGAGGAAACCAATATCAATTTAGAGTATACTTAACAAATAATTCTAGTGAAATACTCTCTCCCACATCATACGATATAAGCTTTAATAGCGAAAATCCACCTTATTGGCGTTATAGATATATTCCAGATATTTGTAATAATTATATTACATTTGGTAGTCCAGGATTTGCTACTCCTCCTAGAAATATTTCAAATGGTAATGGACAACCTTCAGGAGGACCTATATTTCAAGATCCACCTAGTCAAACCTATCGCACATTAACTATTATTGGTGCAAATAATAATGATATTCCATTTATAGATCCATCTGGTAGTCCAGCATCTACTAGTAGTAATTCTACTTCTCCTGCAGATACATCATTAAATATTCCATTTAATCAATTAACAATATATAGCTGTAGTGTTAATTATGGATTTGATATAAGTAGAGTTTATATACGCGATATATTAACACCTTGGGGAGAACAAAATAATCCACCAATTCTTACAGACCTTTCATTTACACTATTATCAAATAATATTTTTACAAATAATTGGACTACAGCTTCTAATAGTCATTTTTCTTCACCAAATGTACCTGTTACAAATAATCCTGCCAATATAAATAATACTATAATATATCCTGGATTTTCATATACATTAGATAACTATTTTATGGGATTAAATGTAGGTACATCTCAAACCCCTGATTTAGCCTATACATGTATGTTTAATAATTCAAACAAACTAGGCAGAGGAGGAGACGGTACAAACAATGAAATATCTTACTCTAGAATGGTTATAAAACCTCCTTCAAGAAGCATTGTAAGTAATATATATACATCATATTTGACAAATTTAGCTTTATTTATTGAAGGTGGATTTCAAAACCAAAATAATACAGATTCTTATATTAAGCAAAATCAGGTTTATCCAGCAAATTCAAATTCATTGTTTCCTAATAGTGTTTACTTTTTTACTAGTGGTGCGAATGCTTCAGACTATTATATTACTCTAAATCAAACAAGAAGCTGTGTTAATAATAAAAATAATTCTACCCTTGGATGGATAGATGGAATTACAGGCGAAACTATTATAGGAGATGATTTAAGTTTTTTTGGATCTAATGGTGGACTTTCTAGATTTATACTTAATTCTGTTGATAAAAATACTAATGTAACAACTCAATATGCTGCAGCCTGGTCAAGTAGTGCACCATCACCAGCAGTTAATTCTTTATTAGAACTAACAGTGTCAGCGTCAAAAGATGCTGAACAAGGATTTACTGGTATCTTTTTAGAAAGACTTCATGGATGGTATATGGGAATAGATGTAACACAAGCAACCGCTAAAGGTATAAATTTATCAAATTATCCTGATATTGCAATCAGAAATAGCCAACCAATAGGAGGTACAAATTATTCACCATATGTATTTACTCTTAATCAACAGATTGATACTAATATAACTGGTTCAGCTAGTAATACTCCTGTTGGTCAAACATCACAATATAGTTTATATATAGCTGAAATAGAAAATCCAATATTATGGAATCCATCACCTTTTACTCCTGTTACTATACCAATGACAACAGAATTTTTTGGTTTAAACCGTCCAACGAATAATAACATTTCAACAACAGGATTTATAATAAGTGGATTATTAACCCAAGTAAGCACTAGATGGCGACCATCAAATGAAATTATGAATGGTGAAGTTAAATATTACCAAAGTAATAGTTCTACAGTGACTTTATCAAATGCGAATGTAAATAAATCATTTATTAAAAATTGGACTGTTCCTCAAATAAATCCTGAATCTATAAATGAAACATTACAAATAACTAAAGGCGATTTGCAACAAACATCTATGAATTATTCTAGAGATTTTAATTATACACCACAATTTAGAGTAAATGGAACATATAAAAATAATGTGACATTAACCCCAACTGATCAAACATATATATATAATTTTTCATTTTCTACACCAAATTTATTATGGTGGGATTATACATATAACCAATTTTCTAATACTATATTAAGTAATACAGGCATAGATTCAGGTGGTGGGTTTTATCCAGATAATCCTACTGGAACAAATGGATTTTTTAATGCCTATCAACATACTATTGAATTACCAAATAATCAATTAATGTGGGCAAAAACTGCATATAGAGCTGGTTCTACTTTATCAGTTAATACTAATCCATACATTAATTATCATAATGTATATCATCAACAACCATCATACTCTACATATTCTTCTAAACAAACAACTGGAGAAAGTATATCAATTACGTATACACCTTATGGTGTATATTATCGTGATAATCCATTTATATCTGGATCAACAACTACAATTATAGGTACCTATAAATGGTTAAATTTAAAAATAATAAAAACTAATACATTAACAAATTTTTTAACTGTAACAGTTCAATCTGGTTCATCAACTTTGCAATTAGGCACAGATTATTTATTATTTGTTTGTGAAAAGGCAGCATTTTCATCTACTGAAAGTCCATATACTAATAGATCTGGTTGGAAAGATGCGTCTCGAGCATTTGACGCTTCATTAAGTGGTACCGCTAGAAATACAAATGGTGTTGGGATTAATACATTTCAATATAGTAGTTCATCTTCAACTGCACCTGATAATGGAGGTCCATTAAATATATTTAAAAATAATCAAGCCAATTTAGAAATGTTTTTACGCATAGGTTTAATAAATAATTCATCAGATACAATAACAAATGTAAGTTTTAATTTTACAATATAATTTTACAATATAATATTGTAATTATATTATAATTATAATATAATTATGTCTGAAATACCTGATTCAGATAAAACACAATTATTATTCAAAGAATTTACTGGCGTAACAAATGTTAAACAGGCTTCACCATTTCCTAGTGAAAATTTTGCGTTTACAGATTATATATTTGGATCTAGAGTTTTTTCCGATTCTATTCCGGCATTATTGCCATCACAGTATACATCTACTCAATTAGATATTTGTAATAATATTATAGATGGTACTTTTATAGATTTTGATGGTACTGGATCTTTGCCTAATTTTAATCTTAGATTTTATAAAAAAATACAATTAGATCCAGCTGAATCTGGATCTTTAAAATCTTGGTATTTATCTGATGGATCTGGTGGAAGTCTTTTAGCAAATGCTATACCATTTAAATATGATCCAGTAAATAGTAGTTATGTTCAGAAATGTTATCGCGAAATTACTTCTGGTCCTCCACCTGTATATTTTCAAATTCAGATGTATTCTTCTCCATTATTTTGGTTATTTGATTATAAATCAGGATTTTTACAATTCTATGGAGATGAAACAACATTAGGTAATTTTTTTACAGCAACAAATGGACCTAGATTTTCATTTTTTCAATATATAGGACCAACCGGGGTTGATGGAGGTGGTGGTGGTTCAGATATTAGTGGAGTAGATATTAGTAATATTCAGATTAATTTAGAAAAATTAAATCGTATGATTTTACCTGATGGATATGTAGATATTTCAGGTACAGATTATGATCTTTGTGGTAATGAAGTTATTAGAACATATTATACATATAATCGTGCTCAAATGTTTGTAGGATATGATAATTTACCAATTTTAGATGGAAGCGCAGTTGATCATACTCAAGATCCAAGTCATAACAATATAAAATATGAGCTTGATGTATCTGGTAATACACATTTAAATGGAAAATTGGTAAGTGGGTTTAGTGTTGATTCTTCTGGCAATTATTCAGTTGGTTTTGGTTTTGATACAAAAGCATATGGTGATTATTCATTTACTACTGGTGCATCTACGCAAGCAATTGGAAGAGCTTCTTTTGCTCAAGGACTTTTAACAAAGTCTATTGGAAGTGAATCACATAGTGAAGGTTTTCAGACAGAAGCAATTGGTAATTATTCACACGCCAAGGGGCAAAATACAAAAGCAATAGGAATTTATTCTCATTCTTCTGGTATTGGAACTATTATAGGAGAAGTTGGAGGAACATCTATAGGAAAATATAATGATATAAGTAATAACGTTTTATTTGTTGTTGGATGTGGAGGATCACCTACTTCTCGTAAAGATTCATTATATATTACAGCGAATGATTGTGTGACCCATATAAATAAAAAGTTAGATGTATCAGGTGATTTAGTTGTAAGTGGTCATTCACAATTACAAGATGTCTCTTGTAGTAATCTGGATGTCTCTGGAATATTAAATATGAAATGTAATAATATTATTGATGTAAGTAATATATATTTTTGTAATACATCAGCTATTTTAGGTCAATCGCTCGGAGTATTAACTATTAGTGGTGATTTCGATATGTCAATGAATCAAATAATTACAATAGCTGATGCAACAGATCCTTCTGGTGTTCCTAGTTGGGGACAAGTTCAGGAGTTAGTTAGTGGAGGTGCTGGTTCATATTGGATACAAAATGGAACTGATTTATATTATAATACAGGAAATGTTGGTATTGGAACTAGTACTCCTGTTACTAAATTAGAAGTAATAGGAGATATAAGTTGTGGTGATTTAATTTTAAGCACTGCACCCCAAGATTTGGGTTCAGATAATTTAATTAATTTGGGTATTAATGCATCTGGTCTAGGTACTTCTGGTGTATTAAGAGTAATTACAAATTCAGGAGATCTTGATATTGGTCCTAGAAATGCTACTACTTGTCATATGGAAACAAATGTATCAAATTTTCAGTTTAATAAAGATATAACAGTAACTACAGGAAATATTACATCAGGCTTCTCTGGTAGTCAGTTTCAAGATTTAACATTATTGACAGATACATTTAATACTGCACATATAACGTGTAAAAGTGGAGGTGGCATTGCTAGTGTTGCAAAAGTAGGAATAGGAAATACAAATCCTGCTTTTACATTAGATGTATTAGGTGAAACAAATATAACAGATAATACTTATATAGCTGAGAGTGCTAATTTACAAACAATTACATTAGATAATAATTTATATACAAGAAATACAAATTTAATAGATACACTTAAAATTACTCATAAAACATTTTTTACAGATATATGGGAAGGAATGTTACAAAAAAATATAGCATTAGGAAATCTAGGTGATCCAGGTGCGATTCCTACCTTTGATAGTGCATTTGGTCCTACATTAATTCCAATTGCATATATTGATATTAATCAAGCATATGATCCAACGCAACCATTAGATAATAGACCTTATATAGCTAATGCTATGGCATATTTTACAGTTAAATTCTCTCAACCATCAATTACAATACAAACGCCTTCAAGTAGTATTCCTTGGGCTCAAACACAAAATAATCCTGGAACATTTAAAAGTTTTTTAGGTGGAATATCTGAACAGACAATACATTTTGTAGCTGGATACATTGATAATTATCAAGATATAAATGAACTTAGAAAACCCAAACCATTTATTAAAATTTTATCAACAAATATTATTAATCAAAAATGTTTAACAGGAATTACTGTTCTTGGTGGAGCACCAGCTAATATTCAACAATTAACAAATAATTTTATAACATATTATCAATCTAGTCCAACTACACCAAAAATTGGCGGTATATCACGAATTATAATTGCAGAAGGATTACCAGGTGATCCTGCTCCTAAAGAAATTAGAAATAAAGCTTGGATATTTTTAGAACAAACATGGAATGATGAACCTTGGCAAGGTGGTATAAACAAACAAACACTATCTGATATCGTAAGTGATCACATAATAGATGTAAAAATGTATAGTAATAATACAGGTGAATTAAGTAGACTAAGAAATCCTGGCTCATTTCCAACTAATACAGATTGGCAACTAGTTACAGAACAACAAATACAACGTGGTAATGTTTTTGGATGGGATAAATTTATACTGCCTATGGGAACACTTACTAACCCTCCTAATATATTTAATATTCCTACAAATCCTAATACTATACAGAAATATACATTACAAGTTGGAGGAACTCCTGTCCCTGATCCACCTGGTTATCCAATAATTTATCCAAATGCAAATTTATGGGAAGTTTGGTTAAATTTAAAAGATTGGCCTTATGGAATAACTACAACAGAAGAAGTCTTTGAAAATAATGTTGATATATATGGAAATTTGATAGTAAATGGAATTATAACAGCTCAAGATATTATAGCAAATGATATATTTTGTCAAAATATAGACGTATTCAATTCTATAGATGTTGGACCAAATCAAAAATTAACAATAATAGAAGATAAAATTACTAGTACTACTACTGCTTCTACTCCATTAGATGGACTTAAGATAGAAGCAAATAATATTTATATTAAGTTTAATCCATGGAATTCAGCTGGTGGTGCTACCCCTGCTGGTCTTACGATGGACTTAGGAGATTCAACATCTAATACTCAGTTTAGAATGCGTGATATTGTTGGTAGTAAATTGTTTAGTGTTGAAGGTAGTGGATTAATGCAAACACAAAATATTTATCCTTTTACAAATATGACTTATAATATTGGTTATAAAGGACCTAATCCTATACAAGATTTAAGATATAAAAATTTATATATAGGAAATATTGATACTAGTGGAAACATTAATATTAGTGGAAACTTAACAGTAGATGGTGATACCGATTTAAATGGAAATGTTGTTGTTCAAGACTTATCAGCTACAAATATTGATGTTTCTAATAATTTAAATGTTGATGGATTAATTACTGGAGTAGCAAAAACTACATTTGTTGAATATAGAGATTACACAGCCGATATTTCTCAAAATATTTCTGATTGGTATTGTATTGCTCGCACAAAAGATACAAATCAAACTGGCGGTGCAGATCATGCAAGGGGATTATTTATTGTTGATGATAATACCTCAGGTATACGTCAACAAATTATTTTTTATGCAGGAACATCGTATTCGCGAGGAAATTATATAAATGTTATAGCAAATAATTGGTATGGTTCTACACCAACAATAACTAATTTGAAACTTGAAATTGGTTCAATATATAATGGAACCAACTTATATATTTTTAGGCAATCTACAGGTACTACAGCTGATCGAGTTTATGTACGTTTATATGAAAATACTCGGCGTTCTAATACAGGTGGTCAATGGGAATTGACTGCTACTCCTATTAGTGGCTTGTCAAATACACCTGTTAATTTAGATATAACGTATAATCCAAATAATCAAAGAGCCAATTCGTGTTCTTCACTCGACCATTCATTTCAAGGTGATGTATCAATGAATACTTTAAATCTTACTAATTTAGATGTTCAAAATACAATCAAGACTAAAATTTTAGAGGTAGAAGATTCTACAGGAAATGATATTTTAAAAGTTGATGGTCCAAATAAAACTTCTACATTTTATTTTGATTCAAGTGGACCATCAAATTCATTAATATTAAAAGATACTAATGGAAATACATCTACATTTATTAAACAACAAGGAACCACCGTTGTAATGGAAGGAAGTGATTTACAAGTTGGATCTGTTGGGGTAGAAAAAGATATTAATGCGGCAGAAGTTACCGGTTGGTTTAATACAAGAGATTTTTATGCTATAGCTAATGCTAGTAATCCTTCTGTTGGAACATCTGCTGAAGGATTTTTAGGTTATACATCAATAACAAATGTATGTCCTGGAAGTGTACAAATTATACCTACTAGTGGAACTACTATTTATATTGAGCCACCAGCTACAGGTGTTTATACTATTACTGTAACTGGAATATGGAGTGGAGATGCATGGGGTAGTGGCGATCAACGACAGCCTCTCCTTACATTACGCGGACCACCTTATTTTGGTACTACTAATCCTGAAGTTATTGCACAACAAGGCGCAACTAGATTTGTAGATCAAGCAGGTTCATATGTTAATTATATGACATTTAATTGGACTGGTAGAATGGTTCAATCCTATGGAGGTTCACAAGCACAATATTTAATATATGCTAAGAATAATGGTAGTTCTTCTCGTGCATATAATGGAAAAATACAAGTAACTAGAATATGTTAAATTTAAATTAAATAATTACATTTAATAATTATTTAATTATTTAATTATTTTTTATATTTTCTAGTTTTTCTAGTTTTTCTTCTTCTTTTTTTTGTCATTTTAGATTTTTTATATTTTCTAGTTTTTTTTCCACCTAATTTAAAATCTGAAAAATGTAATTGTTTTTTGCAACAACCAAAAGGTCCTCTAAAAAATCCACACTGAGCACCGTACATTCTTACTTTTCCGGTTGGACATCCAGCATTCCATTTTTTTAGTTTATCAAACAAACCTCCTGCTTTTCTACTTTTTCTAGTTTGCATATATAATTATTAAATTATATTTTTAAATAAGAAATATAATTTTAAGCTAATGCATAGCTAGATAAAGATAATAACAAGAATAATAGTTTAGTTAGAGTAGGCGAGACCACCCATACCAGACATAATTCTGAGAACATTGTAGTTGGTGGCGTATACGCGGACCTTGGCAGTGTTGGTACCGCCAACGGTAGCATTGGAAAGAACAAGCTGGAGGGTGGCATTGTCAATGCGTGAGAAATTGCAGGTGCCTGATGGCTGGTGCTCCTCGGGCCGGAGGGCGAAGGAGTATAGATTGATACCAGTGTCAGGTGAGCGGGTGTGGTGCTGGTAGGGCTGAACAAGGTCGAAGTATGTGCCCTCACGCTCTGAGAAGCGGTCCTGGCCGTTAAGCTGAAGTTTGGCTGTAACGACTGGATTCTCGCCCCAGCAGTGCATGTCAAGTGATGTCTCAGTGAGAACGAATGTGCCAGCATCAGAGACAGCAGACTGGAAGTCAACACTTCCACCGTTAGCACGAGCTGAGGCTGGACCTGCGCCGGCGGAGGCGAGCCCAGAGTGATTGAAGTTGGGTGCAGAGTACTCCCAGCCAGGGAAGGTAACTGCATCAGTAGCACCTGCCTGATCGAAGATACCAGCGGTGGTGATGAAAGCATTAGCACCCTCAACTGAGCCAGGACCAGCAAAAGCATGGACACCATTGGGAAGGACATCAATGGCATCAGTGTAATTGAAAGGCTGAGCACCAAGAACTGAGAAAAGTGTGGTACCGCAAATGAGGGAAGCACAGTAGTCAACATTAGCATCAGGCTGGACAACCCAGATAAGCTCTTTGCAGGGGTGATTGAAGTTGAGTTTAATCTTGTTAGATGATGAACCAACAGACTCATCACCGGTGAACTGAAGCTGCTCAATAAGGTACTCGTGGGGATTCTGAGCCATGCGACGACGCTCATCAGTGTCAAGGAAGACGTAGTCAACATAGAGTGATGCAGCAACAAGTGACTGCTGATAGGCAGTTGCAACTTTGGTTGGTGTTGCAGCACTTGTGCAGTTATTGGCTAATGATGATACAGCCCAGAGGCACTCATCAATAGGACGAAGATCGAGATTAATCTTGATCTCGTGATACTGAAGAGCAATTAAAGGAAGAGCAAGACCAGGGTTACGGCAGTACCAGAACTGGAATGGAACATAGAGAGTGGTCTCGGGAAGTGCGTTACGGGGAGCACATACCTGTGTTGGGGCAGTGGTGGCACAGGGACCATCAACTGCTGCGAATGATGGATCGGTGATGAAAGTAAGCTGGGTTGTATTACCAACCATTTTGTAGTAACCACGCTGCTGTTCAGCAGTGAGGGTGAGCTGATTCCAGATGTGCATCCAATCACCGTACTGGCGATCAATACGCTGACCACCAATTTCAACCTCAACCATAGAAACCATCTGCTCACCGGGGAAATCTAACCAGCGAGCAAATACACCATATTCGAGACCTTTGTTGTTTGCACCAGCAGTGGTGCTGCCTCGCACATTGTCAGCCTGAATAACACCAGCAGGAAGCATCTGCTGATTAATTTCAGGAAGTGTAACCTGTAAGTATGTGCGGTATGCAAGATCACCATTACGGCTGATAGTGCAAGTTACACGGCGACCGAAATCAGCCTGTCCGTTGAATGTCTGTTCAATTGATTCCATAGCAAAGTTTGTGTAGCGACGGTAGGTAACCTTCCAGAAAGTGATTTGTGGATTACCTGTAAGGTAAACATCTTGAGCGCCATAGGCGACGAGCTGCATTAAGCCTCCTCCCATATTTATAATATTGCTAAAGAAAAAAAAATTATAAATTTTAATTTATTAATTTATAAATTTTTTGGTTAAAATTATTTGTTAAAATTTATATCTTTTACATTTATATTTGCATTTAAAAAATTTTCTAAATAACTATCTAAGTATACTTCTCTTTTATTTTCATGATTTTTTGAAAATATATATTTCTCTCCTATTTTTTTAATTGTCCATCCAGATTCTAATGCATTATTTACAAAAACAATTTTTTGTAGTGTAGGATTGTCTAATTTAATATCAGTTGGAATTTTTAATTCTATATTCATTATAATTTGAAAGATATTATTATAAACAATCTTTCACATTTATCCTAAATATAATAATTATATTAATAAATAATTAAATAAATAATAAATTATTAATATAATGACTGGGTTTAAACCTAAAAATATAAAAAAATTTGGAACAGATAAAAAAATAGCATCATTGGATCATAAACACGAAGAATTTATAGAAGAATTTAATGATATTGATTCTAATATTTTACCAAATTTTTTAAAAGAGAGAAAAGAAAAATTAGAAAAATATAATAATTTACTAACTTCTTTTGATGAAAAATTAGAAATTAAAGATCAAATAAAAGACATTGATAAAAAGATTAAAGACTTTAAAAAAAAAAAGAAAGAATATTATCTAAAAAATTCTAGTTATATATTTAACTATTTTGAAGAAAAGAAAAATATTTCTAAAGGTGCTTCTAACACTCGAATTTTAGATAATTTTTTTAATAAAGTTGATACTGATAATAATAATACTAGTAAAACTAATATTAATATTCAAAATTATTTTAGAAATATTGATCCATTACATTTAGATATTAATAATTTTATTCACGATACTGATATATGCAGAAGTTGCAATATTGGTGAACTTATACCTATTGATCATGAAGGTATTTTAGTCTGTAATAATTGCAGTAAAAATGTTAAATTTTTAATTGAAAATGATAAACCTACATATAAAGAGCCTCCTAAAGAAGTTTGCTTTTATGCATACAAGCGTATTAATCATTTTAGAGAAATATTAGCACAATTTCAAGCCAAAGAAACTACTCTTATTCCTGATGAAATTATTGAAAATATTCGTCAGCAAATTAAAAAAGAGAGATTAGATATTAAAACAATGTCTAATAAAAGAACAAAAGAAGTTCTTAAAAAACTAAAATATAATAAATACTATGAACATATTCCATTTATTAAAGATAAATTAGGTGTAAAACCTCCAATTATGACTCCTGAATTAGAAGAAACCTTATGTAACCTATTCATTGATATTCAAGCTCCTTATGCTAAATATTGCCCCGAAGATCGTGTTAACTTTTTAAATTATTATTATACTATTTACAAATTATGTGAACTTTTAAATCAGAGAGAGTTTCTTTCATACTTTCCAATGTTAAAAGATAGAGAGAAAAGAATAGAACAAGATGAAATTTGGAAAAAAATATGCCAAGAATTAAATTGGAAATTTATACCTACAATATAATTTTATTTATCCAATATATATATATATATGGGTAGTATTCATGATGTTGAAGCAAATGAGATGGCATATAATATAGCAGATGCAATAGTGCATAACGGAGATTTTAGCCATTATGAAAATCCTCGTGAAATTAGATTAATTTTAGAGAGTGATAGTATTATGGACCCGCTCGATGATGAGGGCCGCGGCGGATACTTGTTAGGTTATTTACGAGAAATGCTTCAAGATAAGCGCAAGCAGGAGCTTTTACAGTACGACATTAACAGGCTTTACGACGAGATTTCCTTCGACGATCTCGAGCAGCTCATCACGGGCCCTCCGAATCTCTCAATCTCTGAACGTCAAGAAATCGTGACAAAAATCCTCGAGAGCGAGCAGAATAGACTACACGAGCAAGCAAATAATTTACATGAACAGTTTAGAAGTTATAATGAAAATATTTTAGAAACTAATGAGGCACTGCAGCCTATGCGGCCTCAGCAGCCTATGCGGCCTCAGCAGCCTATGCGGCCTCAGCAGCCTATGCGGCCTCAGCGGCCTATGCTGCCGCCAATACCTAACATTCAATCATTGAATACCGGTAGTATATCTGAAGATGATATTAAAACATTACCAAAGAAAGTGCAAGATACTATATTAGATCCTCTTATGGACACTCTTATGAGTGATCCGGTTATAAATTCACAAGGACGTACTTATGATAGATCAACACTGATGAGAATAATAGAAGAAGGTTCCCAATCACAATCAGGTGTACCAGTTGATCCATTTAGTCGGCAACCTATTTCTGTAGATGTAATAATTCCAAATATTGCTGTTAGAGATTTAATTCGATCTTATTTTCCAATTGTTGGTGGTAAAAAAAAACAGACAAGAAAAAAAAGAGTAAAAAGAAAAAGTAAATCTAAAAAATCAAGAAAGTACCAAAAGTCTAGAAAATTATAAATAGTATATATTTTTTTATATTATTTATATCTTAATGATCTCTCATTATTATAATAGTGTTAAAAATTTATAATAATTATTGTTTGCGTGTTTTTCTTTTAACTCGTTTTGATTTTCTTACTTTTGACTTTTTATTTTTAGTTTGTTTTTTTAGTTTTCTTTTTCTTTTTCTTGTTTTAGTACCACCGGTTTGTCGAAAAAATTGTATATGTATAGGGCTATCAATACGTAAAAATATATTAATGTATGTTAATAAATTTCTAATCTTTTCTATTATATTAGAAACTCTTATAACACTCATTTCAGGATCTCCTGTGCCAAATGAAATTCTTGTACGCCCTCGCCCCCCTGATGCCAGTTCAGGCCTCCATTCATCTCCATTTAATAATCCCTGTAAATTATTCGCAGCTTCTATTGCAGTTCCTGTAAATAAATTAAAATTGTTTATCCTAATTGGCCTATAAAACATAGGAGACTTAAAATTTATTATTCCATTTCTATAAACATGCATAACCATTGATCTTGCACCGGCTCCATCTATCCATGTACTTGGTATATCTATTGTTACATGCGTTCCGCTATGGTCAATATCTAAATTATTAGTTAGATGTATATGTCCATTCTGTGGTCTACGATCAACAAGTGGCATATCTAATATGTAGTCTGTTCGAAAATCTATTAAAACACGATCTGTACCTATACCACCTCCTCTACTAAATATACGTCTATTCGACGACACAAGAATAGAATTTAAAAAATTAATTATTCTATCAATATATGCTGCGGAAATTCGTATCCCGCGTTGGCGGCGCTGGGTAGGAGTAACAGTTGCTTCAGTTTGCACTGGCAATAATCCATCTTCCCGTGCAGTATTATAATCTGCTTCATGGTTACTTAGAGCTATTTGTAATAGCACATTTGTAGTATAAGCTAATGCACGTTGCCATTGTTCGATGCCTTCCGCATTTCCAAAATGGTCTCTAAATTCTTGCAGTGTGTATGGTATGGCACGGGTATCCCTTTTAACAATTTTTTGTCCTTCCTCTTCTTGCCTCGCGCGCACAGAAGAAAGAACTTGATCAACTATATCTCCAAGTGTTGGTGGCCCAAACATTGCTGATTCTGTAGCGGCAGGGGAGGATGTTTGTTCTAAATTTGATGGTCCAGCTTCAGATGGATCAGTATTCGTGGTGACCTGCTGCCCTCTTGAGGCAGCTAATGCTTGTCGTGTGTCTTCTTCAAAACCAGAATCGGCTTTACTATCAGAAGTTGGGGTTATCATTTTACTTTTCCCAGATTTTTTAGACATATATATACTATTAATATAAAAACACCATATTTTTTCTCTCTTTAAAAGTTTTTTTATTTGTGCGTTTTCCTAAAAATTTAAAATAACGATTTGCTAATTTATATCTCTGGTTTATATTTTTTACTTTTTTATATTTTTTAGTTTTGTGGCGTTTAATAGCTTCTAATCTGACTTTCATTATCATTCCTACTTGCCAAATTCTTTTGTGTGGATATCGTTTTGTTTTATATAATTTTTCTAATTTTTTAATTGTATTTTTAACATCATCTATAGTAGTGTATTTTATATTGATAGTATCTTTTGGATTTTTATCAATATATACATCAAATGATTTTTTGGGATTATCAGGGTTATATAAAAATCTTTTTTTAATTTTTCTAGTTTTCTTCATATATATTATCTCTTTTTTGTTTTTCTGTATTTGTGTTTTTTATTACTTTTTGTTTTTTTATTACGTTTTGTTTTTTTATTACGTTTTGTTTTTTTATTTTTTCTTAATCTTCTTTTACGTGTACCACCACCTAGCTGTAAGTTAAATACTCTATCTAAATAATCTTTTGCGTCAGTTTGCTCTATAAATAGTTGTTTATGTTTTTTCTTATCAGCTTCAGACATGTGATCTGGGAGCTTATCAGGATGATTTTTTAATGCAAGTTTTTTATATGCTTTTCTAACTAGATCTCTAGTAATTTCATCGTCTGCAGAAAGACCTAATAGAGTTCTAGCCCTCGCCTCACTCATAGTAGGTGGCGCTGGAGGAGGAGGAGGCGGTGGAGGAGGAGGCGGTGGCGGAGGAGGTGGTGGCGGTGGAGGTGGTGGCGGTGGCGGTGCACTTGACTTTGGTCTTGGGCCTGGACCTGTACTTGGACCTGCACTTGGACCTGCACTTGGACCTGCACTTGGACCTGCACTTGGACCTGCACTTGAGCCTGGACCTGGATCACCACTATCATTTATGCTATAAAATTCTATTGGTCTATAACCATTAAAATTAATAACTTTGATTTGAAAAAAATCACGGAACCTTACTTTGCCTGTTGGAAATATCGAATCGCGTAAATCGCCTATATTTATTTTTCCAGGAATTCCAGTACGTCTAAGATCTCCAGGATTATTTACATCATTATCATTTATTAATAATACTGGTAAATAGCTGTCTTCAAGAGAAATAGGCTTTTGTAGATCTCGATAAGGACGAGGATCACGTCTGGGCTGTCCTGTAATTATAAAATATTGATCATCTCGTGATTGAAATTGACCAAATGCTGGCGGATCGGGTATATTTACTTTACGTGTACCATTATCTGGAATAAATTCAACAGTAAATTTAGGCTTTATCATATATCGCAACATATTATCTGGTGAAGTTATTTGTCCATATATAGAATTTAAATTAATCCAATATTGTATACAAAATTTAGAATATTGTTCACTACATTTTATTGGTGGTGTAGGCCATTCTAAATCTTTATTATAAATCTCTAATTCAAAAACTCTATCATTTAAATAACCATCATTGGATGGTAATACTAATACTATATAATGTTCTTTATCATTCCATTTAGGTAATGGGTACAGCTGAGTGGCTGCATGAGCAGGCGGTCTACCTGTTAATACAACAGCTAATCTACCTTCTAAATATTTCACTATTTGTCTTGTATGGATATCTGGAAATAATATTGAAGGAGGTGCCGGTCTAATTATAACTAAATCACCTGTATCCGGTACACCAATATTTCTCTCATCTTTAGTACCAGCAGTTCTTCTACTTAGACTAGACTTTTTAAGGCGCTCTTGATTTATATATTGGGTTCTAGTTGTACCAAAAATATTAGATGCTCTTAATTTAACTAATTTATCTCTAGCTAATTCTAAAGCATCTTCTAAAGTATCTCTATCGGTTGGACTAATATTACCCTCTCTTAATATTTGTTCTCCTGCACGTATACTAGCGTCAATACTTGTTAAATTATCAGTTCTAATATTTTCTTTTAAATCAGCAATATATTTTGAAAAATTTTTCTTTTTAATTAGATCTTTGGCTCTTTGTATCCATTTTTGTACTAATTGATTTTCTTTCATATTTTCTCCCCATCTCGTTTGGATTGCTTTTCTAGTTCTTTTCGCTCGTTGTGCCTCTTGGCGTGATAAAATAGTGGCTAATTTTCTTGCTCTTTTATCTTCTGCTTGGGCTGCAGCTTCAGCACGTGACTCCTCCTCAGCAAGATTTCTCGCTTTACGTTCTCTTATCTCTTCCTGTATTTGTCTAAGTCGTTCTAGTTCATCTTCTGCTTGGGCTGCAGCTTCAGCACGTGACTCCTCCTCAGCAAGATTTCTCGCTTTACGTTCTCTTATCTCTTCCTGTATTTGTCTAAGTCGTTCTAGTTCATCGTTTACATTA
>Ga0181417_1000054_pt1 | contig 33131 bp, 36 predicted proteins | sample 40SPOviralmetaG_FD_130142 | JGI IMG/M metagenome (GOLD analysis project Ga0181417, IMG submission 130142) | Marine viral communities from the oligotrophic San Pedro Time Series (SPOT) site, San Pedro Channel, CA, USA - 40 SPOT_SRF_2013-02-13 | ecosystem: Environmental > Aquatic > Marine > Strait...
AATTTTTTTAATCCTTCAATTTCTCTATCTATTGCCTTATCATCACCGTGAGTTAATAATTTAAAAATTATTTCTACTTTAGAATGGGGTAAAGTAAAATTAAATTCATTTACACCAACTTCAATCAAATCTTTTTTACTTAAATTTTTATCTTTTAAAGTAGTTAAATCTACATTAAATTCTTCTATTGTATTAGTAATACTACTAAAACTTTTAAAACTGTATTCCTTACCATATCCTAATACTCGAGATGCAATTAATAATGCATTTTTATCTCCTATTAAAATATCGTTATAGTTAATTTTAGATACTATTAAAGATTCTAATAGCTTATCTAATACTATGCCTTTAGAAATATAATTTTGATTGGTAAGAATATCTTCTTCCTTAGCAGTCATATATTTCATTTCTATCTTACCTGAAGATAATGGATTATCCTTAGGATATAATAATCCTTTAGAGGGTAAATCGACAATTTCAGTTGGGAATTTAAATTTGTTTTCTGTAACTTGTTCTTCCATACTATAAATAACTTATTTGTGGATATAAATATATAAAAAAGAAAAAGGTGTTCCAAAAGGAACACCTAATTCAGGGTATGGAGGGTTGGGGTATTTTAGAAGTTTAATATACAGTAATCCATTGCAATGGTGATATCTAAATTAACGGCAGCTTCAGCGCTCCAGTCATATTCACCGAATGTGGCAGTTTTACAATAGGCACCTTTGATTATCCATTGAGAAACCACGTCTCCTACGGGACCTAATATATCTAATTGTAGATCTTTTTTATAGAAATCTGAATATCCATCACGTCCTGTTACACTTTCGTGTGCTAGTCTTGCCCATTCCATTACGGCTTGAGCTCCTGATGGGGTTACAGGATCATATAATCCTAGTGTCATATCATTCCAACGTACTTTACCTTTTACTTTACGGTATACGTTAATGTGGTCTAATATGATTTCACCAGCTTCAAATCCAGGCGCACTAGCGTTCTTTATCAGATATGATGGAACACCATCAATGAACATGATAAACCTGTTTTGTACCTTTGGTTCAAAGGCGGTGAACATTATTTCGTTGGGATCTTTTACTGCCATTTTATTTTATGTTTATTATAAATATTGCCTTTTTAAATTTCTACTCCAGTTGGTGTAACATTAAAGTCTAGTACTATAAATTCAGCCGTTCTTGTTGGTTGAATAAATATTTGTCCTACCAATTGGTTTCTATCAATTACGTCAGGCGTATTATTAGTATCATCCATTACAACTCTAAAGGCAAATATACCTTGTCTTTGTTGAATTGATTCTAGGAATGGATTTACTTGGTTTAAGAATCTACCTCTTGTAGCAGCGGTATTTTGTTCAAATAACAATCCTTCTCCAATTTGTCCAATTACTCTTTTTACTTCAATTAATAATCTACGAACATTTACTCTATCTAGAGCTGTTGATTTAGTTTGAAGTGTTTTCTGACCAAATATTACTGGTCCTTGTCCTGGGAATGATGCAATAGGGTTTACTTTACCAGCATATAGTTTATCTCTATCTCCTGGAGGTAATTTTCTTTCTGCTTGAATAGCACCACCTACACCACCTCTATTGAATCCAGCGGGTGCGAACCATTCAGCTCCTAATCTATCATTTGTTGCATATACTGCAGGGATTAATGTTGAAGCTGGTACAAATACTAGTTTATTTGTTTCAGGTGATAATACCTGAACCCAAGGCCAGTATGTTGCAGCATAACTTGAATCAACTGTTCCTGCTGATGTTAGTGCTTGATTTACAGTGGCACCATAATTTCTTGTATCAATTACAGCAATTGCGTCTCCTCTTTCAGCTACTGTTGTAATTAATGTGTTTGTTGCTACAGATCCATTTTGAATTGTAACACCAGGAGCGGTAATTACTTCAAAATCATATTCGTCTTTATTCTCTAATAAAGCTATTGATGATGTGTAGTTAGAAGCAACTACACCTTGAATTGAAGCAACATCAATTTCTTCAAACATTTTTAATTTTTGTGCTCCTGAACCAAGACCAAATATTGCTCCTTTAGCACCACTAAAGGCTCCTTCACTTTGAGGAGCATTTATTGAACCACTACCTACTTTAGGTAATGAAGAAGTATATTCTGATTTGAAATTACCATCATTATCTAGGTAATTTAATGTTGGGTTTATAACTGAAGATACTCTTACGTAGCGGCTGTTGTTAACGTAAGATCCAGTTATTTGAATAAATCTGTTTCCATCACTGTCTGTATCGAAGTTTTGGGCTTGATTACCAATTACAGATTCAATATAATTTGTTGAATTAGGATCTAATGATAAATCATTCCAAGTTTCTAAGATTGACTTGTTTTTGGAATTATCGTCTCCTCTTCTAATTAATAAACTAAATTGCCCACTTCCTGAATCTAGACTTGCTACTTCATAGCGAATGTTATCTCCTGATCCCGTTACTAATGAACCACTAGTAGTAACACTACCTGAGTTGTTCATAAGATCTCCTTGAGAAATAGTTTCTAAAGTAAAGGATCCAGTTTTATAATCTAAAGAATGTGTACCTAGTGCAGCCGGAGTTGCTGTTGCTGGTAAATAAGTACCAGAAACAATTCTAGTTACTAATATAGATTCTCCTCCTTGTTGGAAGTAGTTATAAGTAGCGATTGAAGTTAAGTATTCATATGAAATACTTGCACTTTCAAATGCACCACCAAATTTGCTTTTGTAGTCGCTATATGAGCTAACGAGTGTTGGAATATTAACAGGACCTTTTACTGTAGGACCTAAAATTGCAGCACCTGCTGATATTGGACCTTGTGTAATTAGTGTTTGGTCGTTTTCACGAGTTAATACACCTGGGGATAATAGAGTTTCAGCCATTTTATTCTAGTTATTTTATCAGTGATAAATATGCAGAAGACTTATAAAAACATTATTAAGGATATATAATATCACCTGTTTTTAAGTTAATTTGTGCTTCTCCGTATTTTTCTTTTAAATTGTCTCCTAATTGATTTTCTTCTTGAAGAAGTTTACTATATTCTACATCTAAATATTCTTCTTCTTTTTCAACATTAAGTTTTTTTAAAGCTAATTGTCCTAACTTTAAAGTAATTTCTTGAATACTTTCTTGAAATTTAGCAATTTGTTGTAATTCTTCTTTGGTTACTTTTGTTTGTTGTTTTTCCATAACTTAATTTAATTTAATTTTTATTTTCTAATTTATCTATACGAGCAGATAATTCTTGAATTGTTTTAATAAGAACTGCTGTTAATTTAGTATAGCTTATTCCCTCCGCATTACCATCAACACCTATTGAAACTAATTCAGGATATATTTCTCCTACTTCTTCTGCTATTAAACCTATATCTCCTCTATTATCATCTTTCCATTTAAAATGTACAGGTCTTAATTTATATACATTATCAGATTGAGATCTTAAGGGTTTAACATATTTTTTATATCTTAAAGCTGATGTTTCTGTAACAGAAGTGGCATTTAATGATCCTGTTATTTGGATATTATTTGAAGTAGCATAAAAGGATCCAGTTTGTGCAAACGGACCTCCACCAGCTAAATCTGTTAAACCCGAACCATCACCTTGGAATGAACCACTAAACCCAGCACTTGCAGACACATTACCTGTAACACCTAACTTAGTACCATCAAATGTTAGATTTGCTTCAGCATTTGCATTAGTAGCATCTACTGATGTAATTACTCTATTATTAGCAGAATTTGCTACAGTATAACCTGAAATGCCTGTTAGACTAGAACCATCACCTATAAATGAACCACTTACTGTTCCACTTACAAATAAACTACCTGTTAATGCAGTACTACCACTAACTCTTAATGCTAATGCACTACTACCAGTTAATAATAATGAACCCGATACTTTTTGAGAACCAGTTATATTATTACTTCCACTTTGAAATATACTTCCTGATAATACTGTACTGCCACTAACTAGGATACTTCCTGTTAATGCTGTACTACCACTTACTCTTACTGCTAGAGTTGAACTACCTGTTACTAAAAATGATCCTGAAATAGCAGCTGATCCTGTAAATGGAAATCCTGAAACTGGTGATCCTCCTACTGTTAAATCACCATCTACATTAACGGTATCTCCAGATATGGGGGTTATAGTATTAACTTTTAAAGTACTCATGTATATAAATATTTATTTTTATTTAAAAGGCTTCTATTTTTAAAGATGATCCTGCAGTAACGGTGATGTTAGTACCATTAGCTACTGTTAAGGGTCCATAAAGGGAATTGTAAGAATTAGCTGCTGTTGTATAATCAGCAGATAAAGTAATATCATTACTATATCCTACAGCACTAGTATTTATACCTGTTAGTCCTGAACCATCCCCAATATAGGCCGAAGCCGATACTTGCCCATTTACTTCTAAGGTTGTACCATTAAGTAACTGAACTTTATCAGACTTTATTCTAACTCCTATATTATTAGAACCTGCCTTTTTATTTGTAATTTCAATAAGACCATCTTCTGAACCATCACTAGCATCCTGAATCTTACCAGTTATTTTAGCGTATACTATTTCTTGATCAGCATCATTTTCTCCTTTAAATTTTATTTGACCTAAATAATCAGAATCTGCGGGGGAAGTAGAATTTCTTTTAAGAGTAATTACAGGTGCAGCTGTAGAAGAATTTTCTGTAGTAGTTAATAACAAAGAATCACCTGTAGTGTTATTATCTATTGTAAGTGTAGATAGATTAGCGGCGGAGCCACTAACAATGACTTTTTTCCAGTTTGGCATATATACTCTATTATGGTTGGTTACAGGTTTGCCTGTCCACTTCCCTTAAGGGCCAATAATATCAAATATAAATATTAATTTATTTCTAAATACGCTTTTTGAAGTTTAGAAGTTAAATTATAGATTAATTCTATTTGTTCCCCTTTAAAGGTAGAATTTTTAACTAAACTTAATAAGAACTCTAAATCTTTTTTATTTAATAATAGATCTTCAGTAGTAGAAGTTTGTTTTCTATTATCTTTTTGAACTTGTAAACTATTTGCTTTAAAACCCATAACTAAATTTTTTAAAAAATTACGAATATATGTAAATTTCACCATTATCTGCTATAAACATGTTACCCCCTTTAGTATATCTGCCAGCAGTATCTGTAGGATCATTATCACCACTTCCTCCTTCTACTACATTTACAAAAAATACATCGGGTTCAATTAAATTTTGAGTAGCATCAAATGAACTTGTAGAACCAAATCTTAAAGTATTAACATCATAAGCAAATACTACACCTCTACCATTAGAACCCTGTTGTACTACAAAACCACCTTCTCCTACTGCATTTGAACCAGATGCTAATCTAATAAACCTATCTGCAATATCCAAATCTGTTGTATTTTGGAAAGAAGCAGTACCTTGAACTGTTAAGTTTCTATTAATTATAGCATCTCTAGTAATTGTTACATCTTGACCTATTGTTACATCATTAGGTAATCCTATTGTTACTGTTTGACCTGATACAGTAGTTTCTATTTCATTACTAGTACCTGCAATATCAAATGTTTGAGTTTGTAAATTTACTGTTGATGTACCACCTGAATCAGCATCTATTGTTAAGGTTGTAGCGATTCCTGTTAAATCTGAACCATCACCTTGGAATGAACCACTAAATGAACCTGAACCTGCTCTAGATAATGTAGAAATATTAGCAAAAGAAGCTGTTGCGTCAGCACTTAATGTTGTAGCCCTTGCAGCTACAGAAGCTGAAGTAGCAGTTACAGTTGGTGCTAAAGCATTTGCTCTAAGTGCAACAGAGGCTGTTTGAGCATTAACAGCTGTTGAAGCTGAAGTTGCTGTGACTGTAGGTGCCAAAGCATTAGCTCTTGTAGCAACTGATGCTGTTTGTGCTAATATTGATGTAGATGATGAAATTGCAGTAACTGCAGTTAAATTAGAACCATCACCTTGATATGAACCTGAAAAAGAACCTGAGGCTTTTGCTACACTTAAATTATTTAGTTCAGCATTAGATCCTGAAACAATTACTTTTTTCCAACTTGGCATATCCTATAATTTGATTATATTAATAAATATTTAAATTCCAACAAAAAACTGTGATGCACTATATATTAAACCTCCATCAATAGGAGTAGCTATTCCATTATATTCAGATATTTCTAAAATACCTTCTTTATTTATTTTTAAACTACTACTAGGGGTGCTAACTATGAAAGGTGTTTCATTTACAGAGGAAGAAATTTCTAATTTAGCAGATGCGGATGTTAATCCTATACCTACTCTAGCAGCATCTTTATGGATCAAAATTATAGATTCATTAGTTTTACCATCTATAAATTGTACATCTTCTGTACTGCCTACTGTTTGTAATCTAATTGAACCTGTAACATCAAAGTTGTCTGCTGTAAAGAAGATAGAACCTGATGCAGGTACTATTCTAACATTTTTAGCCATTTACTTGTGTCTTAAGTATCTCTATTTCATCTTTTAATTCTTGAACACTCTTAACTAATACAGATACTAATTTACTATATTTTATACCTTGAGTAGTACCATCATCATTTAATGTTACAAATTCTGGGTATAATAATTGTACTTCTTCAGCAATAAATCCTTTATCTTCTTCATTACTTTCTTTCCAAGTAAAATCAACCGGTCTTAAACTATAGATAATATCTAATTGACTATCCATAACTTCAATATCCTTTTTATATCTTAATGCTGAGGTTTCTGTAATAGAAGTAGCACTTAATGATCCTGTTATTTGGATATTATTTGAAGTAGCATAAAAGGATCCAGTTTCTACAAATGGACCTCCACTACCACCACCTCCACCTAAACTACCTGTAGTATAGGCTATTATTCCCGAAGATGTGTTATAAGAAAGTATAGCGGGAAGGTTATTATTTTGAACAATACTAGAAGTAGCAATTAAAACACTTCCAGATATTGTTGTACTACCACTTACAAATAAACTACCTGTCAATGTTGTACTACCAGTAACTCTTAATGCGGGAACAAATAGATTACTACTTGATACAAATAATGCACCTGAAATTGCGGTTGAACCTGTTATACTTGTACTTCCACTTTGTAATAAACTACCCGATAATATTGTACTACCACTAACTGATAAACTTCCGGATAATGCTGTGCTACCACTAACTCTTACTGCTAGAGCTGAACTACCCGTTACTAACAATGAACCAGAAACTGTACTAGATCCTGTAATTTGTGTGCTACCACTTTGTAGTAAACTTCCTGATAGTGATGTGCTACCACTAACTTTAAGAGCATTTGCTCCGCTACCAGTTACTATAAGTGATCCGGATAATGTTCCAGATCCCGTAAATGGGAAAGCTCCTATACCGGTTAACCCAGAGCCATTTCCTATAAATGATCCGCTTACTGTTCCACTAACAAATAAACTACCTGTTAATGTTGTACTACCACTAACTCTAAGGGCATTTCCACCACTACCTGTTACTATTAAAGAACCAGATAATGCTTGAGAACCTGTTGCGTTAAGTGTACCTGATGTACCTGAACTACCAGATGAACCAGAAGTACCACTAGTTCCAGAAGAACCAGATGTACCTGATGAGCCACTTGATCCCGAAGAACCAGAAGTTCCACTTGAACCAGAAGTACCAGCAGTACCGTATTCTCCTGTTAAATTTACATTCCAACTACTTTTTGTTCCTGATCCTCCTATTACTACACTATTAAAAGTTAAAAGACCATTACCACTATTATAAGCAGTAACTGGGCCAGTCATATAATTAGCAACATTAGAAGCATCAACAACTATAACATGGTTACCAGCTATATATGATAAACCAGTTTCAATAGTTAATTGTTTTCCAGCTCCTGTTTCAATTGGTAAATTTGTAGAAGATGTAGTTTTAAATCTATTTCCTGATGTACCTGAAGATCCAGAGGTACCATTTGTACCGGATGTTCCTGAAGATCCTGAGGTACCTGATGAACCCGAACTACCAGATGAACCAGATGTACCTGAAGTTCCTGAAGAACCAGAAGTACCAGAACTACCTGATGAACCTGAAGTACCTGAAGTTCCTGATGTAGTAGCTCTTCCAGAGAAAGTTACATTACCACTGCCAGTATCATAAGCTAAAAGAAAAGTAGCACCATCAGTTTCTGATATACTACCACTATTAATACCAAAGCTTCCTGTAATTCCAAGAGAGCCCGAAATTAATATATCATTATCTGCTTTTGAAGATAAAGAGTTTATTATTCTATTAACATGTTCGGCACGGATTATACTTCCACTTGCGATGCCTGAGGTACTAATTGTAGCCATATTGGTGTTTTACCTAAGAGTTATTCCCTAATAAATATTAACTAAGGCTACGAGTAATGCCTTCTATTACAGTTTTAGGTAAAATTTTCTTAGTACACTCAAATTGTCTTGAAGTATCTTTATGTACAGGACACCAATCCCAATCTCCTGCATCTAATTTAAAATTATTAAAACAAGAATTACAAACATCCTTATTAATAATGCGTTGAATATTAGTAGTAAATTCAGTCCAACTTGAACTAAATCCCGAAATCATTACTACAGGTTTTTGAATTGCCCAAGATAACCAAGCTAACCCACTAGATACACCTATATATAATTCTGAATGGTGAATTAAGTTTATGATTTCTTCTATGGGTAAATCACCTGTTTTATTAATTATATTTTTAAAAGGTTTTCCTTGGGGTAATTTTCTATTTTCCCAACTATTATCATGTTTTTCTTTTGATATTTGAACTACTTTATAACCTTTGTTATTTAAATAATCTATAATATCTTGCCATCCAGTAGGATGTTGCCAATATTTTGCACCTGCTGAAGCATGGGGTGATATACAAACATATTTTTCTTTAATAGGTTTATCCTTAATTTGATAATCTATTTTAGGAATAATTTCTTTATATTCTAATCCTAATATATTAGTTGCAGTTTGTTGCAAAGTAAATTGTTTAGGATCATAGGGTTGTTTAAAACCATCTAAGTTATTTGTATCATTATCATAATACCATCCTATCTCATACATTGCATATAAATTAGGAACAGTACTTCCAGGTTCTACAAAATCTAATTCAGGATATTTACTTTGAAAAAACTTATTCCAAAATGTAGATACAGTAATATGACAATTGTGCTTCTTTTTAAATTCTAAAGCATAAGGAAACCATGCTAATGTATCACCTAGTGATTTTGAACCAAAAGATATATAAATACGTTTATTAGATGCATTATATTTGTGGGATGTAACTATTTTTCCATTCTGGTCTTTAACTTGTATATCCCAATTTATAAAAAATTTATGAAAAGATTTTCCCCAATGATTATTTTTTAAACTAACATGATATTCACTTTTACCTGTATCTTGATTAATAAAATCTACTAAATGTTCTTGATTCGCATCTCGTAAACAAGCATACGGACCATCTACAAAATTTGCTTCTAATCTAGGAATTTTATTTTTAGGAGTTATTTCAATTTCTAATAAACGATTATATGCCTTTTTAGCTTGGTTTTTCCAAGAAAATTCTTGTCTTATTTCTTTAGAACGTTTTAAATGCCATTTTTTCCAAATATTATAATTACTATAAGAATCTTTAATTTTTTTAACTAAATCTTCTAAATTAGGAGTATAAAAATTACCTGGGATGTTATGTTCATAGGATAAATTTTGATTATTTGTAGCAGGTTCTTCACCTAATATTTCTACTCCTAACCCTTCACCCTTAGTAAATTCAAGTTGACCAGAACATTTAGTATAAATTGAGGGAGTACCACAAGCTAGTGATTCAATTAAAGGTAAATTCCATCCTTCAGCACGGGCACAAGATATTAATACATTAGCATTTTGTAATAATGAAATATATTGTTTTCTGTCTAAAAACTTTAATATTTTAATTCTATCATCTTCTAACCCATGATATTTTAAACGTTCTTCTGTAGAATTCATACCATCTACAGGATATGGGTTTTCTACAGTTAATAATAATTCAACATCTGGATTATTAGGGAATGCTTTGAGAAAACCTTCTATACTTTCTTTTATACCTTTTCTATAATCCCATCTACCCACTATAATAAATTGAAATTTATCTTGTTTTTTAGGTCTAGATGGTGGTTTAAATATATTTCCATCTACTCCTTCAGGTATAACAAATATTTTATTTTCTGGGTATCCTTGTTTAATGGATATATCTTTTTGCCATTCAGTTGGTACCCAAAGTTCATTTAAAGTAAGTAATTGTTGAAAAAATTGTGGAGAATACTCTGTTGATTCCCAAACATTATACCCTATTGTATAACCATCATAAGCATCATAAAAATAATGATGATCATGCTCTTCTAATATAATATCAATATCAGCATAATAACTATCTTTATGGGAATATATGGGGACATCATTTCTAGAATTATTATTATTATTCCATAATGTTTGCAAATGAAGCATCTTTTTCATTTGCGGAGTAATATAAGGTTCTTTATTATGGGGAGTATTACTAGAACCGTGCCATGATTTACCTACTGTAAAATTTCTTACTTTAACAGGAGTTAATTTATCAAGCTCAGTAAAAAATGATTGCGCATGGTTAGCGTACCCTGTTGTGCCAATAAAACTCGTATGAGCTTGGATTTTCATAACATTTAATATAATAACCTTTATTTAATATTCCTAGAAACTTCCAATAGTTACTTTTTTCCATTGGTGACCATCATAAAAGGCTAAATTAGATCCAGTTACAGCTAAAGAACCAGAATTAACACCACTTGGTAAGGGGTTTGAAGGAGCTAAACTTATTACACTAGAAGCAGTAACAAACATAGATCCTGTTACTACTAAAGACCCACTAATTTGAGCAGAACCAGTATATGGGAAACCACCTATATTTAAAGTAGATTCTAAATTTGTATTCCAACTAGAGAATGTTCCACTACCTCCTATAATAGTTACATCTACTATAAGTTGACCTGTTACTATATTATATGAAGTAATTCTACCAACCATATAATTAGCTTTATTAGCAGTACTAGTTACTGAAATAGATTGTCCAGTTGTATAGGCTAATCCTGTAGTTGCTGTAATTGTTAATGATCCTACTGCTATAGTAGCACCTGAACTTGATGTTCCTGCAAAAATACTTCCACTACTACCTGAAGTACCAGATGAACCTGATGTTCCAGATGTACCATTAGTACCTGATGCACCTGAACTACCTGATGAACCACTTGTACCACTATTACCAGAAGTACCAGATGTACCATTTGTTCCTGAAGTACCGTTTGTACCTGATGTCCCTGAAGAACCAGATGTACCTGATGTACTATTAGTATGGTATACATCTCCTGAAGAAGTATTATATGCTAATACTACAGCATGGTTGCTATTTTCTATAATACTACCTGTTGCAATCCTAAGACTTCCAGATACATTTACTGACCCAGATATAGTAACATCATAGGGTCCTGTTGCGCCATTCAATGCCTCAATGGGTCTTAATATGTGAGTAGGTTCTATTACACTACCACTTGCTATTCCTGAAGTACTTATTGTTGCCATATATAATAAATATATATTAAATTATTGTTTCTTTAAATACAGTTTTAGTAACGTTATATGACTTAGGACTAGGTCCTGCCATTGCAGCATTTATACCACTTGGTATAATGTATCCATTAACTAAAACATTCATTGTTGTTCTATTTGCTCTATCACTTCCATTTTCTAGTAAAATAGGTGTATTAAAAGTATCTATATTTGCTCTAAACATAAAACGTTCAGGATCACCCCAATATGAACGAGCAGCAAATTCTATTGCTTCTGTTATTTCGTTTGCTTGTTCTACATAATCAGTAAAAATAGACATAGTATAAGTAATATCTAAATAATCAGGGATAATACCTAAAATATATTCTTTTTGAGGTTTTTGACCTCTTAATACATTAAAATTATCATAAACATTTCGTTTAGAATATCCTGTTTCAAAATATTCTACATTATTTACTTTATTACCATCTAATTTATTACCTATAGTATTATTTTTAGTAAAACTATCTCTTTTAAACATTACAAGAGGTACCATTGTTTTACCATTTTTATCTCTATAAAAACCATCTGCTTGCATTGATTTCCATCTTTCAGGAGAACCATAAATTACAGGAACAGTTAATTGTTTATTATTTTGAGTAACTACGGGTTTAATTACATTTTCAAGATAATATAAAATAGAGGCATCTATATCTTTTAAACCAATAGAAAAAGTATTATTTTTAGTATCATCTTTTATAGATACTTCTAAAGCTCTATTATGTTCTGGTTGGCCCGGATTTACTTCAATTGAAGCTGGAGCTTGTTTAGATAAAATTTCTTCTTTAGTATCAGGATTTTTATAAGGTTCCTGGAATTTAGATAGAAATTCTCGTTTTGTATATGGTCTTGGTTTAAACTCCATTAACGTTGTTCTTTAATACCTAATCGTTCTGGTCTTGTATAATGACAAGTTAGTATAATTGATAAACTTGTACCAAAGTCATCTACTGTATCACTATAAGGATAAGATGGATCTTTACCTACAAGTAATTGATTTTCTACTAAATTATCAACTTCATAATAATCTTCATTCCATAAAACTGCATCTCCTATTTCAGGGACTACATTTGCATCAACTAAATCTTTTCTAAAGAAACGAACTGATAATGATCTGTTTCTATCTACACCAAAATCATCATTTGTTACTTCTTGTTCGCCTCTATCGAGCAAACACTTAATTAAAACAGGGCCTATCCACGTTTTATTTTGTGCTTCACCATAAATGTTAGCAGGTGTCGAATCCAATTTAGGCTTGTAGTATCCAACCTGTTGTTCGATAATTCTATGCAAGAGCTCTGTATTAAGCCCTTGAAATAGTAATACATCTCTATTTTTTCCGTATAATGCCATATTATGCTATAAAGATAGGTAAAGGTACTTGATCTAATGTTGTTTTCATTGAATTTGCTTCTTCAGCTTTACGTTGAAGTTGCATTTTTCTAGAATTTTCATCTAAATCAGTTCTTAGTTTTTCAATTAAGGCAGCTTTTTCTAAATTAGCAGCAGAAATTAAATCTGCTTGATTTAGTGTTACTTCAGCTCCAGGAACAGGTACTTGTGAATATTTACCTCTTACATATCCTAATAATTCTTTAGCTAAAGCTAAGGCATATTCAAATATCCAATATCTTCCAGGTGCATTAATATATTGATATGTTGGGTTTTCATATGGTACATTTGAAATATCTGTCACCATATTACTTCCTGAAAATGCAGGAGTAGTAGGTGCATTTCTTTCATCTACTTTAATATATTGGATAAATAATTGTCCAGTAGCATTAGGTATAGGGAATATTCTTAATTTATTATTTACAAGCTCAAATGAAAATGCTGATTTTCTAATTTGATCATTCATTTCAATAGCTTGAATTACAGAAACATCATAATAAATTGGCATTAATAAGAAATTAATCGCCGGGGAATAATTTCCAAATCCAAATACATCTAATAATTGTTGGGATCCATATCCTGTACCAGCATAAGGATCAAAATATCTTACAATTGCAGGAGTATTTTGATAAAAAACTTGTTTTACTTCAATTGACCCTGTAATACCTTGTGCGTCTTTCCAAGGATCTAAATCATATTCTTGAATAGATGCTGTTAATGGAATAGACCCTGTATACCAAGTAGTATTTCCTCCTGAACCTGCTTCAGAACCATAATTTTCAGCTATTCTAATAACATTTCCTAAATTAGGATTAACTATTTTATTATTTAATTCCGAACCTGTTGTAGAAGCTTCTAAATTTATAAAGTTATTTCGTATTTGATATAAATAAACTTCGTTACCATATGTAGTAACTGCTTCTTCAAAACAAGCATAGAATGAACCACTACCCATTTCTACATCTACTGTAGGATATCCTAAACGAGAAGCACAAAATGATGCTACTTTATCAGCATCAACTTGAAAATTAGTATCATAATCATAAAATCCAAATGGTGTTTGTCCCGGAATAAATGAAGATTCACCTGTGTATATAGTGGGATTTTGAGACATAGTATGTTTTTATATAAATATTATAATGGTTTACTTATTTTAGGTTTTAATACTTCAAATTTACCTTGATCATATCTTTGGGCATGTACTATAAAAAAACAATGTGGTTTTCCACAATCACATCCAATTTTAACTTCTTTTTTATTAATTGATTCTACAAAATGTACACAAGCATTGCCTATAGGAGTTAATTGTACTGTAATATCAATATCATCTGTTAAATCTTCCCAATAATCGGGTAAATATATAGTATTAGATGTTTTTAATTTACCCCTATAATAAATACCTCTTTCAGGTCCTTCTAATGAGGAATGCATTAACCAATATCCTGGTTTTTGAGGGTGGTTTATTCTAAAATTTTTAGTTGCTGCATCTAATGTACCTTGAACAAATACATCTCCTATAACATTAAGTACTTCACCACTAAAAGTAAAATCATTAGTAGCATCTATACTACCTGTAAAAGATCCTGTAAATGAACCTGTAGTAGCTGGAAGTGCAGAAGTACCTGATGTACCTGAAGTACCAGTATTTCCAGAAGAACCAGATGAACCTGAACTTCCAGATGTACCAGATGTACCTGCGGCTCCTGTATCACCTTTTTCACCAGTAACTACAAAAGATACTATAATATCTTCATTAAGAGAAAAAGGAGAATCTGCTGAGTAACCTACATTATTAAGGTCTAATTTATAATATCCTACTGCAGATGTTAATTCTGAAATTTGGAATAAAAGATATTGTGCAGCATCTAATTTATTGGATACTCTTACATGACCTTTTATTGTAGAAGTAGAAGCATCTATTGTTTGTAAAAAAGCTACTATACTATTACCATTATCATCTGTGTTATCTATATAAATTTGAGTACTATTTCTTTGGGTACTTTCATTTAATTTTAATTTACCAGTACCAGGGTCTGAATCTGTGGGATTTGTATTGAAAGTATAATCAAAAGTAGCTCCTCCAAAATTTCCATCCTGCCCAGAAGTACCTGAGCTACCTGAACTCCCAGAAGAACCATTTGTTCCTGAGGTACCATCTGTTCCTGATGTACCATCTGTTCCTGATGTACCTGAGCTTCCTGAAGTACCTGATGTACCCGCTGCTCCTTGTACTCCAGAAGTACCAGATGAACCTGAAGTACCTGATGTACCTGCTGCTCCTTGTACTCCAGATGTACCTGAAGTACCAGTATTTCCAGAAGAACCAGATGAACCTGAACTTCCAGATGTACCAGATGAGCCATCTTCTCCTATTCCAGATGTACCTGAAGAACCTGATGTTCCTGAAGAACCTGAAGATCCTGCAGTACCAGAACTACCTGATGTACTTGATGTACCAGATGTACCAGAAGTACCATCTTGTCCTATTATACCTGATGTTCCAGAACTACCAGATGAACCCGAAGTACCTGTAGCACCTGGGTCTCCTTTAGGGCCAGGTGTAGTTATATTAACTACTCTAGAAGTTTCTTGAGTTAAATTTACTGATGTGCCAGTTTTATTATTAGTAATAGTAATATTTCTAGTATCTTCATTTATTACTATTTCATTGGCTGGTGGTGTTTGAAGATCAAGTTGTTGATTAGTTATATTAACACCTACTGCATTTGGATCAAGAGCTTGTCCATTAACAATAACTTGATTGTTTGTAGCCTGTAGATTGACATCACTGGCATTAGGTGTTATAGTGACTTTATTAGCCATTAAAATGATCCTGTAGTGATATTTTTAGATACTTGTACTTGTCCTTCTAGGATACGAGTTACTTTTGTATTAATACCACTACCTGATGCTATTTCTAAATCATAATAAGCTTTATCAAAATCTAATATAGAAGATGTTAAATAAGAAATAAATATTCCTATTGAACCTGATTCTGGTGGGTTAGTACCTCCTGAACCACTTATATTTAAACCAGTGCCATCATCATTTAAACTACTAGATAATGTTAGATATAAAGCGCTAGATCCTGTTTGTTCTGCTCTTAATTGCATTCTAGCTTGATTATCTTTTAAATCAATAGGGGTTCCAGATGCGTCTTTATAAAGAATTTCGAAATCAGTAGTAGCTCCTTTTTCAATTACAAAAGAATATTTTCCTGCTGCCATGTTTATTTTATTAATAAATATTTACCTTTTTTGTGTTCCACTACTACCCGCAGTACCAACTATTCGTTTATTATCGTAGGCATCAGTGTAATAATCAATTAAATCCTGCACTATTTCATTTCTATTATTTGTTAATAGAGTAATTGATTCCATATTTTTAACTTTTTTAGCAGCGCTATATAAAAATTTAAATCCAGAATCTTCTTTTTTCTTTAAATCTACCTGATGTGTATCACCACATACAATCATTTTGGACCGTTTTCCGATACGAGTTGAGATCATTTCCATTTGATCATGTGTAACATTTTGTGCTTCATCTACTATAATAATAGAATCTAAAAATGTTCTACCTCGCATAAAGGATACAGGTACAATTTCTATTTTACCATCTTCAATAAATTTTTCTATTTTTACTTTATCATATAATAGAAACATATTTTGATAAATGGGTTGAACCCAAGGATCCATTTTTTCTCTTAAATCTCCAGGTAAAAATCCAATTTCTTCTTTGGATACAGTTGGTCGTGTGATTATTACTTTATCGTATTGTCGTCTGAATAGGCCATCTAATGCAATATTACATGCTAATAACGTTTTTCCAGAACCTGCTTGCCCCGCTAATAGTGTGACTGTATTATTTAATATTTTAGCTTTTGCTTCTTTTTGCTCCTCGTTTAATTGTAATTTAAATTTGATTGGGTTTTTTGGAATCCTCTTTGGACGATATACATCATCCGTATGGGGTTTACTTGGCATAAAACGGTTTTTTTAAGGGTTAATGTATGAAAGAACGTTCACATATAAATATAAAAAAAATCCCGCCTTACGGGGCGGGATTCTTTAAATAAGTAAAATTCTTATCTTAGATTACATTTAATCCAGATACATTTACTTTACCATAGAATTCAGGACGTACCATTTTCTTAGCGTAACGAGTCATGATACCTTTTCTTGGAGTGAAGGTATTTGGATCGTACACTAGAGGTGTCATGATTAATGGAATATATGGAGCATATACAGCACCACTTTCTAGGAATTGATTTCCTCTAAAGCCCATCAAGATTGTAGATTCAGTCATGTATGGGTTCTTGTACACTTTGTAACGGCTGTTTAAAGCACCGATTTTCTGTACACCAAATGCATAGTTAGCTTTAGTTACATCACCATCAGTATCAGCAGCAAATCCTGGAATTGATTCTAGTACAGTTGCTACAGTTGGAGATACTACCATAAAGTTAGCACCACCACGTAGAGTTTTCTGGTGAATCAAGTTAGAAATTTTCTGTAGTTTAATTCCAAGTGTTTGGAACCAGCTCATTTGTGTATAGTATACACCATCTGTATTAGATGTGAAAGCTGTACCAGCAGCGTTGATTTCCTGTCCTACTCTTGCAGACCAGTTAGCAACTTGAGAAGTAGGTACGTTATCAATTAACATATCTAGGATCTCTAAGTCAATTTCCAATGAGATGTATTCTGAAAGGATGTTAGTCAATTCAGCTTCAGCATCTAGTGAATGGAAAGCGTTTAAGTCTTGAGAGAATTCAGGTGTCCATTGTGCTTTTAACTTACGTGTTTTAGCAGCAATAGTTTCACTTCTTAGTTGAACATCAATTTCTGGGATAGAAATAGATTGTCCAGCAGCTCCAGCTTGATCAGAATAAGCAGCTCCGTCTTCGAAGTCACCTCTTGCATTATCAGCAGTTTTCTTAGAATAGTGAATTACATAAGTATTACCATCTTTGATTTCAGCAGCAGATCCTGTAAAGTAGAATCTTACATCTGTAGCAGTTCCTACTGTTCTTGTGAATGCAGGTAATTGACGTGCTTCTAGGATAGATCCTGAAGATACAACAAATGCTCTTACTGCATCAACATCCATATTAGTAGAAATAGAAGCAGAAGGGATTCTAATGTGTTTAATTTCATTAGAAGCTATAGAAGCTGAATAAGCATCATCAAAGTTTACTTCACTCCATGAAGAAGAATATACAGTTACTGAATTTACAGAAGAAGAAAATTCGTTAGTTGAATATCCGAATCTTCCAGCTCCATAAAGTCCACCTTCGTTTGTGTTACCAAAGTGTCCATTAGTGAATCCATCACCATACATTGAATCACCATCAGCGAATGGTTTTTTAGCTGTTCCGTACTGGAAGTCTAGATAAAATACTAGTCCAGCAGGTAGGCTCATTGGTTGAACAGAAACAAATTCTTTAGCAGCAATTTGTCCAAATACTTTACGTACTAGGGGTAGTGCTACTGCAGCGTACTGCTCACCAGTTCCAGGAGTAAAGCTTGCGCCTGTTCCTGTTGTATTAGCTTCAACAACAAGTTGTTTAGCTTGGTTTTCTAACATGATTGCCATGTTAGCTTTATCAGTGTCACCAGAAATTCCTTCTAGTAATCCTGACTTGTCCCACTTTCCAGCAAGTCTAGCAGCGTCTTTTTGTACTGACTTGTATGGGTTAGCGGTCTCTAATAGTTGATTTACTACGTTTGACATTTTAAATGTTTTTTAAAAATTAAATAATACCGGCTAGCTTTTGCATTCTAGCTACGAAATCATTACTCTCAACAATTGGTTGTTTAGTTTCAGCAACACCAGCAGCTTTAGAAGCAAATGAACGAGATTCGTTTACTGTCGTTTTAGCTTTAGTTGTTGTGTCTTTAATTGTTTCGAATATATTTTTAACTTCTTTCACAGATTCAGCACGATCAAATGCATTGATCACTTTTACTTTCTGTGCTTCAGTTAATGTTTTGCTACGGAACAATTTGTTCACGTATAATAGCTTAGCGTTTAGAAGATTAACTTCGTTGAGTTCTGATTTTAAAGTGTTGATTACGTTTACAGCTTCATTTAATTCAGCCTTAACTTCATCCATTTCTTTATCATCTTTCATCTCATCGATTTCAATATCTCCGTCTTCGTCAGCGTCAATAGCAACATCCATGTCACCATCTCCATCTACGTCAACTTCCATATCTTCACCGCCTTCAGCTCCACCACCAAGTACGTCAGCCATGACGTCTTTGATAATGTCTTTAAGCTCATCTACTGTGATTTCACCTACTTCATCGTCAGCTTCAGCTTCCACTACGGGAGCTTCTTCTTCGATTTCTGCTTCAGCTACGGGAGCCTCTTCAGCAACAGGTGCTTCTTCTACAGTTTCGTCTTTCATCTTGTCTTTACCATAGCCTTCTTCAGCGGCTTCTAGTTCAGCAAGTAGTTCATCTAGATCAATTTCTTCAATTGATCCTTCTTCGACAGCAGCTTCTTCTACAGCAGCTTCTTCAACTGCAGATTCCTCTACAGATGCTTCTTCTACTTTAGCTTCATCTACGTCTTTTTTCTCGTCAACTTTTGCTTCGTCTACGTCAGCTTTAGCTTCCTCCACCTCTTTGGCTTCGTCAACTTCTTTTGCTTCGTCCATGTCCTTAGCTTCATCCATATCGGATTTTGCTTCGTCCATGTCCTTCTTAGCCTCGTCTACATCTTTCTTAGCTTCGTCCATATCTTTTGCTTCATCCATATCCTTGGCTTTCGCCTCGTCCATATCTTTAGCTTCATCCATGTCATCAGCTTCTTCAGCTAATTTTTTCTCTAACATAGATTGAATTTGTGGAGTAAAAGCTTCTTCTAGAGCAAGTTTGGCATTAGCAAGAGCAGTCTCACGGATTGCTTTAGCTTCAGCGATAGCATCGTTGAAAAACTTTGTGTTTGACATTTTCAATAAATTTTTGTCGGGATTACTTATTAAGGGAAGTAATATAAGAGTTTATATATCTGAGTGAGATATTATTAGGAATATCTATCTTATCTGTAGATAAATATATAGGGAGGGTAAAAAATTGAGGATACCTTAACGTAAACAACAAATACCTGATTGTGTGCAAATAATATCAGATATAATTTCGTTAAGTTTTGAATATTTGTTAATTGTTTTATGTATTCTACCTTCATTTAATCCAGTAGGTTTCATAAAAGCACCATGTGTAGAAGGTGTAGATACAAAATCCCAACACAATAATTCGAAATCATCGTCTACCTCTACTCTACCTTCACCTAACTGTTTAACAGAACCCATACCACGAGATGAAATACCAACAGTAATTTTATTATTAAATAATTCTTTTAATATATTACCTGATGGGGTAGGTAAAACTTCAATTTTACCCATTAAATCGTTTCCATCCCAATATAATTCTTTAATATTGTGAGAAGCATTTTTTAGGTTAATAACAGATGATTCTGGGTGATCTAATTCACCTAATGCTCTATTTTCAGCAATAGGGCCACCTATATATTTGTCTACTTCTCTTTTTAATATTTCAAATGGATAACGTCTTCCGTTATGGTTAAATTCTTCAGCACGCTGAACAACACCTTCAACCATCATATTTTTAGACCCAGCAATACCCTCTGTAATTTGGGTGTTTTTAGGTGTAAATACGGAATATTCTATTAATAATTTTTGAGCCATCTTACTTTTTTACTATACGAACATCAGAATCAGGAGATTTCTTTTGAACAGCAATAGCTGTATCTTCATCTTCTACCTCAATTGCTTCTATAGTTTCATTATTAAATCCTTTAATAGAATCTAATTGAAATTCTCCATCACTTAAATCCATAAGGCTTTTTCTTAGTTGTTCTTTAGATAAATTTCCCTTTCTCCATTGAGCTATTTCATCCGCAATTGCTAATTTTGTTGTTTTATCTACATCTTCCGTTTCTAATTTTTTAGCTTCAACTTTATCTTTAAGTTCATTTACATCTACACCATATTTTTTAGCGTATTTTTCGTAGATAGAATCACGTAGTCTACCTAGTTCTTCAATATCGTCTGTTTCTAACATGGTAGAACTAGCATTTACATCAGCTACTCTTTCAGCATCTTCTCCGTGTTCACGAATAATTTTACCTTTTTGCTTTTCTAATGCAGCAATAGATTTAGCGTTTACCTCTACGGGGTATTCACTATCACCCATTGTAGCTGTATTCTTTTTAGAATAATAATTTGGTTCTTTAGTAAGATTTTTAAGTACTTTCTTTTGTGCTTTTTTAATATCTTCTTCAGTAATGTCTACATTACCAACAGCTTCATTTTCGACACCAAGCTCAATATCCATACCTTTAGAATATTCATATGGGTTAACCATATCAATGGTTTTAGATATAATTTCTACATCTTGCTTACCTGTAGATAATTTTGTTTGTTTTTCTGAGATTATACCCTTATTCTTTAAGATAGTTACAGTATCCTTAAAGTTATTCATTGGGGTAATAAATGGTAAGTTGATATCACGACGTACTTCATACAAAAACTTTTGTTCTGTAATATCGCCAGTTGATAATTTGGTATATAAGTCTTGTGTTGTCATGTATATAAATATTTATTTACCTTGACCTCTGTAGGCCTTGACGTAATTTCTACTATTTTTTAATTTGGATGTTTTACTTTTTGCATGTACACCCGGTCTCTTTTTTTTAGGCCTTTCCATGTAATTGCCTAAATTAATTCCTTTTGCCATTATTCAGTTAAACCTTTAATTCTATTATTTAGGTCTTGTAATTTTTCGTTTATTTTAGTAATAGCTTCACGAGTACGATTTAAATATGTCATGCCTTCGTTACTTGCTTTTAATTCGGTACGCATTCTTTCAGTAAATGAAACAACTTTACTCATTTCATCAATTTTACGTCTCATTTCGCGTACAGCCATATGTAATTGTTGTGTAGGTGTACGGAATTGTGATTTCTTTTTAAATTGGCTATAACGAGCTTCACTTATAGTAAATTTTTTATAAGCTTCAGGGTAATTTTTTCTAATATGTGTACGATATTTATTAAATTCAGATTTAATATTAGTAGCAATATCATCTACTACTTTATCGTCAGTTTTTTTATCTAATTGAGCAATTACTTTTCTTAAATCGTCAAATTCTTTATAAACAGAATCCCAAGCAGGAACATATTCTATATCCCAAGAAATTCTTCCAGTTTCAGAATCTATATTTGTTACAGTATATTTAGTTCCTTTTTCAGTTTGTACATCTCCTACTTTATAATCTCCCTTTGAAAATTTAGCTAATTCTAATACTGATGCTGCATCTTGAGTATCCATATCATATCCTGTATTTAAACCAGCGTCAGCCTGACTACTAGATAAATCTGTTACAGGGTTAAATTGTTTTTTTTCAGATAACTCTTCAATAGCGTCTTCAAATAGTTGTTTGTAATCTATAAATTTAGATTTTCTATTAGGTATTGAAGGGTTAGGGATATCAAAGGGTTCGCCGATTTCATCTTTGCGAATTTTAAATGCTTTAGGTGTAGCAATTTGCCCACCTTCACCAGCTGCAAAGGAAGCACCAGTTCCAGTGGTGCTCATTTCTTTTTTTAAACCTTTGATTTTTAATTTCATACTGCCACTATTTCATTAGAAAGGTCAAGATATTGTAGTAGCGCAACTAAATGATCATCTTTTAACTTTCTAGTCTCTAGAATAGGAGAAATAAGGTTTATAACTTCTTGGATTTTAATTTTTAGTGCCGGCTCCTCTATTTTATCTACGTTTTCTTTCAGCGTAGTAGATATACTCTTGAACTTAGAATTCAAAAATTCTTTAAGCTTAGGAGCATCCGTAGCACTATTTATATATTCTTTTAATACTTCTTTTTGTTCTTTAGATAACCCATCAAATTTTTCATTATACTTTTCAAGCATAATTTTATAAGTAAGCGCACGTGTACCTTTATCTAACGACATTAGTTCTTCTACTAATGGTGATAAAGACATTTTAGTATCTGGGTTAGAAGTAATATGTTCTAGAATAGTGATTTTAGATGTAATAATTGATTCGGGATTAGCGAATTTTTTATTAGTATGTGATTCTAATAGAACATATGTTGAAGCTAATAGCTTATAATTTTTTATTTTAGCCCCAAAGAAATCATTCATGTCGAAATTTTCTTTAATTTCGCGAATTAGATTGTATTTTTCTTTTGATAGGGCTTCCTTATCTAATTTTCTAGATAAATCTAGTACTGTAGATAGTACAGATTCAGCTTTACCTTCTGATAAGGATATAGATTGATTTATTGTCTGATAAAGTTTATTCTCATTGGCAAGTTCACTTTTAGTAAAGTATTTTTTTACTAAAGTGGCTGCTTTAGAATTACCACTGGAGAGTGTGTCTGCAGTAATTTTACGTACTAGCAGTTCGAACAAGATACCAGTGTTCTTGTATTTATTATGTTTTATTTTCATAAGTAGTGCGCTACTAGTTATAAATATTAAAATTATTTAACTTCCTCGCGAATTTGATCTTCGTCTAATAACTTTTCACCTTCAAAAAGTGATACCTTTTGCTTAGGAAACATTCCCTCTAACATTTTATGGTTTTTAGCATAAACGGCTTTAGTACTTAAATGTTCTACTGTAATACCTGTATTAGATAATCCGGGTCTATCTTCTTCTCCAGATTTAGCTTTCATTCTATCTTTGCCTAATGTGTCTCTTCCTAAATTACTATCTTGTGTTCCATAATCAGATGCTTTTTCAGAAGGTCTACCAAGAGCTCCTTCTGGATAATCTGGATCATTAACACTATATCCTGATGGGACACCCTTACTTCCTGGGTATCTACCTGCTCCATATAATGAAGCTAATGCATGTGGTGTACCATACGCTTCGCCGGATTCAGCAGGATCATTTCCTTCTTCAGCTATCTGATTTGTACGGAAATTTCTTTTCTGGTCCTCGATAATTAAGTCTCTGTATTCTTGATATTGGTCTTCACTAAAGTGGAAGATATTATCATATATCCAATCAGTTGGCATTAATTTAGTTTCTTGCATTTGTTGGGCAAGATCTACTTTTTCTTTTAACAATGCTATTCTTTCCTGGTCATATATAATAGAAGGGGTAGTTAATGATAATTCGAAATTGGTTAATGCAGCACCATCATACCCTTGTGAATATAAATGTACAAGAGCAATTTTAGTTAATTCCGAGATTAGTATTCTTTGGATACGTTCTACTGTTCTAGCAAAACGAATATCTTCAGCAGCTAGTGTAGCTTTACCTTCTAGATCACCTTCGTACCCTAAATAAGCTTTTGGTACTTTAAGAGCTGAGAATAATTTATCTCTTAGATATGTAACATCTTCAATTGCCGCATAATCTAAACCTTTTGTAGTTTCAATTCTAGTAGTTGCATCTCCACCTCTTACAGGAATATAAAAATCCTCTAAGATATTTTGCATATTGAATTTTAGATTATAATCTCCTGTATTTGGATCAACATAAGGTGTTTTCTTCATTTTGTTGATCATCCTTTGCATATAAGTTTCAACTTCATTTGGTGGAATATTTCCAACATTCACAAAGAAAGTACGTTTTTCAGGCGCTCTAACAATTCTATGGATAAGCATTGCATCTTCCATCAATGTCATTTGTTTCTATATTTTGCGAGCTGGTTCTAGATATGATCTTCCGTAAGGAAGGTAGTTAAAGTCTGATAATAGGCGGAAGTGTGCCATTTCATAATTATCAAATATAACTTCGTTACCAGTATTTACACCTACTGATGGGTTTATTTGTTGAAATCCTAAAGCATTTTCAGATACAGAATAACTTGGATCATATTTGAATTTTACATCAGAAGGATTTTGAGGATCTGTGCCTTCTAGTCTTAGAATAGTATAGGATGAGAAGGGTACAACATTAAATACACCAAATTTTTCAGATATTTCTAATTTTAAATAAAAATCACCATATTTGATCATGTTACGTGTCCAACTCCATAAGTTAAATTCAATATTTAAAACATCATAAAATAGATTATATAAGATTTTTTGTACTGTTTCGTCTGATGAACGTATTTGTAGTACTTCACTCATATCATTACGTAAAGTAGCCTCATCAGCTACAATATCTAGAGCAGAAGCTACAATAGCATCTGTATCCATCGCTTCGTAATCAGTATATAGTTGAATTCTAGTAGATGGAAAATTAGTTTGTTGTTGAGTAACATAATTTATACCACCTACTGTACTATATAATTTATTGAATCTATCAAATAATGAATTTGTTTGCAGTTGGCCTAGTGATTGAATTTGATTTGAATCAGCCACTTTAAGTTGATTACCTCCAACGTTTCTAATAACAACGTCTGTAGAGAATAATCGTCTTAATCTACCGAATAATGAAGTATCTGCCATGTTTAGTATATATAATAAATATTAATTACCCCAATAACCAGGAAATATCTTCCTTATCACCATATGGGTTTTCCATTTCGTATGGATTTTTAAATTGATTACCACTTTGGTAAATGTTAGGTGCTTTATAATTAGTAGAGTGTATCCCTCCTAGTGAAGCACGTGCCATATCTACACCTTGTTGCCTAAAGTGTAAAGCTGTATCTCTTAAAAACATAGATATACCAAATGCCATAGTTAAGTCGTCATTATATCCTGATAGTGCTTGTGCTTTTCCATGTTTCCATATAAATGTTCTTAATTCTTCTAATAAACGCTTTGAACGAAATATTACAGATTTTTCGTGAAGATACGAAACTAATTTGGAGACAACAAGTGGTCTCGTCTTCATTGATGTTGTAAATCCAGGAACCATACCTTGACCATTTTCATATCTAGAAAGATATTGATCAGCATTAGTCATAGATACATCCATTTTAGGTGAGTAATATAAATTTCTATATCCTCTATCAATTAATTGTTGGATTACAGCCCATCCAATGTTAGCATTTTCTACTACTAGTAGGGCATCATTGTATTCGGTAGCTATAGCAAATAATAAATTACCGTAATCTTTTGTTTGGATTTGTGCTTTATATTCAGCAACTTGTGTTGCTTCTTCTATATCAAATACATGAAACGCAGAATAATCATTCCCATCTCCACGAGCAACATCAGCTACTACCATATAATCTCTAGAGTAATCTGGAATTTGCCATACCCACAAGTTTCCATCTACACCCCTACGTTCAGCAGGTTCTTGTAGATAGGTTTTTTCATAAAAATTTAATATATCAGGTTCAATTACTGTATCTCCTGAAGTGCTAAAATCACAGTCACATTCCTGTGCTGCCATTCTAGGTCCTAATATAATGTCTTGTTCATCTCTCCATTCTTGACCACGCTCTGGATGTACAGTCCATGGTAGTCTAATTGGTAAAAATGTATTTTCTCTTGCTTCTGCTTTAACCCATGTTGAGTGGAACCAGTTACCCGTACCATAAGGTGTAGATAAAGCAATACATCCACCACCAGTAGCTAGTGTTTGTTGTGCTGAAGCGAATATCTCATCAATCCCATCAATAAAAGCTGCCTCATCAATTAATAGTAAAGATACTGCTTCTGATCTACCAGCATCTGAACTTGCTGCTGTGGCTTTAATTTGTGATCCATTTGCTAGACGTAGTGATAGTTTATTGTGTTCAACAGTTTTTATTCTTAACCATGATGGTAATTGATCATAGGCAAATCGTACTTTAGTTACCATATTCTTAGCCGTTTCTTGCTTAGTTGCAATACACAGTACATTTCTATCTTTTTGAAACAACATCATCCACAAAGCATATGCAGAACACAATGTTGATATACCTAACTGTCTAGATTTATTAATAACAATATAATCCTCATTATGCATATGCATGAGGACTTTTTCTTGAAAAGGATATAGGTTAAATTTAATTCTACCCCGTTGTGGGTGTTGAATAGTATAATATTTTTTCATAAAATACACTGGATCTTTAGCGCATTTTATAAATTCACTTTTTATTATACTTTTTAAATTCTCGGCCATTTAATTGATCAGAACAGCTGCAGCTATAGCAATAGCAATACCAGCACCACCCATTAATTTAGTTCGAATTTTTTGTTTTTTAAGGTCCTGTTGTAACCTTTTACTTAATTCTTCTTGGGTTGAAAATTGTTGATCTTTTTTTTCAATAATAGATTGATAATTTAGAACCTGTACTTTTAAATTTGAAACTAATTCCCCTTGTGTGTTTAATTTATTATTAGTTTCTGTAAGAATAACCTGCATAGTCTCCATTTCTTGGGATAGACCATCAAATTGGATTAAATCTTTAATAACTAACTTAGCAACCGGCTTAGTTAATTGAATCTGTGTGCTGTCTGTAACGCTTTGCGAAAAACTGTTCCAGCTCATCATCACCGAAAAGATCAACAGCATTAAGCTGTTCCTTTGTTTCTTTTTTGATAACATAAATTCTGGTGTTTAATTTATTTATTTTTTTATCTGATTCTTCGATAGCAAATTCTAATGAATCCGCTTCAAATTCTAGAGCAGTATTCTTTTGATGAAGAGAATCTACTTTTTGTTCTAATGCTTCTATTTTAGCATTATATTCTTGAGTATAATCTTCATCTCCTGTAAAAAATACTACATACAGCAGTGAGATAATTACAACTGCTAAAATTATATTTAGTATATTAGATTTTGACACCCTTTAATTTTTCGTATTCTTTTTTAGCTGCCTGAAATTCCGGAGTTAATTTTTTTAGTCTTTCCTTAGCTAATTCTTTATTTTCGGGGCTTTCAAAGCTTTTATACATATCAAGCTCAGTTTGCATTAAATCTTTAAGACGTTGGTAATCTTTTATAATTTTATCTTGTTTAGATGCTTTAGCTTGAACTGTTTTATCTACAGTAGCTGTACTTTCGTCGCCTGGGATTTCAAGTTCAATGTCATCTGCTTCTAAGTCATCTTGTTCAGATACATCTGCAGGATTAACTACAACATTTGCAATTCTATCTATGTGGCCAGGGATATATGCTTTAACTTCATCTTCTAAATCGAGATTTCTTGCTTGCATATATATTTCTTTTTCTAATCTTTCAGCTTGGGTTAAATATGATCTATCTACTTCACCATATCCTTCAGCTTTTTTCTCCATATTAAATAAAGCATCATGAAGTTTAGCCATTGCTATAACAGAGGCTTCTTCTTTAGCCGAAGGTACACCATCTGTATAATCACCTGCTAGTATACCTTTAAATAAAGCTTTTGCTCCTGGGCACATATCAAAATGTTCAGTTTGGTATCCGTATACATTTATTTCGGGAGAATATTCTTCTTTATAAAGGGTTTTATTTTTCCAATTACGGACGCTAAAATTATCTTGCATGATAGTATATTTTATTATAAATATTTAAAATTGAATTATTCCTAATATTTGCTCAATACGCTCATCAGTTGAACCTTTTATAATATTAACATTTTCACATCTATGACCATATGTATTCATTGCTCTAATAATTGCTTGATCAATACTATCCCTATATTCTAAATCAGTTTCTCTAATACCATTATCTTCCATAACAGTTCCTTCAGGAGAAATATAAAAAATATAATCATATTGACCTACAAATACTCTAGCATAATCTTCAAAATATTCTTTATCTTTAAAATCAATTGATTTAGCTAAATTAGTAAATGCTATAACATCTAATATAGTTCTATCAGTTATAACGTTTTCTTTCATTAATTCAGCAACACGTTCTGCTAAAAATATAGTTTGACCATTTAATGTTGAATCTGTATTTAATGGAATACCTAAATTCATTAAATATTCACTACGTTCAGTAGCAAATTCATAATCTTTAAATTGCTTTAATTTTTTTAATTTATTAACTAATGTAGTTTTACCTACACTCATTGTACCACATAAACCTATTTTCATACTTTATTATTTTAATAACCAACTACTTGATTGAATTTTTCCACCCAATCCTTCTATTAAAGATATGCCTAATTCTTGACATATCCTAGCTTCTGGTATAGAATCATTATTTTGATCACCACCATTTGCAAATGATATTTCCCATTTAGGATCTTTAGCTATTGCTTTAACATTAAGAGCTCTTAGTGTTTCACTTACTGTTCTATCTTTATCAATAGCTATCATAGCAAAATCTACCATTTTAAGACTATTTACTATTAATAATCTTTCATCTTCTAATTGGAATTCCTTTGATCCTTTTAATCCACGTTGCAAATCACTGTTAACAATAACCCATAATTCATCACCTTGAGCCCTCGCTTTCGCGAAGAGCTCTAAATGACCTTTATGTATAGGGTTAAAGTAACCAGATACTATTATTGCTTTACTCATTAAAATCTTGATTGTACTTGAGGATTCTTATCTGGAGGGACACCATTACGATCTCTTCTTAGTTCCATCCATTCATCTCTAGTTCTTAGAATACCATATAAATAATATTCAGATTTTCTTCTGCTACCATCATTATACTTAATAGCGGGGCCATTCCAATTATGGAGTTTTTTATCAAAAAATGTAATTGTAATTCCTTCGGGGGTTGTAATTGATCTTGTTGACCAATCGTCTTTTACTTTCTTCATATATATAACATTTAAATTAGGTATAAATATACAAAACTACTTTGCAGTAGCCAAATTATCTTGCATAAAATTTTCATCTATTTTAACTAATAAATCTTCTAAACGTTCAAACATCTCCATCGGTAACCACTCAGCAGCATACGGATGAATTTTATCATAATAAAAACCATCAAATAAACCAAATAACATATTTGCTAATTCAGCTCCACCATTTTCATAATCGTGTTTATCTGTTTCCTTGATACAATCTAAAACGAATGACGTATCACTCATTTCAAACACTTCATGTCTATCAAATCTTTTAAAATTACTCATAACCTTTATTTTTAATTAATTACTTATTTACTCTGTAAATATACGAAAGATCTCCTGTGTAGCCAACTATTTTCGCGATTTTTTTCCCTTAAGGTATGTATTTTCTTCTTCAAGAAATTTAATTTTTACCTTTAAAGCAGATACCTCTGAGGATAGGTCTGTAATAATATTACGCATTTCATCTTTTTCTTCAGATGATTCAATTAGTAATGTTTCTAATTTAGCAACACGTGCTTGTAAGTCAGCTATAAAATTCTCATTTGCTTTTTGAGGATTTTGATATTTAGCAGACTTAATCTTTATTTTTGTCTCATAAAACCTCCATGCTCCAACACTACTAAGTGCAGATATTATGGCTATTATTAAGTGAATTATATTTTCTTCCATTTCATGGGGTTTATGTATATATAAATATTAAGCTTGTGGTATACTTTTATATTTACTTAAAACCTCACTACGCAGATCTAAAAATAGTTTTATTTCGTCTTGTGTGCCTTTTTGATAAAAAGACATTGCATCATAATTCATTAGGAAATATAAATCAATAGCCTCTAACAAATTACCTAATTCCTCATTTGATAAGGTCTTCGGCAACGTAGATTCCTTGTGCTCCAGAGACAGTAATTCCTCGAGCTGAGAGAGCGTCTCCGACGAAGTGGACATTTTCATATTTTGTTAGACTTAAATTGTTATAATTAACTAATGGTTCTGGTGATAAATATTTAACTTCGGGTATGTAAATACCCCAATCATGGGATAGAGTTGGGAATACCTTTTTCATATCAGATATAAAATCATCTATATACTGGAAGTATCCATCGAATTGTTCTTTAACTTTATCTAATTCTATATTATTAATTTGTATAGCAGATACATTTACACCTTCAGATGTAGTTGATGGTCTACGAGATGGACTATAATATAAACCAGTACCTTCTTTATTTACAGATTGTACTACATTTCTTGACCATACAAAGGGTTCTTCTATACCTTGTATTTCCATCAATATACCAAAGTTGGTCATATCGTTTCTAAATGCCTCATCTTTTTTAGCGTGACCGTTGTAACTGTGATCACCATATGTTTCTTCTACAGCAACATAAGCGGCATTATTGTTTGTACAGAACGAACGTAATGATACACCTTTATCTTCAAATTTTCTATATAATTTGAAATCGTAAGATACATCTATTAGTTTTTGGAAGTGTTTTTGTGGTGCTTCAAATCTAACACCAATTTGTACTGATTTAGGCTCAGTAGGTAAGCTATACTTTTCAGCTAATTGTTTACCAAAGTCGATACCTGATTTACCTACACCAAATATAAGTTCATCATATTTAACATTAATTTCTTCTCCACCATTTAATAATGAAGCACGAACAATATTTGTATCAAAATCAATATCACTTACTTTAGTTTCCCATAAAAATTCAACATCATTTTCCGTTAGAAAATCGAACCAATTTTTACCTATCTCATGTAGATAATCTGTACCTACGTGCCATACAGGAAATAAACGTAAACCAAAGTATGGTTTAATAAAATCTGGTTCAGCTATAGGATTAGAACATTGTACTTCTTCAGGTTTAGGGTGAAAACGTTTAAAATTTTCAATTACCTGATCCATAAGTTCCATTGCCTTATCTTCACCAGTATATTTTGATAATTGACCACCAATTGATGTGTGGTAAGTTAATTTACCATCAGACCAACCACCTGCTCCTAAGAACCCGGTCATTACATCTTCGTATGGTCTTTCATATGGGTTTTTTCCCATATCAATGATGGTAATTTTACCATCAAAATTATTGTCAATTAATTTAGTAGCAGCATTTACACCTGCTACACCTGCACCTACAATTACTACGTTTTTAGACATTTACTATTTGTTTAACTATTAAATATACGAAAAAAAAGCTGTGGCTCCAATAAATGGGCCACAGCTCCTATATAATTTTTAAAATCGACTGGCTATGAATCAGTCTAAATGTTATACTACGTCGTTATATGATAATTTTATACCTCTAGATCTAGGACCTAATTTAGTTTTATTAGCTGGGAATATTCTAAAATCTAAACCATAAGACATTTTAGCGTGTTGTGCTATAACAAATACAGGTTCTTGTCCTGTTTTTTCAATATCTTCTAGTGTTCTATATATCCCAGCAGCTTGAACGGTAATTTTTTTACCATTTAATTTAAAATCTTTATCGTCTTTACTGAATGTACCACCTACTACTACTGTTTTAGGTGTTTCAGGTCCAAATACTACCCTTTCTTCAAATCCAGATGGGAAATCATCTATAATTACTATAGTAACTCTTTCACCTTCATCGTTAAACATGAGATATTTTTCTCCTGCTACTTCTGTATTACGTTCTAATTTAAGACCCTTTATGTCACCAGCCAAGGCTTTTTCAATAAAAGTATCTATAAAAGGTTTAAATTCAGGATCTGATTTTACAGAAGCCCATCTAAACCCTTCAGCTTGTTTTAAAGATATATTTTGAAGCACTTTACCGTCTGCTAAAAATTGAGCATCTGATTTGTCTCCTTTACCAGCACCTGCTGTAGAAGAATCTCTTACTTCAGTTACACCTTTAGTAACAAGTGTTTCAGAGTTTGAAGCAACAATATCAATGTCTGCTGATCCTCCAGCCTCTGCTATTTTTTCGTTGATATTTCTAATAAAATTATCTTCGTTTTGTTTACCTGCTGAACCTAAACCTTGAACATTTGCTGGTTTAGCATAGATTAATATAGGTTTTGTTTGATCTTCAGGTTGGTATTTTAATCTACCTACAGAAGCACCTTTTAATTCGAATTCAAAATCGTCTAGTTCAGATGCTTTTTTAAGGAAATCTCTACGTTCGCTATTATCCATTAAAACTTTAAAACTAGTAGATGTCATTTCTAGGAAATTTTTATCTTCTAGATCAAAGTTTTGTTTTAAGATGTTTTTTGCTTGTTCTGCTTCGGGAGATAAAGCTTCTTTTATTATTTTAAATTTAAGAGGTGACTTTTTTTTTTCTACACTCTCTTTAACAATTCTAATTTTTTTCTCCCCCATCATTTTTCTTGCTCTAGCAGCGGGTGTCATTTCATCGGGA